>ERZ832317.141-NODE-141-length-101730-cov-18.983742_pt1 | contig 101730 bp, 85 predicted proteins | sample MGYA00519695_ERZ832317 | MGnify/ENA primary metagenome ERZ832317 (study PRJEB31850, sample SAMEA3708726) | human gut metagenome | biome: human gut; feature: human-associated habitat; material: faeces | place: China | collected 2014 ...
GAGACACGGAATTCGATGCAAACATTCAGCTGGAAGAAATGCTCACATTTTTCTCAACCAAATTTCCACCTGCATTTCCACATGAAATCCCCAAATGTGTTTCTAATAATATCACTTATCAAAGCAAGATATGCTCATTGCGGCAACCTTTCATCCTGCACATTCTGTCTGATCAAAGATCTTATCGTCCTCCCGTCATGCGAAGGCTCTCTACCCCATAGACGATCACGCCTGTCAGCCAGACAAAAAGCACCATCGTAAGCGGAAGCAGCCCGAAATTCCAGGACAGCATCCCGATAAAGCAGACCAGAAACATTCCGAGCGCCGCATAATTCATTGCGGTGTAGGCACGGAACGCCGCGCGGTATATCTGCAGCTGTTCTGCCTCATCGCAGCTTGCGATCCACGTTTTCTGGAACTTCAGATCGTAAACGCTCCCTTTCTTTTCCGGATTGATCTCCTTTGTAAAATTGACAATCCGGTTCTGAGCGATCACCGTTACGACCATAACCGCAATCAGTCCCAAAAATGTGGCTGCTATTTTTACCCACGGAACCTCTTCCTCCCAGCCGCTGTCTATGCCGGTGGACTTCATGCCGGCTGCAAAAAAGAAAAATCCGGCAATGAGCGCCACATTCGTGACAATCACACCAATGCCCAGTTTCCGCTCGATCTTTTCGATCAACTGCTCTTCCTCGCCGTCCCAGCGCCTGTATTCTGCTCTGCCGCCGCGAAGCATTCCCGTCATCCACACAGCCAGAGCTGCCGCGATCACAAGATTTGCATAGGGTGCGATCTTTTGAAGTCCCGCTGTGATTCCTGCGCCGATATCCGCCTGTCCCTTTGCCGCCATGGTCGAAAACGCGCCTGTTATCCCGCCCACAACCATGGATACTAGAAGAAGCACGATAAACTTGCGGAATGCTCTCCTATCCTCTCTCTGATTCTCCTCAATCTTCGGGTTGCATTTCTCTGTCCCATCTGTCATACTCTTCTCCTCCCTGCCTGCTATTTCTCTTCCTCCGGTTCTTCCTCATAGGTAAAAATGGCTTCCACCGGAACCTCAAACACTTTTGCAATCTTAAGCGCCAACGTCACCGACGGCGAGTAATCCCCGCGCTCGATCTGACTGATGGTCTGCCTGGATACTCCGACCAGCTGTCCCATCTCATGCTGATTAACGTTGATTTTTGCCCGATATTCTTTTAAATGATTGTATAATGGCATAAATCCTCCATATCCCGATGTGCTTTTCACACAACGCACCGCTTTCTTTGCGGCACATTTTCTCACACCGTTATTATAGATATGACAAGGAAAGTTGTCAATACATTTTTGACAACTTTCCTTGTCACATCAGTGCATCCGCCAGCGCATGACTGACGGAACAACCATAGCGGCATACTATTGTAAATCTGTTTGGGAAATGCTAAAATTCAGATATAAGAGTATGTTATGGAAAGGGAATCACATCTAATTATGAAAGAGATCATCAAACATAAGATAACCCACAATGTCAACCGCTTAAAGACTTCCCTGAAATGGGTGGTATTCGCCATCCTCTCCGGTGTGCTGGTCGGATCTGTGGGCACACTTTTTTATCTGTGCATGGCTCTTGTCACGCTCGTCCGCACAAAAAATCCGTGGCTTATTTTCCTGCTTCCGGTCGGAGGTATTCTCATTGTAGGTGCCTACCGCCTGCTTCACGATGAGCGCGATACCGGCACAAACCTTGTACTCTCCGCCATCCATTCCGGCGATGAACTGCCGCTGCGCATGGCGCCGCTCATTTTTATCTCGACGCTGATCACCCACCTGTTCGGCGGTTCTGCCGGCCGTGAGGGTGCTGCCCTGCAGCTCGGCGGCAGTATTGGAAACGGTCTGGGACGTCTGTTTCAATTTGATGAGAAGGACAAGCACATCATGATCATGTGCGGTATGAGCGCTGCGTTTTCCGCGCTGTTCGGCACTCCGATGGCAGCCGCCATCTTCTCCATGGAGGTGGTGAGTGTCGGCATCATGTACTATGCCGCCCTCGTGCCATGTGTGATCTCCTCGCTGATCGCCCACGCGATTGCCACCTCGTTCGGTGTGAGCCCGGACGGCTTCCCGCTCGGAAAAATTCCGGATTTTACGATCGGCTCCGCCGTTGAAATTTCCATTCTCGCCATCTTATGTGCGCTGGTGAGCATTCTCTTCTGCGTGATGCTGCACGGTTCGGATCATCTTTATAAGAAGTTTTTTAAAAATCCCTATCTGCGCGTCTTCGTCGGCGGATGCATTGTCGTCGTGCTGACACTGCTCGTCGGGGATCAGACCTACAACGGCACCGGCATCAACATCATTGCCCGCTGCATGGACGGCACCGTCCGCCCGGAGGCTTTCTTCTTAAAGATGCTTTTTACCGCCGCCACACTCGGCGCAGGTTATAAGGGCGGCGAGATCGTCCCGTCTCTCTTTACCGGAGCGGCATTCGGCTGTCTGTTCGGAAATGTTCTTGGATTTTCGCCGACCCTGTGCACAGCGGTTGGCATGTCCGCAGTCTTCTGCGGCGTGACAAACTGCCCGATCACCTCACTGCTCATCAGCTTTGAGCTGTTTGGATATGACGGTATGCCGTATTTCCTTCTCGCCATCGCGTTCAGCTATATGCTGTCTGGCTACTTTGGTCTCTACCAGAGCCAGAAGATCGTCTACTCCAAGTACAAGACCAACTATATCAACAAGAAGACGCACTAGACAGGAATAGAAAAGCGCCGTCACACGGCGCTGCTTGTCATGAGTAACAGGATAGGAGATTAGAGGGCACAAAATTCCGAATGTATCTGCCAAGGCAGATCTTTGAAGTAAAATCTGAGTATTTCTTCCATGCCGCGTCTGACATCCTATTCTGTGTCTTTGCCGCGTCTGGACAATCCACAGAGTGTGTCCGACAAGCCGCAGACAATGGGCGGGCGTTCTAGCGCCCCTAATCGAATTGCTTCACAGACAATATAAAACCGCGCGAACCGAAACTCGCTGCCATCTGCTATTAAAAATAAGGCAGATGGCAACTCAAACATCGGCTTCGCGCGGTTATGTTTTGTTCAGCAATTCGATAAGGGGCACACGAACACCCTAAAATTGTCTGCCGGCCTGCGGACACAGTCCGTGGAGTGATCCAGACTTGGAAAGACACGGATCATCAAAGATGCCGGACGCGGCATGGTTAGAAATACCGGATTTTACGGTCAGATCTGTCTTGGACAGATATCATCCGGAACGTTTGGCTCCTATTTTTCCTGGTATCACTCATAATAATCAGCGCCTCGTGTGGCAGCGCTTTTCTATCTCCTATTCTTTCTCGATACAACGGTCGAGCTGTGCGAGCAGATCTTCGTACTTGCAGAGCCCCTGCTTGCGCCAGTCGCATTTTCCACAGTTCTCCATAAAGAAATCCATGTTCATCGCCGCGCGTGCGTGTCTGCACATCTCGCGGTATGTATAGACCCTGTTCTCCTCGAGTCCGAAGAATTCGATGACCCGGCGGTCTTTGTTCACGACACGGTTGTGGTTGTGGACGCACTCGTTCGTCTCCGTCCGGTTCGGACAGTTCGCACAGATCATATCCGGTTCCGCCACCAGAAGAAGTTCCTCGTCTGGATCTTTTCGCAGGCGCTCCACCACCGCCGTCATATTTTCACAAAACGCACCGCTGTAGCCTTTTCCCTCATAGAGCGAAGTACAGACGATGTGATGTCCTCTGAATTTGTCTGCCATAGTAACTGTACACTCCTAAACTGCCGCTTTTGTCTTCTCTTCCAGAATATTTCCTGCTGCAAGCGCCTTGCGGATCGGAATTGCCACCAGATACGCGCCCACAACGGAGATCACGTCCTTCACAATGTAAGGAACAGATACCGCTACGAAAGCAGCCGGAAACGGTGTGGCAGCCACGATGGCGAACTGAATGACACCGAGCAGATGACACACGGCAAGACCGGCAAGTCCTAACAGCACGCGGAGCCAGATCTGCTTCTGTGCCATGCCCACGCCGCAGAGCATTGTCAGGAAAATGAATCCCCAGATAAATCCGCCGCTGTAGCCGGCAAGCCAGGACGGTCCGCCTGTCATTCCCGCAAACACCGGAACGCCTACTGTACCGAGCAGGATATAGATCAATGTGGATGATGTTCCCTTTTTCCAGCCGAGCACATAGCCGCACAGCGCCATTGCAAAAGTCTGAAGTGTCACCGGAACGCCGGTCGGCATCGGGATCGTCAAGATGGACAACACGCTAAGCACTGCCGTAAACATACCCACTGTTACAATTGTCTTTGTTGAAATCTTCATGATTCTCCTCGTTTCCGCAGGAATCGCATATTTTACCGCTCTTTCCTGCTGTTTTTCGCGCAGAAATCCCCTGTGGGTCTCTCTGTCTGCAAAAACAATCATAACACTTTTTTGTCGATTGTCAACCTGTTTTGTCTCGCGGTTGACAATCCTCTAATTGCATTTCCGGTTCTTTCCAAAAATCAGGTCGTAATTGATACTGTGATAGAAAACCTCCTCGATATCACAGGACGATATATCATAGTTGCCAAGCATCCACATCACCTTCGCAATCACGGACTCTAACGTCATATCGTAGGACTCTAAGAAGCGGCAATATTCTTTCATGTTGTGGCCGACCTCGTAGACCGTCATATCGCTTCCCTCGTGCGCCACCTGCGTCGCCATGACCACCAGCTTGTCCGGATGCTCCTGGCACAGCCGGTAAAACTCCTCTGCGATAGACTGCGGTATACCGCCCACGCCAAAGCTCTCCACAATGATACAGTCATAATTTTCAAAAATACTCTTTAACACCTTGGGACGGATTCCCGGGATCAGCTTCATCAGGAAAACATTTTCATCCAGCTTCTCATAGAACCGGACTTCCTCCTCGTACGGAAGCATGGGGATATAGCGCATAATATTCATGTCCTGTATCACGGCGAGCGACGGATAGTCAATACTGGAAAATGCATTGTAGCTCTTGGACCGCACCTTCTTGGCGCGGGTTCCGGCGATGACTTTTCCATCAAACACAATCTGTACCCCCTGTGAGCGGTCATCGGCAGCATATAAAAAGCTGTCGATCAGGTTCGACTTCGCGTCCGTGATCTCCAGGTCGATCGGCTTCTGCGCACCGGTAATCACAATCGGCTTTTTCGTGTTCTGCACCATATAGGAAAGCGCCGCTGCCGTGTACGCCATCGTATCTGTCCCATGGGCAATCACGAATCCGTCAAAATCGTCGTAATGCTCCCGGATCGCATGAACCATGAGTTTCCAGTGCGACGGCTCCATGTTGGTGCTGTCCAGATTTAAAAGCTGAACCGCCTCGACATCGCAGATCTCTTTTACCTGCGGAATATACTCGATCAGCTCCTCCGGTGTAATCTGCGGTTTTAAGCCGTTATCCGATTTTCTGGACGCAATCGTTCCTCCGGTTGCCAGTAATAAAATACGTTTCTTCTGCTGCATACTCTCTCTCCGTTCTATTGTAATAATCCCCTCAGTGCAGCAAGAAGCGCCTCCACGTTTTCCTCTTTGGTTGCCCAGCAGGTACAGATGCGGACGGCGCTGTGCGCATCGTCCACACGCGCCTGATATTCAAATGCAAAATCGTCTTTTAACTTTTCAAGCACCGCATCCGGAAGTATCACAAACTGCTGGTTCGACGGCGAGTCCACATAGAATTTTACGCCCATGTCCTTTAGCTCATCATGAATCTTTTCCGCAAGCCTTGATGCGTGCGCCGAGATCTCAAAATACCTTTTCTCCTCGAATAGCGTGAGGAACTGGATGCCGAGCAGTCTGCCTTTTGCCAGCATGCCGCCCCGCTGCTTGATATTGTAACGGAAATCACGCTTCAATTCCTCGTTTGTGATCACAACCGCCTCGCCAAAGAGCGCTCCGACCTTGGTTCCTCCGATGTAGAAGACATCCGTGAGTGCTGCCACATCGGCAAGTGTCAGATCATTTTCCCGGCACGTAAGACCATAGCCCAGTCTTGCACCGTCTAAAAACAGATAAAGCCCTCTCTCTTTGCAGACATCATAGATCGCCTTCAGCTCCGCTTTTTTATAGATCGTGCCAATCTCCGTCGGATTGGAAATATAGACCATCTTAGGCTGAACCGTGTGTTCAAAACTTGCGTCTGCATAATGCGCGTCCGTATATGCAGCAATCTGTTCTGCTGTCAGTTTGCCGTCCGCCGTCTCGATCGTAAGGCACTTGTGTCCGCAGGACTCCAGTGCTCCCGTCTCATGTACGTTGATGTGTCCGGTCACCGCAGTGATCACACCCTGATAGTGTCTTAATGCAGCCGAAATCACTGTCACATTCGTCTGTGTTCCTCCCACCAGAAAATGCACCGCTGCCTCCGGTGCGGCGCACGCCTCTTTTATCTGCTCCGCAGCTGCCGCACAATATACATCCTCCCCGTATCCCGGGGTCTGTTCCATGTTGGTTGCCGCAAGTCTCTCTAAGATCGCCGGATGGCATCCCTCTGTGTAATCACTGTTAAACCGTATCATCTTTCTGATTCCTTTTCTCTATGTATTTGAGACGCGAACCAGCTTCTTCAGCTTCCGTGCTGCCGCGCCGCTATCGATCGCCTCTGCCGCTAATTTTACACCCGCTTCCATAGATTCCGCAACCCCTCCGACATAAAGAGTTGCACCTGCGTTCAAAAGAACGATGTCACGCTTGGCGCCGCGCTCCGTTCCGTCCAGAATGGCTCTCGTAATCTTTGCGTTTTCCCCGCCGCTTCCGCCACGCAGCTCCTCCAGCGATACGCGCTTCATACCGAACTGCTCCGGTGTGATGGTAAATGTTGTCACCGCTCCATCCCGGATCTCGGATACCGTGGTCGCTCCTGTCAGCGTAATCTCATCCATGTTGTCCTCACCGCTGACTACATACGCGCGCTCCACCCCAAGTCTGCTCATCGCCGTCGCTACCTTTTCCGTGAGTGACGGACTGTAGACACCGACCACCATATTTTTTGCGTGGGACGGATTAGCGAGCGGTCCTAAGATATTAAAGACGGTACGGATTCCCATCTCGCTGCGCGCCTGCCCGACATAGCGCATGGACTTGTTAAAAAGCTGCGCAAACATGAAACCAATTCCGGTCTTCTCCACACACTCCTCCACTTTCTTCGGGTCTGCCATGATATTGACGCCGAGCGCCTCTAACACATCCCCGGCGCCCGATTTCGACGAGATGGAGCGGTTTCCGTGTTTTGCCACCGGAAGTCCCGCCGCAGCCACCACGAACGCCGACGTAGTGGACACGTTAAAGGTAAATGTGCGGTCTCCGCCAGTTCCCACCAGATCAATATAATTGTCAACTTTCGGGGTAATCGTCTCCGCCTTGTCGCGGAGCACCACCGCAAATCCTGCCAGTTCATCCAGCGTCTCACCCTTCACGCGCTCCAGTGCCAGAAACGCCGCGATCTGCGCCTGCGTCGCATCACCGCTTAACATGATGTCCATCGCCCCTTTTGCTTCTTCCTCAGTCAGATTCTCTCCCTCAGCAACCTTTGCAATATATTCTTTCATCCCTTTTTCCTCCTCTATGCGTTCAGTTCCTTTTTAAAGGTCCGGCAGTATGTCTCCGCCGCCTCCGGCGCAAAGCCCTGCTCCTCCAGCAGCCTGATAAAATAACTTCCGACGATCGCTCCGTCGATCAGATCCGCAAGCGGCAGAACGTCCGCCGCCGTCCGGATGCCAAACCCCATCATCACCGGCAGATCCGTCGCATCACGGACTGCGGTAAGATAGCTTCTTACCTCCTTGTGAAACTCCGCTCCCTGTCCCGTGACACCCATGGACGATACGCAGTAGACGAATCCCCGCGCCCCGGCGAGAATCTTCGGAATCCGCGCCCCGGACACCGGCGACACGAGCTGGATTAAGATCGTATCATCCGATGCGTCTAGCGCTGTCATCAGTTCCTCCTGTTCCTCAAACGGCAGATCCGGAACGATCAGCCCGTCCACACCCGCCTCATTGCATTTTTTCACAAACGCTTCCACACCGTAGTGCAGGATCGTGTTGTAATACATCATGAAAATGATTGGAACGGTCACACCCTCCGTGCGCAGTTCCTGCATCATTGAAAAAATCTTCTTCACATTCACCCCGCCGCAGATCGCACGGTACGATGCGTCCTGGATAACCGGTCCGTCCGCCACCGGATCGGAAAACGGTACGCCAAGTTCTATCACATCACAGCCACCGCGCTCCTGCGCCCGGATAATTTCTTTTGTAGCTGCCAGATCCGGCAGTCCTGCGGTAATATAAGTAATAAATGCTTTTTCCTGCTTTTTGCTGCAGGCGTTCATACGCGCTTCTATTCGATTCATATCTGTCATATCCTCCCTCGCCGGACAACTTCCCGGCTTAATTTAAATATCCTTTTCCTGCAAGATAGTCTGCAATCGTATTGACATCCTTATCGCCGCGGCCGGACAGACAGATGACCATGGTCTCCTCTGCCGCCTGCTTCTCACCGACCGCCTCTTTGCGCTCCTTCGCATACTTCATCGCGTAGGCAATTGCATGGGCGCTCTCGATCGCTGGAATGATTCCCTCCAGCCTGCACAGCTCCATCAGCGCATCCATCGCCTCATCATCCCGGATTGCCACATATCGTGCGCGTCCGCACTCCTTTAAATACGCGTGCTCCGGACCGACGCCCGGATAATCCAGCCCCGCTGAGATGGAATGTGCAAGCTGGACATTGCCGTCCGCATCCTGCAGCAGGTAGGAACGCATGCCGTGCAGAACTCCCGGCTCGCCGAGCGCCATCGCCGACGCGTGTTCCCCGGTCTCGATTCCCTTTCCGGCTGCCTCCACGCCGATCAGCTTTACCCCCTTCTCCTCAATAAAATCCGCAAACATGCCGATGGAGTTCGATCCGCCGCCCACGCATGCCATCACGACATCCGGAAGCTTTCCCTCCGCCGCAAGGATCTGTTTTTTCGCCTCGCGGCTGATGACGCTCTGAAACTCTTTTACCATCTTCGGATACGGATACGGTCCCACAGCAGAACCGATGATGTAAAAGGTATCCTCCGCCGTCTTTGCCCAGGTACGGATCGCCTCGTTGGTCGCATCTTTTAGTGTATTGCTTCCCGAAGTGACACTGACAACCTTCGCGCCGAGCATCTCCATGCGCATCACGTTTAACGCCTGTCTTTTGATATCCTCGGCTCCCATATAGACCGTGCACTCCATATCAAAAAGTGCCGCTCCGGTTGCCGTCGCCACGCCGTGCTGCCCCGCTCCGGTCTCTGCGATCACCTTTTTCTTGCCCATGCGCTTCGCCAGCAGAATCTGTCCGATCACATTGTTAATCTTGTGTGCGCCGGTGTGATTTAAATCCTCGCGCTTTAAGTACATTTTCATACCGTACTTTTCACTGAGACGCTCCGCGTAATACAGCGGCGTCTCTCTCCCGACATACTGTTTCAGATAGTAGTGGTATTGTTCGAGAAATTCCGGATCACGGATTGCTTCCTCAAATGCCGCATCCAGTTCCTCCAGGGTATTCATCAGCGACTCCGCCACATACTGTCCGCCAAATGCTCCGTAATATGCTTTCCTGTTCATGTCTCGTCGTTCCTTTCCTGATCACGTTCCGCCGCGCCGTCATCTTCCGGCTCACACACCTTCTGTTTTTTGCACGGCTTTCTTAAATTCTTTAATCTTAATTTTACTTTTCCACCTCATTCCGTCGCACAGCGTTTCCACGCCGCTGCTGACATCTGCGACATCGGGGGCAAAGATTCTGATTCCCTCCGCCACATTCTCTGCGTTAAGTCCGCCTGCCAGCACAAAAGTACGCCCCTCTGCCAGCAGTTCTTCCCGGAATGCACGCACGGCACAGCACATCTCATCCTGCCCGCTCTGTTCCCAGCCGAATGTCTTTCCACTGCCGTATGCCCCGGCATCAATCACAATCCCGGCAATCCGGTGATATTCTTCCCGGCGCCATCGGCGAACCTCGGCAGGATCGCAGAGATTGACTGCCAGCCACACCGGCAGCTTCGTCTGCCCTGCGATCCGCTCCGCCTCTGCAGCGTCCACGCCATGCACCTGCAGCAGATCAAACCCTGCACGCCCGATCTCCTCGATCAATTCTCTCTCCGGTGCAACCGTCACGGCTGCTTTTCTTATATCCTTATGTAATTTTTCAAATAATTGGCTTGCTTTCTGCACTGTGACATAACGTTTGCTTTTCTCGTACAGCACGAACCCGGCGTAATCAACACCGGTCTCGTTGAGCGCTGCTATCTCATCCTCTCCTGTGATGCCGCAGATCTTGATCTTCGTCAATGTCCATCCTCCTTACCGCTGCTTCCAGCGCACTGCCACCTCTCCCGGGTGCTCCGCCTCCATAAAGGCTCTCCCGATCAGAAATGCGTCCACGCCGCATGCTTTTAAGAATTCCACATCCTCGTCCGATACGATGCCGCTTTCCGCCACCAGAAGCTTCCCCTGCGGCACCATGCGGCTTAAGCGCTCTGTCGTGTGCAGATCAATGGAAAAATCCTTGAGGTTGCGGTTATTGACGCCGATGATCTTTGCATCAAGCTTTAGCGCCCTCTCCATCTCCGCCTCGTCGTGTACCTCGACTAGCGCATCCAGCCCCAGTTCCCCCGCAAGCTGGTAGAAGTCATATATCTGCACGTCGTCTAAGATTGCCGCGATGAGAAGCACCGCATCCGCGCCGATTGCACGCGCCTCATAGAACTGGTACGGGTCAATCATAAAATCTTTGCGCAGGATCGGGAGATCAGTCATCTGCCGGATCTGCTTTAGATACGCCGGGCTGCCGTCAAAGTGATCCTCCTCCGTCAGGCAGGAGATCGCATCCACAGAAGTATTGTATTCTTCGATTCTATCCAGCAAGTTAATTTTGCTTTTAATTTTCCCAAGACTAGGGGACGCCTTTTTGAACTCTCCGATGATGGAAATGACATCGCCCTCAAGTGCTCCCTTAAAATCATGATGGCTGCCTTCATATGTCTCCGCCAGCTTTCGCATCTCCTGCTCCGGTATCCGTCTCTTATGTTCCGGCAGTCTTCTTTTTTTATCACTCACAATCTGATCCAATATCATACGCTGCTCCTCCCTTAAATGACACCCGACAGGAAATTCTCGATCATCCGCTTTCCGTGTTCCGTGTAGATGGACTCGGGATGGAACTGGAGACCGACCACCGGATACTCTTTGTGCCGCATCGCCATAATCTCGCCATCCGCGGTCTGCGCGGTGACTTTTAAACACTCCGGCAGATCGTCTCTTAGTACCGCCAGGGAATGATACCTTGCCACCTTAACCGGCGTGTCGATCCCGGTAAAAACACCGTCCAGGCAGTGTGTGACTTCGGACTGTTTTCCATGGAATAACGTCTTCGCATAGCTCACGGTTCCTCCGAACGCCTCACCGATGCACTGATGTCCGAGACAGATACCAAGAATCGGTATTTTATTGTAGAAATGTTTTACTACTTCCATACAGATTCCCGCCTCCTTTGGGCTTTTAGGTCCCGGTGAGAGCACGATGCGCTCCGGCTGCATATCTTCTATCTCCCCGATCGTAATGGCATCGTTGCGCACCACCCGGATGTCCGGCGTGAAGGTCCCGATATATTGATAGAGGTTATAGGTAAAGGAATCATAGTTGTCAATCAAAAGAATCATAAGTTTTCCTCCTCCAGAAGTGTTCTTGCAAGCGCCATCACTTTATTGCAGCATTCCTGATATTCTTTTTCCGGCACGGAGTCCGCGACGATTCCTGCCCCCGCCTGTAAATAGACCTCTCTGCCCTTCTTGATCATCGTGCGGATCGTGATGCAGAAATCCATATCACCGGAAAAATCGACATAACCGGTCGCGCCGCCGTAGAGCCCGCGCCGCACCTCCTCCAGTTCCTCAATGATCTCCATCGCCCGGATCTTGGGTGCACCGCTTAACGTTCCAGCCGGCAGGAAGGATGCCAGCAGATCAAACGGATGATAGCTGCCCTTTTTCCTTCCCTCCACCATGGATACGATGTGCATGACATGGGAATAATTCCGCACATTCATAAAATCTGTGACCTTGACTGTTCCGAATTCCGAGATGCGCCCCATATCGTTTCGCGCCAGATCCACCAGCATCACATGCTCGGCACGCTCTTTCTCATCTGCCAGAAGTTCTCTGCGCAGCGCTTCATCCTCCTCCGCTGTCTTTCCTCTCGGTCTGGTCCCTGCGATCGGGCAGGTAAATACGCGCTTTCCCTGCTGTTTTACCAGCATCTCCGGAGAACTTCCGATCACCTCAAAATTACCGAACTGGAAGTAATAAAGATACGGCGACGGATTCAACTCGCAAAGCTCCTTATAGAGGGAAAAACCGTCGCGTCCGGTCTCCACCGTCCAGCGCTGGGAGAGCACCGTCTGAAAGATATGTCCTTCTCTGATATAGTGTCTGATCTTCTCCACCTTCGCGCTGTAAGCGGCAAGCGTATCCGACTTTTTGCGGATCACACCGTCCTTTTTTCCGCCCTCCGGCTGCGCCGCCTCTTTCATCCCGTGCCCGGTGTTCTCTTCACATCTGCTGTCACATCCTCCCTCTGTCTGCTCCGGATGCATGGCGCGACGGATCATCTCTTCCGCCGTCACGCCGGCACGCTTTCTTCCTTCCTCCGTCTCCTCCTCTAAGACAACCACGGTCAGCGTCTCCGCCACATAGTCCATCACGATAAACGCTTTCATCAACATCAGCTGAATCGTCTCAATCCCGATCTCATCCGGATTCTTCTCCGGCAGTTTTTCCGAGTAGCGGATAAAATCGTAGCCGACATTGCCCACCAGTCCGCCGGAAAAATTCAGTTCGTCATTCTCCTTATGAATCTCAAATTCGTCATAATATTCTTTTAACAGCGCTAACGGATTGCCCCTGCGCACCTCGCGCTCCCCGCTCTTTTTTGTGATGACAAGCGACTCCCCCTCCGAGGAGATCAGTTCCTCCGGTTCCCCCAAAAACGTATACCGGTCATAGTTCTTGTCATAGCTCTCGAGCAGAAATCCCTTTCTGCTTCCGACCAGATTCTCGTACATCGCCGTCGGCGTCTCGTTCACAATGCTGACTGTTTTCTTGTAGACCTTATAGATGCGCTTCATAAATCCTCCTCTTTCTTCTTTTGATTCATAGAAAATGCGTCCCATCAAGAAAGAATCCTGCTTTGCAGGATTCTCCGCCTGCGGCGGGTTGCTCTAGCGACATAATTCCGCTCTGACGCAGTGCGATCCTGCCCGGAGGGCTTTTTAATTCATTGGACGTAATTTCCCATGAATTAAAAAAAATCCCTGACCCGGTAAACCGGATCAGGGACGAATGTCTCGTGGTGCCACCCTTCTTCTCTTGCCATGCTTAGCTTCTCTCTTTTTATCAGCCGTCCTCACCGGACTCATCTGACAGAAGATGCAAAAAGCGGATACCTCCAAACTGGAAATATCCGCCACCAATCATGTATAGACTCTCAGATACAGATGTTCTCTATATCGTACCCCTGTAACGTGAGGACACGGCTTCCGCTACTCGGCTGCTGTTATCCGCCTTTCACTTTGCTCTCGCAAATCCATTCCATCCATACTATCCTGCCTGCTCCCACCGCCCCAGGCTCTCTGTGAAGAATCGTACAGTGTACTCCTTTTGCTCAACGATTTCTCATTTATTTGTCAGTAGTTTACCGCACTAATGTGGCAATGTCAAGAAGTTTTTTATTTTCCCGTCACCTTTTTCTATCAATATGATATACTTTAAGCATTGATCCTGTTACAGGAAATGGAGGAGCTCTCAGATGAACAATGATGTATTTGAAACAATGCCCGTACCGAAAGCCTATTTCAAGATGGCTCTGCCTGTGGTGTTCGGCATGGTCATCAGCCTTGTATACAATATGGTCGACACATGGTTTATTGCAAAGACCCAGAACACCAGCCTCGTCGCCGGCGTCTCTCTCTGCGCCCCGGTGTTCAGTCTCATGATTGCATTCGGTGATATTTTCGGGCTTGGCGGAAGTTCCGCCATCTCAAGACTTTTCGGGAAAAAAGATTATGACACCGCGCGGCGGATCAGTGCTTTCTGCCTTCTCGGCTCCATCTTCTTCGGCATTGCTGTTGCCGTTCTGATGCTGCTTTTTCAGACACCCATTCTGCATCTTCTGGGTGCCAGGGACGATACCATCGCCTATGCCGGCGCCTATTACCGCTTTCTGGTTCTCGGCTGCCCTGCCATTATCTTTAATATTGTCCCGGGGAATCTGCTCCGCACAGAAGGTCTGGCAAATGATGCCATGATTGGTTCCGTCATCGGCGCTGTGTTTAATATTTTTTTAGATCCCATTTTCATCTTCTCTCTGCATATGGGTGCCGGCGGTGCCGCACTTGCCACCATCCTGAGCAATCTGCTTGCCGACTGCTATCTCGTGTGGGTTGTATTCAAAAAGGCAGGGCATCTGTCGATGTCCTGCCGCGAAACGCATATTTCATCCAGTCATGTCCGTGACATTCTGCTGATCGGAATTCCGGCTTCCATCACGAACCTGATGCAGAGCTTTGCGGTACTCCTCACCAACCGTTTTCTGTTACCTTACGGTTCTGATAAAGTTGCCGCTCTTGGCATTGCCTTAAAAGTCAACATGATCACCATGCTGATTCTGGTCGGGTTCGCCTTCGGCGCGCAGCCGCTCCTCGGCTACTGCTACGGTGCAGACAACCGCGAACGCCTGAAACAGTTTCTGCATTTTGATCTGCTCGTGCAGCTTCTCATTGCGCTCGTTTTCACAGCCGCCGCCTGTATTTTTGCTCCGCACATCATCCGCATCTTCATGCAGGATGACGTCATCGTGGCCTCCGGTGCCCTGATGCTCCGTTGTCTCATGATTACCGCCCCTGTGATCGGCATGATCTTAGTCTTCACCACACTGTTCCAGGCAGCCGGCATGGCGCTTCCCGCTTTTCTGATGTCCATCAGCCGCCAGGGCGTGCTGCTCGTGTTGTGTATGCTGCTCTTTTCTTCCCTGTTCGGCTACATGGGAATTCTGCTCGCGCAGGCAGTCTCCGATGTTCTCACCGGAATTCTGGGCTTTCTTCTGCTGCGCAGATCAAAAATACTGCTCTGATGTGCCGTGCGTCACACCGTCTCTGCGCTGCGGTAAACCTTCTCAAACGTATCTCTTGCGGTATTATGCTTCCCGATGTCAACAACCACCGCACCGATGGACATGGAAGACTTTACGTGATCCGGGAGCAGGGCAATCTTCTCCTTGTACAGCGCCGCAACTTTCTTTGCGTACTTCTGAATCTCTGCTTCCTTGATCGGCACCCGCTGCCCGTGTCCGCGCAGAATCTCATCGAATTCCATATAGCGCGCACAGCATCCAGCTCTTCCGTGGTAAACAACAGATACATGGAGAACACCGAAAATGCCGACTCAAACCAGTAAATGATTTTTGGCAGTGCAATGCGGCAGAACTCCGCAAAAAACCAAGCACATAAATCACCGACGCCAGCGCAAATAAAATACTTCCGACCTGCGCTCTGGAAGGTCTCGCCTGTGTTATTTTACATATTGCAATCCTCTGCGCACCGGATTGCACAATTTTACGTCTCCATATGCCGCATTGCCTGCACCATCGCCATAAAATCCTGCTCCTTTAACAGCGCAATTCCCTGTTCTTCATCTCCCAGAACCATCAATACATCCCCCGGCTTTATGTCAAAAATTTTTCTCGCCTTTGCAGGAATCACAATCTGCCCTTTTTCACCGACCTTCACCATTCCAAACGCATGCTTTCCCTTCGGCGGAAACGGCAGGCGTGTCTCCCCGCCCTCATAATTGACCAGTTCATCCAGCGTCACATCAAACACCTCCGCGATCAGCCGGCTCTTCTCCACATCCGGGAGGGACTCTCCCGTCTCGTATTTGGAAAGTGTCTGCCTGGACACATCAATCTTCTCCGCCAGTTCCTCCTGCGTCATTCCACGCATCTTCCGCAGCATCATCAGATTATCTTTGAACATGTTTCCTCTCCTTTTTCTCTCCAATCACACACCATCTTATGACCGGAATTCTTTTTATCAGCTCATAGAGAAGATAGCCGCCCACATAGGCTGCAATTCCCGACAAAAGGTAGGCTGCAACCCCCGTAACTTTGGTGTACCGGTCCAGAAAATATGCCGCCGCCGAGAGTGCCAGATAGTGGAACAGATACAGTCCGTAGCTCTTTTTAGAAAGCCACGCTGTCTTTCGCGACGTACGGTTGCCCCAGCGCTTCATTCCTCCCAGGACTGCCAGACACACCGTCCAGCCATACAAAATGGAAAACGGACTGTTTACCACCGGCTCCTCTGCATAATTTTCCCCGAAATAATACCGCACATAAAAAACTGCCAGCACCACAGCCGCGGCTGCAAGCGGGACGCTCACGCGCGCCAGCCGGTCGGTCACTTTTTCATGGGAAAAGACATAGTAGCCCAGAAGGAAGCAGATGCCGTATATTCCGAAACGATACACACAGATCACCGGCGTATTCAAGATCTGGGCAACTCCCCAGACGGGAATCACAAGCAGAAAAAGAACGGGCAGCGCAGCTTTTTCACCAAACGCATACAACCGGTCTTTTTCCATTCCATTTTTTATGCTTTCTGTTAAAAATCGTTGCATTTCTCTTATCATCTGTTGTACAGACAGAATTCCGTCAGGGATTGCATCTCTTGCACGGATCATATCCGGCTGCAATCAGTTCCTCCCTGCTTCCGGAGAACGCCGCCTTGTTTTCCGGCGACATCTGCGCGACACTCGAGCAGGATGGCCGGTGAAACTTCTTTGTGTTCGTGTTGAGCACGTATTCTCCTGTCACGTCCGCTGTGCCGTCCGCGGCAGTCTCTCCCCCGGATGATGCCTGTGCCGCGCTTCCTGCGGTATCTGCCGCCACGGATGACTGCGCCGCGCTGTCTGCGGTATCTGCCGTCCCGGATGTTCCCGTGGTGTCTGTGCTGCCTGCCGCCGCATCTGTTACCCCAGCTCCTGCCGTCCCGGATGTTCCCGTGGTGTCCGCAGCACCTGCTGCGACCTCATCCCCGTCCCGGTAATCCTGCGTCGCGTCCACGCTCCAGCTAAGGGAGGTTCCGTCACTTGTGACCGTGATGGTTCCCTGCAGATCCGTCCGGTAGAGCGCTGCCCCGCATGCCTTCACCCGGTCGAGTACCGTGCGCGTCGGATGGCCGTAGGAGTTCCCCGCACCCGCACTGATCACAACCGCCGACGGCGACACGGCGCGCATAAAAGCTTCGGAGGAAGACCCTTCACTCCCGTGATGACTTGCCAGATACACGTCCGACTCCAGCGTCACGCCGGAGTCAAGCATCGCCTGCTCTTCGGCTTTTCCGGCGTCACCGCAGATTAAAAAGCTGGTGTCGCCGTACACAAGGCGGATTCCGACGGAATTATCATTATCCTCCTTCGGATCATAGGCTTTTGGGCAGACCACCGTAAAAGAGGCATCGCCAAGCGTGTAAGTGTCTCCCACTGCCGGGTAGGCAAGTGCAATATCCTGCTCCTTTATCACGCGCTCAAACGACTCATAGACTCTGGTATCCGTCACGTAATCGGGAGCAAGCACCTGCCCGCAGGAAAATGCGTGCAGGGCGCCGACCACACCGTTTAAGTGATCCGCATCGTAGTGAGAAGCGATCACATAGGCGAGTTCTTCCACGCCCTGTTCCTTCAGATAGCTTACCACAAACGAGGAGTAATCCCTGTTGCCGCCGTCGATCAGCATATACGCTCCGCCCTGCTCCACTAAAACGGCATTGCCCTGTCCGACATCCAAAAACGTCACCGACAGCGTTCCGTCCGGCGTCTGTCCTTCCCCCAGCTCTGCCATCTCCTCTGTCGGTGAGCCACCATTCTCCTGCTGCTCTGCCATCTGCAATTCCGGCATCTGCCCGTCCTGCAAGGCTCCCCCGGACAGTGCTGCCTGCTGCCTTACCGCCTGTCCGTCCGATGCCGTCCCGCATCCAGACAGCAAAAGAAGCAGGGCCGCACAAAGTGCCGCTGCCCCGCTTCTGATTCTGCTGCTGTTATCTCTCTTTTTCTTCTGCTTCCCCGCTGTCTGCATGTTCTTCTTCCTCTTCCATAAAATACATGCGCGCAGCGAAATCCTGAAAATACCGCACCTCATTGTTGTATCCGGTTCCGCCGAACGCCTGTTTAAGCTTCACTCCATGATACATTAACATATCTCCGGCTGCATGGCAATCCTCGATCTCCCCGTCCATCTTCTTAAATCTGGCGATCAGATCCAGCGCCAGCGAATCCTGCTTAATGTGTACCGGAGATACGGTATTGACCAGATCCCCGAAATCCTTGATATTGTATTTTAAGCTGCGGTTATAGAAATGGTACCGCGCATCGGGTTTTAATCCCTTCGCGTGATAGCTGTGATACTGGGTATTCGGTACGACCAGCTTCTGCATGAGCATACCGACCGCACGGGTCTGGTCTTCCGACACACAGGTCCACTCCATCTGGTTCCCCGCACTCTGGGAGAGTACACTTTCATGTGCCCCCTCTCCGAATGTGCGTCCGCGGTAAAAACGTCCCTTCTGCAATACCTCCCGCCACTGTTTGTACAGTGCGATCTGTGCCTTTACCGCCGCAAAATCCTCGCGGGACAGATCACAGAAATTGCACTCATAGCCGCAGATGCCGAATGCCGCCACGGCGAACCGTGTCTCAAGCGGCGTCACGCGGAGCGTCTGGTGGTTCGGGCATGCGGACACATGCGCACTCACAACGGACATCGGATAGCCGTAGGAATAGCCGGTCTGAATCTCCGCCCGGCAGAGCGCATCCGTGTCATCCGACGCCCAGATCTGTGGAAAATAGGATAAAATTCCAAGATCGAACCGGTTGCCGCCCGCCGAGCATCCCTCAAAGAGAATGTCCGGGAAACGCGCGGTAAGCTCTCTCATGCACCGGTACAGTCCCAGCACATAGCGGTGTGCCACCTCTCCCTGACGCTCAGGCGGAAGTGCTCCGGAATAGTAATCCGTAAACGTCCGGTTCATATCCCATTTGACATAGGAGATCTCCGCCGAGGAAAAGACTTTTGTCATCGTCTCGATGATATAGTCCTGCACTTCCCTTCTCGTAAGATCCAGGATGCGCTGATTGCGGCCTTCCGCATGCGGTTTCCCCGGGATCTCGATCGTCCAGTCCGGATGCGCCTGGTAGAGATGACTGTTCACATTCACCATCTCCGGCTCCACCCAGATACCAAAATCCAGTCCTAGCTCCTTGATCTTTCTTCCGAGTCCCGCGAGACCTCCCGGAAGCTTCTTCTCGTTGACTTCCCAATCTCCCAGGGAATGTGCGTCATCATTGCGCTCGCCGAACCAGCCGTCGTCCATCACAAAAAGCTCCACGCCGGCTTCCTTTGCTTTCTTCGCCAGAGCAAGCAGCTTTCTCTCATTGATGTCAAAGTAGGCAGCCTCCCAGCTGTTAAGCAGCACCGGGCGCACCTTGTGCTTAAACGCCCCGCGCACGATGTGTTCCCGCACAAACGCGTGCATGCACTGGCTCATGCCGTTGTAGCCCTCACAGGAATACGTCATGACCGCCTCCGGCGCCGCAAAATTCTCCCCCGGAGCCAGCAGCCAGGAAAATGACTGCGGATTGATGCCGGCAGTCAGGCGCATCTTGCCGTAGCCGCTCACTTCCGCCGCCTCATAGTGATTGCCGCTGTAGATGAGGTTGCATCCATAACACTCTCCGGTATCCTCCGTCGTATCCGTCTTTGCAATCATGACAAACGGGTTGGCACGGCTGGAAGAAGTTCCTGTATACGATGCGTTTACGTGTTTTCCTGCCTCCATGCGCGTATCGGAGCGGTGCATCTCACGCGCCCACGCACCGGTAAAGGTTGTAAAAACATACTCTGCCGGATCAAAGTCGATCTGGGTGCTCATCAGGCGATTCAGACGGACCGTCTCCCCGCTCTCATTGAAGAGAACGGCGCTTCGCACAATCGCATCGCACTCTGCGTAGACATCATAATGAAGTTCCAGAACAAGATCATAGGAATGGTCGCGCAGCCTTACGCTGAGACGCTGCGCCTCCCCCTTCTCGTCGTAAGCTCCCGGGAGATCTCCGTTTTCTGTCCCCGCCGTCTTTTCTGTGATCTCATAGCTTTCATAGCGGAAATCCGAAGTGGTGCTGCCATCCGCGTGCACGATCTCCACAAACGGTTCGCGGATGTCCCCTTTTCCGTAGGAGGACATCTCAAGCCGCATGTCCTCCAGCGAGAACGCCGGATGCTCCCCGTCGCAGAGATTCGTATTTCCCGGTGCAAATGTATGCTTCTCCACCAGCGGAGCAACATCACACTCCGCCGGATGCTCCGGCAGCGTCAGGTGCCTTCCGTAATACAGGTGCTCCAAATGCCCTGTCTCCATTCTCCGGAAGCAGTATGTCGTATGCGCCGTCTCCAGCACAAAAATATGTCCGTCCGCTTTTATCATTTAGTATGCCCCTTTCTTGACCTGCTCTGCGATCTCGGCAACCTTCTCCTCCGTCAGAATATACTTTTTGTGGAAAATGAAAATGCCGCACAGAAGGCAGATGATCGGAAGAATCGTCATTGTCATGCGCAGACCTACCACCGAGGATGTGGCAGCTGTCGCAACTGCTGCGGTATCTGTTGTATCGTTGCTCAGATTGCAGATCTGTAAGCAGATCGATGCAATCAGTGCCGCCACGCCGCTCGCCAGTTTGACCACGAACGTCTGCATGGAAAAGATCACGCTCTCGTCACGTCTGTGATTTTTCAGCTGTCCATAGTCTACGGTATTGGCAAGGAACACCGTCGTCAGCACTGTCAGCACGCCGTTTGCTGCAAAGATGAAAAATCCCGGGATAAACAGCAGTATCACGTTGGACATATTGGTAAATGCCAGTACTAAAAGCACCACATAACCGATGATTGCCATAGCAAATCCCGTGTAAAACACCTGGATCGTTCCCATGAATTTGCGCAGCAGCGGGAATAAGATCATCATGGACAGAATCTGTACCGCTCCGCCGAACGTATTAAACAAGGTGTAGCTGTTGTACCAGCCCTCGCCGCCGAAGTCATATTTAAAGAAATAGATCACAAGGTTTGAGGTCGTATAGACCGCACAGTTGATGAGAACGATGGTGATCACGACCGTCATCGCCTGGTCGTTCTGAATCAGTGCACGGAACATCTGTCCCACAGACGGAGAATCCACATTGACGGTGGATTTTTCCTTGACATTGACGCAGGTGATCGTCGTAAAGAGCACAAATAAAATCGCAATAATCATTGCAAACCACTTGAATCCCACGCGCTCATCCCCGCCGCCGAGACGGTATACGCATAGCATCGTGATGATTGTGATGATGGCAGAGCCGACGCCCGCACAGGAGCGCGCCATCGTGGAAAGTCCCTCACGCTCTTTGCCGCCCTCGGTAAACGCCGGAATCATTGACCAGTAAGGGATATCCATCATCGTGTACGTCACACCCCAGAGTACATAGGTGACTGCTGCATAGGCCACCAGACCGCCTCCGTCGAGTGCCGGCGGTGCAGAGAACATCAGGTAGAGCATGATGGCATTTAAAATCGTTCCGATGAAAAGCCACGGGCGGAATTTTCCCCATCTTGTTCTTGTCTTGGCGACAACCACGCCCATAATCGGATCGTTGAACGCGTCAAACACACGCGCTGCAAGTAAGATCACGCCCATTGCAAACGCACTCACCCCTAAAATATCCTGATAATAATACAGTATGTAACTTGCGGAAAGCATGTACACCATATCTTTTCCGACTGCTCCCAGTCCGTAGGAGACTTTTTCTTTTCCTGTCAGTTTCATGTGATCCTCCAATTCTGCGCCTTCGCGCTCCCCTTATCTCTTCTCCATCGCAAGCTCTACCACACGGTAGGCTCCGTCGTAAATTCCTGCTGCCTTGTTCTTCTCGATGCAGTCACACATATCGTTAAGCAGCGCGTCCTCGTTTAAGAACAGATCCAGCATCTGTACCGTGTGCGGAATATCTCTGCACTCTAACGTGCCGTCCCCGATCTCTGCGGAGTGGATGGCGCCCCACTGCTCATGTCCTCCGACACGCTTGATAAACAGCTTCGGCACCGGGTAGAATGCCAGCTCGCTCGGCTTTGTCACAAGCACATCGCAGCTTCTCATCAGAAGGTTCGTGCAGTAGACAGCCTCAAAAATATTCTCATGCCAGAAACCGTGGATGCCGCTTACCTCACCGGTAAGTGCCTGTGCGGCAAACTCTGTCGTATCCTTCCATTTGTTGAAATGCTCCGTTGCAAACTTCTTCATTCCCGGAATCTCGCCGAGCAGTTCTTCCCAGACATTGCGGTAATCGCCGACATTCACATACAGTGCGGCTCTGCCGTCCCGAATCGCAGGGAGCAGATGTTTAATGATGGAAGCAAAAATCTCTCTCTGTGCTCCCGCTCCTCCGATTGTGAGAAGAAAACGCATCGGCTTTTTCTCTCTCTTGCGCGCCCGTCTCGTCTCACAGTCCGCCTCGATGTTGCTCACCAGCTCATGGTCGATGTAATGTCCCGTATAGATCAGATCATCCTCAGGCATCGGGCGAAGAACGTCAGCTCCCTGCATGCCGTTTAAGATGCGGTAGCCCTGGTAGGCGTAATGCGTCTGCACGGTGTGAATGCTTCCCTCCGATAAATGCAGCGCCATTGGCCAGTTGTCCGGAATCGCGTTGACCACATGCTTCATTCCCGCATGGATTGCCGCCTGCGCCGGCCACACGTGCGTCGCCACCACCGGAATCTCCTTCGGCACATTCGCATAGACCGGAGCCATCAGTTCCGCGTTTTTCTGATCCGCGGCATTGTAGGAAAGCTTCCGGAAGCCTTCATAGTTCATCGGCTCCCAGACCAGACGGTTAAACAGTCTGCTCTTCTGGGAAAGTCTTGATCCCAGGGAATACAGATCATTCTGCGCACCAATAACTTTTGTGCAGGTCGTCTGTGGGTAGGAATTCAAATCCATCCAGTACGGTACATAGCCCATGGAATGTGCCGCAGATGCGATCGCCATGGAAATGCGGTAATGTCCGAATCCCATGCGGATGTTGCCGACGATGATTCCCTTTTCCGTGTCAAATCCCACGTTTTCTCCCGTCTCTCCCACACGGATGTCATGTACGCCCAGCATATCGCCGATGTATTCATTCTTCTTCACGATTGCAGGATAATCTGCCCCTGCATCGTCCCCGAATTTTTTTGCATATTTCTTTTTCGACTTTACCGCTTTCCGGTATACCTTATCCGGCATCGGATTGCCAAAAATAACTTTTGATTTTTCTTCCATTGCCTGTGTTCCCTCTCTTCTCTTACAATCTCTGTCGCTCTGCCGCTGCCGCAAAGTGCAGTTCCACCGGTTCGGTCTGTGCATTCCGGATGACAAGCCGTGCCTCACCGCTCTCACCCGTCGTCTTTATATAAGTGCCGCCCATTCCGCCCTCCAACGAGATGACGGACGGTCCGATCAGCTCCACCGGTCCGCTCACCTCAAAGCTTACCGGCTCATTGAAGAAGCTAAGCAGATTGCCGTATTCGTCCCGCGCCTCAATCCGGATGGCCGCCACATCGTAGGTGCTTTTCTCCTGAAGTCCTGTGTGATCCGCCCGTGCAAAAAGTACAACCTTTGTCATCGGCTTTTTGATGAGTTCCGCAGTCACGCCGCCGTCCGACACCGCCTCAAACCGGTATGTCGTGGAAGTGCCTCCCCAGTCTCCGATATAGCGGTTATAGAGCACCACCGCATCGGTCGGCTTCATGTGATAAAGGAGCAGCATCTTAAGCGCCGTCACATACACGGATTTCGGAAGATGCGACAGTCCGTAGCGTGCGGTCGCATTCAACGCATCCTTGATTCCCTTTCCCTGCGCCGTTGTAAAATGTTCGTCCTTCTCGATCGCGTCTCCGATATAATCGTCGATCACGAGCGGTCCGTGCGGCAGATGTTTCCACGGGGAATCCTCTCTCTTGTATTCCTTGATAAAACGGTCGTTTTTGTACATCCGCACACTGTCCGCGTTGGTAAGAATGTATGTCTCGCCGCGGTTGCAGCCCGGGTGCTCCCCTATGTCCATGGAAGAACTCAGTTCCAGAACCGTATGTTCCTCCTGCTGGCACTCATAGACCTTCGCCGCCAGCTTCGGATTGCGGAACATATCCATCACGCCGTGGTAACAGATGCGGTCCCCACTGCCGAAATCCTTGTGTGTGTTGTAGTCGAACATGCACCAGCCGAAGCTTCCTGCAATGTCACCCTCCGCTGCCGCCGCGTCGAGCACCCGCACATGGCGCAGCGCGTGTTCCGCGCGGTGTTCCTCCCAGTCGAACGCCTTGGTCGGATACATGTGACCGTTATATTCGCTGATCAGATACGGCTTTTTCGGGTCGGACGTCACCGCCGCCTTTTTCTCACATCCCTGATTCGTGCCGTCATGCACAAAATCATTGTAAGTGTAGACGTCTTCCAGAAGACTGCTCTTTTTATGCGCCCGCACACCGCCCGTCTGTCTGGATGGATCGAGTTCGTGCGCCGCCGCGTTCGTCCTGCGGTAAAAATCATCATCGTCCTGCGACTCGTTGATGCGCACGCCCCAGAGAATGATGGACGTGTGATTGCGGTACTGCATCACCATATCGCGCACATTTATAACCGCCTGATCCTTCCACGCCTCATCGCCGATGTGCTGCCATCCCGGAATCTCCATAAATACCAGAAGTCCGATTCTGTCACACTGGTCGATAAAGTAATGGGACTGCGGGTAGTGGGATGTCCGCACGGCGTTGACGCCAAGCTCATACTTTAAAATATCCGCGTCCATCCGCTGCATGGATTCCGGCATGGCATATCCCACATACGGATAGCTCTGATGTCGGTTGAGTCCGCGGAGCTTTACTTTTTTACCGTTCAGATAAAAACCGTCCGCCTTAAACTCGGCATGTCGGAAGCCTGTGACCGTCACATTTTCATCCAGCACCTTTTCATCCTGGATGAGCTGTGTGCACACCTCATAGCAGACCGGATGAACGGTGTCCCACGGCAGAACGGATTCCACCGTATAGTCGAGCACAAGCTTTGTTCCGGTCAGTTCACATTCGCCCAGAAGACGGTAGCCGCTCTCGCCGCATCTTTTGATCTTCTGTCTGACGCTAAGATTCTCCCCGCCGCCGTCCGCCGTAATCTCGGAGATCAGTCTGCCGGAGTCACCGGAAAGATCTCCCCGCACAAACACATCTTTCAGATAGGTTTTCTCCTTGATGTCGAGCCACACCTCACGGTAGAGTCCGCCGTATGTCATATAGTCAATCACAAATCCAAACGGCGGTATATTCACGCTCTCCCTGCTGTCCACCTTGACCACCAGCGTGTTGCGGATGCCGTAGACGGCATCGTCGCTGATGTCCATCGTGAATGCCGTGTAGCCGCAGTGATGTTCCCCGATCTTCTTCCCGTTCCAGTAGACTTCGCTCTCATGCGCCGCCCCGTCAATCGTAAGCAGCAGACGTTTTCCTTTCCATTCTTCCGGAATATAGACATCTCTGCGGTATCCGCTGACCATCTGGTAAACAGATTCGTCAAAATAGTGAAGCGGTGTCTCCTTTGCCGTGTGCGGAAGCCGTACCGGAGTCATGTTTCCCACGTCAAAGCCGTCGCCCAGCATTTCTTCCGTAAATTGCTCCGAAAACTTCCAGTCGTCATTTAAATATACTCTGTTCTCCATGTTCTACCTTTGCCTGTCACCTTCCTGCATTGCCACGCGTTTATCCCGCCGCCTCCGGCACCACAATTCCGTTTACCAGAATCGAAACCACCTCATCGAGCGCTTCCAGATAGGAAAGCCCGCTCTGAATCAGGATATCTCTCTGGAAAAACTGTTCTACCGTAGCTTCCAGCATCATCTTCACAATCGGAATGCTGACCTTGCGGATCACGCCTTCCGCCATTCCCTGCTCCAGAAGCTGGATCGTTGTCTCCCAGCCGGTCTCCAGTCTCTTTTCCACCTGTTTGTAAATTACCGGATACTTGTCCTTTAACAGATAAAGCTGTCTGAAATCCACATCCCGGTAACTCTCCGGGATCACTCCGAGAATCCGTCTGATCTTCTCCACTGTAGAGAGCGCATCGTCCTCCACGATCTGCTGTTCACTCTCCTTAATGGAATCGAACATGTAATCCACCATCGCAAGAAACATCGACTCCTTGTCGCGGAATACGGTATATATGGTCTTTTTGCTCATTCCGAGGATCTTTGCCACATCGTCCATGGTGAACTTCAGGCCTTTCTCATTGAACGCCTTGATCGTTCCCTCCAGGATCACTTCTTTCTGCTGCATCTATGTCACCTCCCTCTTTCGGAAACTATTTTTCTTTTTCTGGTTTCCTTTATTCTATCACGATTTCCAGGTTCTCACAAGAAACCGAATTCACAAAATCAGTTTCCATTTTTTGTATAAATGTACTAAATTCCGGTCTTTCAAGCGCCTGCGCGTTCTTGCAATCCCGCCGTACAATGGGTATAATATGGTTAATTACAGACATGGAGGACATCATGGAAAACGATCATATCAGAACGATTCTTAATAATATTGAAAACGGAACGCTCACCGCGAGCGAAGCCTACGCGCAGTTAAAGCTGGCTCCTTTTGAGGATCTCGGATACGCCAAGGTCGATCATCACCGCGAAGTGCGTCAGGGAGCGCCGGAAGTGATCTACGGAGCCTCCAAGACCAAAGAACAGATCGAGGGCATCACGAACAGTCTGCTCGCCCACTGTCCGGAGAATATCTTAATCACGAGGCTTTCCCCGGAATCCGCTGCTTACCTCTCCGAGCGTTTTTCGCTGTTCTACGATGAGGCGTCCCGCATCGGCATTGTGAACCGTACGCCGCATATCACAGCGGAGGGAACCATCGTCGTAGCCACAGGCGGCACGAGCGACATTCCCGTCGCGGAGGAGGCAGCCTTAACGGCAGAGGTGCTCGGCAACAAGGTCGTACGCGTCTACGACGTCGGCGTCGCAGGGCTGCACCGGCTGCTCTCCAACATGGAGCTGCTCTCCTCCGCCAATGCCATCATCGCTGTCGCAGGCATGGAGGGCGCACTCGCCAGCGTCATCGGAGGGCTCGTGGACTGCCCTGTCATCGGCGTTCCCACAAGCGTGGGATACGGTGCCAGCTTTCACGGCATCTCCGCACTGCTCTCCATGCTCAATTCCTGTGCCAGCGGCGTGTCGGTCGTCAACATCGACAATGGCTTCGGCGCTGGCTACCTTGCAAGCATGATCAACCACATCGGCGGCTGATCACACCAGCCATCACTCTAACAGGAGGTTTCTTCTTATTATGAAAACAATTTATCTGGAATGTAATATGGGTGCTGCCGGAGACATGCTGATGAGTGCCCTCTATGAGATCTGCGATCAGAAAGAATGGTTTTTGCACAAGATGAACACCGTCTTTGCTCCTTATCATATCGCGCTTTCCCCGGAATCCGCCGTAAGCTGCGGCATCAGCGGGACCCACATGAAAGTCACGGTGAACGGTACCGAGGAGGTCTCTCTCGATGTCAAGGCGGAACATGCCCATCACACGCACGCAGAGAGTCCGGATGCGTCCGGTGCACGCGAGGTGTCCGACCCTGCAAAGGACGGACATTCTCACACGCACACCACCTACGCCGCCGTCTGTGAGGAGATCACATCCCTTGATCTTCCCGCAGAGGTGAAGGAGGATGCGCTCGCCATCTACCGTCTGCTCGGAGAGGCAGAGGCAAAAGTACACGACACCACGTTAGAGCAGATTCATTTTCACGAGGTGGGAACACTCGACGCACTCGCGGATGTGGTCGGCTGCGCGTTCTTAATCCGCACGATCGCGCCGGAACAGATTCTCGCGTCGCCCCTTCACGTCGGAAACGGCTTTGTAAAATGTGCGCACGGCGTACTGCCGGTTCCGGCTCCGGCGACCGCCGAGCTTCTCCGCGGCATTCCGTTCTACACCGGCTCCGTGACCGGCGAACTTTTAACCCCGACGGGTGCTGCCATCCTGCACTACTATGTGCTGCGCTATCTCCCGATGCCGACCATGACCGCATCGGAGATCGGCTACGGCATCGGGTCGAAGGATTTCGGCATCGCAAACTGTGTCCGCGCTTTTCTAGGCGACACCGCCTCCTATCTTGCTGCCGAGGAGGAACCGTACTCCTGTGACGATACCATTTTATCGATCTCCTGCAACATCGACGATATGACCGGCGAGGCGCTGGGGCTTGCAACGGAGATCTTTATGGCAGCCGGAGCACTGGACGTCTTTACGATCCCGATCCAGATGAAGAAAAACCGTCCCGGCATTCTCTTAACCTGTCTGTGTGAGATGGAGGAACGCGAAAAATTTACAGGGCTCTTCTTCCTGCACACTTCGACCAGAGGCGTGCGCTATCAGGTGTTCGAGCGCGCAAAGCTGGAATCCACTTTTGAGACGCGCAAGACCTCGTACGGCAATATCCGCATCAAAAAAAGTTCCGGCTACGGCATCCAGAAAGAGAAAGCGGAATTTGAGGATTTAAAATCCGTGGTTTTAAAGAACCACTGTGCCCTCTCTCTAAATGAAGTCGAAAAATCCCTGCACTAAAAAACGTGCGGGAGGCTGCATATTCTGTAGTCTCCCACACGTTTTTTCTGTAATGTAATTAAAAACCTTGTTCTATAGTCCTTCATCTTCAATTGTAAGTGTCCCGGGTCTTACAATCAGTTCCACACCGGGGCGCTTCTCTTTGTACTTCTCCATCAGAAGCAGCCAGAGCTGATGAATATGATCCGCAAGTACCGCCGACATCTCCACACTGTACGGCAGTAAGGTGTGAAGGTCGAAAAAGCGGATTCCATCCGGCGGTAAAAAGACCAGATTGCTTGAGCGCTCCTTATCCCCGGATTTCTTGAGCAGCTCATAGGTAATCATACAGAATTCTTTTCCGCGGTAGTTACAGCTGTAAGACGCATAGCACTCATCAATCGTCCACTTTGTTCCGTGCTCCTCCTCGATGGGCTTCTCGGAAACATCATTTCCCTCTGTGGTCTGTACTTCCAGCCTCCAGGAAAGCTTCTCCGCTTTTGTCTCCGCAATCATCTCTGTCAGTTTACGGCATAATTCTTCCTGTTTCATTTCTCTACCTCCGTATTCTCCCACCGGACAGCCTCCGCCTTCTGCAATGCTTCCGGCCGTTCTGCCGCTAATGCCGCTTCATCCGACGCATGCCGGTCCAGCCAGTCTGCATAGTACCCGACAGCTTCTTTTGTGCTGTCGAACTGATACAGCAGGGGCTTTCTGCCCCAGTCCGCCACATAGACCCGGTTATAGTCCAGATACGCCGCCACCGCCGTCTCACCGGTGTCACGATGCCTGTAACACTGTTCCATCACCGGTTCGCCCTGCACTTCTTTCAGTCCGGCGCCTTTGATCTTCTGCTCTAGTTCTTCCACCGAATCAAACAGCGAAAATAACTCAAGCTGTCCCTCAACATTCTTCCCTGCCATAGCCTTCCTCCCGCACAAGCCCGGATCAGCCCCAGATTACGCTCTCACATAGATCTCGGACAGACTGTCCAGAATCTCGCCCGCGACATCCGGCTTATTCATGGTATAGATATGTACGTGATTCACGCCGTTGGCAATCAGATCGATAATCTGATCCGTCGCGTAAGCAATTCCGGCCTGGCGCATCGCCGCCGGATTATCCCCGAAACGATCCACGATCGCCAGGAAACGCGGCGGAACCATATTGCCGGAAAGCGACACGATCCTCTTGATCTGCGCCTTGTTCGTCACCGGCATGATTCCCGCAACCACCGGCACATCAATGCCTCTTGAGAGCGCCTTGTACAGGAAATTGTACAGAATGTGGTTATCAAAAAACATCTGTGTCGTCAGAAATTCACAGCCCGCATCCACTTTTTCCTTCAGATGATCCAGATCCTCAAAGATGGTGTCCGCTTCCGGATGTCCTTCCGGATAGCAGGCGCCGCCGATACAGAAATCTCCCTGCGCTTTGATGTCCGCAATCAGTTCACTCGCATGACGGTACTGGTTCGGGAGCGGAAAATCTGCATTCTGCGGAATGTCTCCCCGGAGCGCCAGAATATTGCTGATCTGCTTCTCCTTTAACTCCTCAATCACGGATGCCACTTTTTCCTTCGTGGAGGAAGCACAGGTCAAATGCGCAAGCGCCGGAATCTGATGCTTTTCCACCTCGCTGGCAAGTTCTACCGTATAGTCGGACGTACCGCCGGTCGCGCCGTAGGTCACGCTCATATATGCCGGCTTCAATGCCGCCATGTCCGCAACGATATTTTTGTAGTTGGCAAGCTGCGCCCCCTGTTTGGGTGGAAACAGCTCACAGGAAATCGTAACCTGATCGGTCTTTAATAATTCTGTCAGTCTCATCTGCTCTATCCTTTCTTCTGCGTCATGCCTAAAATTTTCTCAGCTTGTCTGTTCCGTCATCCACGGTATTCTCGATCTTGCGGATCGTGACAAAATAAGAATAATCATCGTTGACCCGCACTTCCACGCGGTCTCCCACCCGGTGTCCAAGCAGTGCCTTGCCGAGCGGCGACTCATTGCTGATCAAGTTCTTGAGTGAATTGCCGCGCACGGTGGTGACAATCTTATAGACTTCTTCCTCCTCGTCCTCCTCGAAATACACGGTGACGGTGTTATTCATTCCGACTTCGTCCTCCGCGGAATCCGTAGATATGATCTTCGCTGTCTTGATCATCTTCTCCAGATAGCGGATTCTGCTCTCGTTCTGGTTCTTGTCCTTTTTTGCCGCATGATATTCAAAATTCTCGCTGAGATCTCCCTGGGCTCTCGCCTCCTTCACAGCTTCAAGTGCTTCCTTGCGCACAACCAGCTTGCGATACTCGATCTCCTCTTCCATTTTCTTGATATCCTGCTCTGTCAGTTCATCGTACATGATCTATCCCATCCTTTTTGGCTGATGAATTTATTATAGTGATTTTAGGAAATGCCGTCAAATAATTTCCGCAGATCAACGTTCTCCACAGGACACCCCGTGATGGGATGTCCCGCGCAGACCGACAATACATAGCCTTTTACCGGCACTTCTGTATACAGATAAAACTGCCCGGCATCCGCTTCCCTGACCGCCATCTCTGCTTCCGCCGCCTCTGCTGCAGGCGCAGTCCTTCCTGCCACCTGATCCTCCAGCACATCAAACGAAGAAAGCGGCAGGTGCAGTCCTTCCCCTACCGCTTTGCAATAGCTTTCCTTGCGCGTCCAGAGTCTTAAAAACGCATCTGGTTCACTCAGCAGATACGCATTCTCCTCTGCCGTAAACTGTCTTCGCATGACATTCACATTCACACGCCGCACCTGTTCCACGTCGATCCCGACTTCACCCTCATCAAATACCGCGGCTGCATAATCTCCCGCATGGGACAGGTTAAAGTGCACCCCCGCCCCGCCGGAAAGCTCCGGCTTTCCGTGAGTGCCGCACACCAGATGCACCGTCTCTGTCCCTGGCACCAGAGGAAGCAGGGAACAGCCCATGCTTCGCAGACCATACTCCAGCAGCAGGCCTGCGGCAAGACTCCTCATGCGATCCTGCTGCTTCCCGCAGCGTGCAATTTTCTCCTGTCTCTCTGTCGGAACATACCGCAAAAGTTCCTCATACAGCCCCTCATCACACAGAGCGATGATATTTGTCATCAGAACCCTCATGCCGGCTCCTTTAACAGGGTATTCAGCCTGTCTCTCGCCGCCAGAAGTTCGTCGCAGACAGGTAAAAGTTCCGCCGGCTCTCCCGCACGCAGCGGCTCCACAATCCGCACCACAATATCGTATAGCGGAATCAGCCCCATATTGGCAAGCATTCCCTTTAATGTATGCGCACATTCAAATGCACGCCCCATCTCCCCTGCGCGCAGCGCCTCCGGCAGAAGTTCAAAATTCTGATCCCCCGCCGCCGTGTGCAGGCAGCTGCGGTACAGCTCCCTGTCGCCGATGAACCGTGCCAGTGCGCCATCCACGTCACAGCCCCAGTTTTTCAGGGAATCAAACAGTTCCTCCATTGTCCGTCTCTCCTTTATCCTTTCCTCTGGCAACAGACATCCGTTTCAACAGTCTGCCAGCGCCCAGAACATTTTCCACTCTGCGCATCGCAATCTCCGGCACGAAAGGCTTCACGATGTAGTCCTCTGCTCCCAGCTGCAACATCTGGATCTGGTGTCCGGTCGTGTCGTCCGCTGTGATGATAATCACCGGGATTCCCGCGAGGACGGCATCCTGCTGCTTTCGCTTTAGGAATTCCATTCCATCCATCACCGGCATCGCAAGATCCAGCAGGATAATATCCACCTTGCCGGACTCCCTGTTTAAGACCTCAAAGGCATCCGCTCCGTTTTCCGCTTCAAGGATCCGGTACTGTTGCTCAAAAATGCACTTAAGCAGTCCGCGATTTACCTCCTGATCATCCACAACCAGCATCGTCCGCTCTGTCTTTTCCGCTGCCAGAAGTACCTGACGGTATTTCTGCAGTTCCTGATCCATCATCCGCTGTTCCGTAATATCGGTAAGCGTACCGACGATAATGTGCTTTTCGCCCACGCTCGTGATGTATTTCAGCTTCAGATGTACCCAGATCGAGCGTCCGCTCTTTGAAGTGCGCAAAAATTCGCAGGCCGCGGTCTCCTTCGACTTTGCAATGTCCTCAAACGTGTCGATGAGAATCTTCCTGCTCTCGTCTGAGAGCTGTTTTTCCATCACAAGCCCACCAGAGGAATTGATATCCTCGTATCCGAACATGTCATAGTAGGCGTTGTTCACGCGCAGCGCATCAATCCGGTTCTGCTCTTTCTCATATTCATAGATGACCGCCGGCTCCATCATGCCGGAGAACACGCTTCCCATCTGTGAAGTCGCGTTCCAGAGCATATCCCTGCCGATCTCGTCCTTCTGATATTTCTCCTGCAGTTCGTCCTTTTTCTCGGATACCAGTTTTTCATAATCGGACACCGGCATCGGTCTCGCAAAATAAAATCCCTGTACATACTCACATCCGACGCTGTGCAGAAAGTCCACCTGCTCCCTTCTCTCTACGCCCTCTGCAATCACCGGGAGATTCAGCCATTTTGCCATGCGCACAACCGACGCAAGAATATTCTGGCTGCGCCCCTCCTGATCCGTATCCGACAGAAATTTCATATCGATCTTGAGCACATCCACGGCGATATCCTTTAGCACATTTAAAGAAGAATATCCGCTTCCGAAATCGTCCATCAGAATAGAAAATCCTTCCTTCTGCAGACGTTCCATCGTCTCCTTGATCGCCTTCGGGTTCGTCGTGTAGGCGCTCTCCGTCAGTTCCAGTTCCAACAGTTCCCGGGGGATGTGGTAACGGTCCGTCAGTCCGCAGATTGCCTCCACCAGTCTTGGATTATAGAGGCTGACCCTGGAAATGTTGACCGACACCGGCGACGGCTTTTTCCCCTCGGCAATCCATTCTGCAAGCAGCTTACAGGTCTTCTCCCAGACGTAGTAATCCAGCTTGGTAATGAATCCATTGCGCTCAAAGATCGGGATAAATTCTCCCGGCGAGATCATGCCGCCTTCCGGCTTTGCCCACCGCACCAGCACTTCCGCTCCACAGATCCTGTTGTCCTGCAGGCTGTACTTCGGCTGCAGGTAAAGGACGAATTCCTCCTCGTCCAACGCATGCCGCATATGGTTGACAATCTGCTGTTCCCGCACGATGTCTTCCCGCATCTCATCCACATAGAACGCATAGTTTTCGATGTAATTGCCTTTGCACTGCTTGGCAGCCAGATTCGCCCGGTCGTACATCGCATCGATGGAGAGATCCCGCTCCCGGATCACATAGATTCCGATTGCCGGCACCACATCAAAAGCGAGCTGGTACTGTCCAAGACGCATGCGCATGTAGCGCACAAGCTCTAGCATCGCCTCCTCGCCCCTGTACGGCATGCAGATGCCGAAAATGTCCGCCTCGATTCTTCCGTAGGCAATCTGTTCCGTATCTCCCGCAAATTTCCGGATCTCCTTCGCGATATACTGTAAAAGTCCGTCGCCGCTGCTGCTTCCGAAGAAGGAATTCACCAGTTGGAATTTTTCGATGTCGAGGCGTAAAAACGCATACGTCTCTTCGGGATGTCTCTTAAGCAGAACACGGGTTGCTTCAAAGAAATGCGTCTTATTGTAAATTCCGGTGAGCATGTCGTAATCTGCACGGTATCTCAATTCTCTCGAAAGCTGCTGTTCACTGCTGCGCACCGCATTTTCCACCCGGAACCGCACGATCTGCGGATCATACGGTTTTCCTATAAAGTCTCTTGCCCCCAGTGCCAGACATGCCTTTTCCGTCTTGACGTCACGCTCCACAGACGCCACAATAACCGGTATCCGGCGGTAAGAATCCACTTTGCGGTATTCTCTTAAAAAATCAAACCCACCCATCTGCGGCATGACCAGATCCAGAATGATCGCAGATATCGCGTCAAACTCCTTCTGCGATTCCAGAATCCGAAGTGCACCTGCACCGTCTACTGCCTCTATAATCTCATAAGCATCCTTTAGCATCTTTTTCAATGCGATCCGATCCAGCTCTGAATCGTCCACTATGAGTACCTTATCTCTGCTGCCCATACTCTTACCCCGGTTTCTTTTATTCTCCTGGTTCCTATCCAATTCGTTCTATATTCCTAATCTGCATTTGTCATCAAACGCATCATAACCTCACTTCATCATAGCAAAGTTGCCGCCACATTTCAATACACCCGGCGAAAGAAGCAGGAAAAAAGTCCTACCCGCTATTGCGGCTTCTCAATGGCAGCAACAGCCTTTTTGAACTGGAAGAAAAACAGAACAATCGTAAAGCTTACCGCGATCACATCCGCTGCCGGCTCTGCCAGATACACGCCCATGGTCTGATTTTTCACCAGATGCGGCAGCAGATAAATAAGCGGCAGCAGCAACACAAATTTACGCATAACCGCCACGATGATCGATGCCCCCGCATTGCCGATCGAGATAAATGTCATCTGGCATGCAATCTGCGCCCCGAAAATACCCATGGCCGCACAGTAGATGCGAAGCGCCCACTTCGTGTATGCGATCAGTTCTGCGTTGGAGGAAAAAATCATTGCAAACACCTGTGGGAACAGCATGATTAAAAGCCATACTGCCATCGAATAGCACAGGCTTGTGGTCAGAAGCAGACGGAATGTCTTTTTGACACGATCCGCATTCCTTGCGCCGTAATTGTAGCTTGTGATCGGCTGGGCGCCCTGTCCGAGTCCCTGCATCGGAAGCATGGAAAACTGCATCGCACTGGATAGAATCGTCATAGCTCCCACCGCCACGTCTCCCCCGTATTTGAGCAGCGAGGCATTAAAGCAGACCGTAATCACGCTCTCGCTTGCCTGCATGATAAACGGGGCAAGTCCAAGTGCCAGCCCCGGAAGTACCACGCCCGCTTCCATGCGCAGATACTTTTTGCGGATTTTTAATACAGTCTTTTTTCCCGTCAGGAACGAGAGAACCCACACTGTCGACACCGCCTGAGAGATTACCGTCGCGGTCGCCGCTCCACGGACTCCCATACCGAATCCGTAGATCAGAACCGGATCGAGCACAATATTGCAGCCCGCGCCGATCATAACGCTGAGCATTCCTGTCCTGGCAAAGCCCTGCGCCGTGATAAATGCATTCATGCCGAGCGTCAGCTGCACAAAGACCGTTCCTGCCGCATAGATTTTCATATAATCCGAAGCAAAGCCGATGGTATTCTCACTTGCACCGAATGTCAGCAGCAGTGGTCTGTAAAACAGTAACAGCAGAACCGTGAGCACGGCGGAGATGACAATCTGCAGCGCAACGCTGTTGCCGAGAATTTTTTCTGCCTCGTCGTAGTCGCCCTTTCCCATCGCCATGGAAGCCCTCGGTGCCCCGCCATTGCTCACAAGTGCGGCAAATGCCGACACAATCATGATAATGGGCAGGCAGACGCCCACCCCTGTAAGCGCCAGCGCTCCGTCTTCCGGCATATGTCCGATATAAACCCGGTCCACCAGGTTATATAACAGATTGATCAGCTGTGCAACGATCGCAGGAAGTGACATGCGCCACAGCAGCCTGCCAATCGGATCTCTCCCAAGAAAATCATTTTTTTGTTCCATATCAACGGTTCCTCCCATCATCTGTCTGTATCAAAAAACATCTCGTCCAAATATAATTCGTTGAATTTCGGGTGCATGGCAAGCGAAAGTTCCTGCGCGCGCCCTGTGATAGACGCAAGCCTCTGTTTTGCCGCTGTCCTGTCATCGAGCAGATAGCGCTCTGCTCCCGCAAGCGCACTGTTGCCGATCATCGTGATATGTCCACGGAACTGTTCCGGGAACAGTCCGATCCGGATGGCCTGCTCCTCGTCCATCCGGAAGCCAAAACCTCCTGCGAGCAGGATTTCTTCGGGATCTTCTCCTCCAGATTCCGTGAGCAGCGTCTCGATCCCTGCACGGATCGCCGCCTTGCCCATCTGCACCTGTCTCACATCCTCCTGCCGGAACCGGAATCTGCCCTCCGCGACCGGCATGCCGTCCGTAAACCAGGGTTCCTCAAACGTCCCGTTCTCATCGATGAGTCCGAGCCGCACGGCTTCTCCCACAGCGTCAATAATCCCGGTTCCGCATAAGCCGATCGGTGTCTCACCGGCGATGGTGCTTAGTTCCACGGTTCTTATTCCTCCTGTGGCGGCAGGATCTCTCTCCAGAACCAGGTTTGTCACGGCTCCCGGAACACCCGCAACACCACAGGATATATTTCCGCCCTCAAAGACTGGTCCCGCCGCTGCGGAAGTCACAAGAAATCCATCCGCTCCTCCTGCTGCCATCTCCCCGTTGGTGCCGATGTCCAGCAGCAGCGCATTTTTCTTCCGGTCCATTTCCAGGGCATAGATTCCCGCCACGATATCCGCACCGACGAAAGCAGAGATTCCGGGCAAAATGGTCACTGACACACTCCACCGGTCAGACAGCGCAAGTTCTGCGCCGCTCCCCTCCCAGAGGGAGAGATCCTCCGGCGTAAAAGGCGCCGCTCCAAGCCCCGCACAGGATAATCCGCGCAGGAGATGACACATGGTCGTATTTCCGACAATCACAAGTTCCTCCACAGCATCATCCGGTATCCCGGCATCCGCCACGAGTCCCGCAAGCAGCGCATCAATATCCCGGCAGATACTAAGACGCAGTTCCTCTGCCGCCCCCTCGTTTGCCGCCTGGATTCTGGACAGAACATCCGCGCCGTATGCCCGTTGGTGATTTACCGAGGATGCGGCGGCAAGCCTTTTCTTCTCTGTAAGGTCATAAAGCGTTGCAGCGAGCGTGGTTGTACCGATATCCACGGCAGCGCCGCAGCGCTGTTTCCCGGACTGCCCCCATATCTTGGCTGCACCCTCTCTGTTGTGCATCGCCGCGCAATCTCTCTCACCAGGGATAGCTCCTGCCGTCTGACCGGTATTTTCCCCATCCGCTGCATCCGCCGTGACCAACACATCAATCTTCTGCTCCCGGCTTACGGGAAGCTGCAGGCTGCATGCCTCTGCCACGCGCACTTCACACGCCAGGCGCACGCCACTGCTTCGTTCTTCCTCTGTGAGCAGCCTCCGCTCATTTGCCGTCGGCTGTGGTGCCTCCGACACAAAGCGCACGCGGCACCTTCCACAGGTTCCCTTTCCGCCGCAGGGTGCATCCACATAATATCCCGCTCTTATCAGACGCATCAGCAGCGTCTCTGCCTTCCCGCCCGATCCCGCCGGAAGTTCTGTCACTTCTTTTGCATATTGAACGTTCATCCTGTCATTCCTCCCTGCGTTATGGCGTGTAGTCCACGCCTGCCCGCCTCGCCTGTTCTTCCTGCTCCTCCTCTGTGATCCGGTATGTCCGGTTCCCTTTCCGGAAAAAAGTGCCGGTCCGCAAAAAGCGGAATGTAACCCCGCAGCGGACGCACTGGTTCATCAGTTCCAGCACCCATGCAAAATCGCATACACGCGCGTCTGCTCCCTCTTCGCCGCCGCAGAGAACCTGCGCAATCTCCCCGGTCTTTAGATACGCATCCAGCACCAGTTTTTCAAGGAGCGGTTCGCAGAGAATGCCCTTGTGGCGCACCGGCAGTTTTAAAAATGCCGGAATCCGGTCATCCGCGCGTCTCTGATTCTCCACCGAACAGAGAATCGTCACGTTTTCATAGCCATCTTCCCAGTCGTCGGGCAGTGCTTTAAAAAAGCGGTGCTCCCTCTTCGTCTCAATCACAAAGGAAAGATCCTGCCGTTCCCTCATCATCGCCCACGCCTCGCTCCGCCATTCATCCGCCTCCGGCAGGAAAAAATCCGACGTCATGCACACATAGACCGGTTCCTCCTGCGGCAGCAGCTTGTATTCTCCTCTCCGATTCTTTTTTACCGGCAGATCAAAATTGGCTGTCCTGCGGATCACGGACGCATTTTTGCCGTACATCGCATCTTTTTCATATACATAACAGATATCGCACCCTGCACTGATTTTCTTGCAGCCATGCCAGGGATTCCAGACCGCCATACGAAACGCGCCTCCTTCTTCTTCTTTCCTTTTTGTCCGCCGGATGGTATACTTATCACAAATCTGGAAAAAGTAAAACCGCTGCCACATCCGGGCAGCCACAGAAAGGAATTGTCTATGAAACTGATCTCATGGAATGTCAACGGTCTGCGCGCCTGCATGCAGAAAGGCTTCGCAGAATTTTTTACAGCAAGTGATGCTGATATTTTCTGTATTCAGGAATCCAAACTGCAGGAGGGTCAGATTGATTTCGCACCTGAGGGCTATTACGCCTACTGGAATTATGCGCAGAAAAAGGGCTACTCCGGCACCGCCATTTTTACCAGAAAGAAACCTCTGTCGGTGCATTACGGCATCGGCATTCCACAGCACGATACCGAGGGACGTGTGATTACGCTGGAATTTCCGGATTTTTATATGGTTACCTGCTACACGCCGAATTCCCAGAATGAATTAGCAAGGCTTTCCTACCGCATGGAGTGGGAAGATGCATTTCTCTCATATCTAAAAGGTCTTGACCAAAACAAGCCTCTGATTCTCTGCGGTGATCTCAATGTCGCCCACGAGGAGATCGACCTTAAGAATCCGAAAACCAACCGGAAAAACGCCGGTTTTACCGACGAGGAGCGCGCCAAAATGACGGCTCTTTTATCCGCCGGCTTCACCGATACGTTCCGCCATTTTTATCCGGATACCGAGGGCATCTACTCCTGGTGGTCCTACCGCTTTCACGCCAGAGAGAAGAATGCCGGATGGCGTATCGACTACTTCATCACCTCATCTGCACTCGATGACCGTCTTGTGGATGCAGGAATTCTCACCGATGTCACCGGCTCCGATCACTGTCCGGTAACACTTACCGTCGATCTGCCATTCTGTCCATAGCACTATTTCTGCCGATAGACATGACAATACAGCACATCCCGCATGGTCTCAAATTCATCCGCCACAAGCCGCTTCGGATAAGACATAATCCGAAGCGGGATGGCATGCCTGTCCTCTCCCATCGCTGGCTGCATATACTCAAACGGATTCATCACAAATCCGTTTCTCTCATAAAATGCAATCCGTCTGGCTTCCAGTTCACCGGTCGGCAGTTCCACCTCCAGTATAACCGGTCTTCTGCACTGCGCTGTCAGCTGTGTCAGAAGTACCGCTCCAAGTCCGCCGTTTCGGCATGATTTCCTCACAGCAAAATGCTCCACAAACAGGAATGTATCAAACTCCCACACTGCCAGAAACGCCATCAGTTCCCCGTGTGCACGGTACCCGTACAAGTGATACCAGGAGACATCCAGTATCTTTCTCTGCGCCTCTCTGGATCGTCTCTCGTCCCGCGGAAAACTCTCCTCCATAATCTCCCATACGCTATCAAAATCCCGTTCTGTCAGTGTCTCTAAACTCTGCATGTTCTCTCTCCCGACTGATTCTTTCTTACTTACTTTTATACCATAAAATAAGATTATAGCACAAATTTCCTATGGAATCAAACCGCGCTGTTTTTTGCCTGCGTCTCACCCTCTCCGATCCTGATGGTGCGGAAGCCCTCTCCATGCACTTCATTGGACTCTAATATAATCATAAAGGATGCCGGGTCTGCCTCCTTGATGGCATGCTGCAGCAGATACATCTCTTTGTTGTTGCACACGCACATCACAATCTGTTTGTTGTCACAGCGGTAACCGCCCTGTCCCTGTAATATCGTAGAGCCGCGGCCGCAGCAGGAATCGATCACATCGCAGATCTCCTTTCCATGCTCCGTCACGACAAGTGTCATCTTTCCGGAATTGATGCCGTACATCAGCTTGTCGACCACGATTGCCAGCAGAAAACTTACAATCATTCCGTAGATAATTCCATCCACATCCCGAAGCAGAAATCCACCCAGAAGAATGATGATCACATCCGTCACGAACGAAATTTTCCCGACAGACCAGTACGGTTTCAGATTCTTGACTGCCATAATAATAAAGTCGGAACCGCCGGTCGAAGAATTCTGCATGTAAATCACCGCATATCCCAGTCCGGCAAACACACCGGTACAGAGTGCCGCAAGCAGACGGTCTCCAGAATAAACCGGGAACAGCGGCGCGACATAGTCAATCATCAGGGAAGAAATCAGCATACAGCGCAGTGAGCTGAAGAAAAAGTGTCTTCCCAGCAGACGATAGCACAATATTGCCACCGGTATATTCAGCAGTATCGTGGAAAATCCGATCGGCACGCCGAACAGCTGGTATAAAATGATCGAGATACCGGAAAATCCGGTCATCGGGAATCCCGCCTGCACCGCAAAATTATAAATGCCGGCAGCAATAAACGCACTTCCCACAACCTCCCAGAATATCTGTTTTAAAAATACTTCTCTATCTTTTTTTTTCATTTTCATCCATCCTTCCTTTGCATGCGGGTGTCTCCACAACACAAAAAAAGAGCACCAGCAGATTATACGAATATAATATGCTAACGCTCTTTTCCGTATCCTATTGTAGCACCGGAATCCGGAATTTGTCAAATATGTTTCTCTTTACAATCCGGATGTGTCATGTTAATATGCTTCATATATGAACCATTCATATATGAAGCATTATTTTATCCCATTGAAAGGAGCATTTACTTATGAATACCGGTATTGAATTTACCATGAAGCTATCGGCTGCCTACAGTGCTGTATGCAGACCTTTGTGTCACGAACTGAATCTCCCGCAGACCGCGTTCGATATTCTGATGTTTCTGGCGAACAACCCGGAATATACCACCGCACGCGATATTGTGGAAATCCGCAAGATCAAAGCCAACCTCGTATCGATCAACGTGGACAAGCTTGTCGGTGAAGGTTATCTGCGGCGTGAGGTGGACACAGACGACCGCCGAAAGACCCATCTGCTCTGCACAGACAAAGCCGGCGCTGTCATCGAACAGGGGCGCGCCCTTCAGAACCGCTTTATGGACAGTCTTCTGGCGCATATCGATGATGCTGACAGAAAACAACTCACAGAAAGCATCCGTCAGATGGAGCAAAATCTGGATCACATGTTAGAGGAGGAACACTGATATGACATTACTATTCACGATACTCGTCACCTTTTTTGCCGGCATGGGTGCCGGACTCGGCACCGGCTTCGCCGGAATGAGCGCAGCCGCCGTCATCAGCCCGATGTTAATCACTTTTCTGGATGTTGACCCATATATGGCAGTCGGCATCGCCCTCTCCTCCGACGTGCTTGCAAGCGCCGTCTCCGCCTACGTCTATGGTAAAAACAAAAATCTGGATATCCGCAACGGAGTGATTATGATGGTGAGCGTCTTAATCTTCACTGTCATCGGAAGCTATATCTCAAGCCTTGTTCCGTCCACCACCATGGGGAATTTTTCCGTCTTCATGACGTTTCTTCTCGGCATCAAGTTCATCGTAAAACCTGTCATGACGACAAAAGAATCCATGGCTCAGGTCTCCGCAAAAAAACGTGCCATCCAGTCGGTTGTCTGCGGCGTGATCATCGGATTTATCTGCGGTTTTGTCGGTGCCGGAGGCGGCATGATGATGCTCTTAATTTTAACCTCCGTGCTGGGCTATGAGTTAAAGACCGCGGTTGGCACGAGCGTATTTATCATGACTTTCACCGCTCTCACCGGAGCCGTGTCGCACTTTGCCATCGGCGGCGCTCCCGACTGGACAATCTTTCTTCTGTGCGTGGTGTTCACGTTCCTCTGGGCGAGAATCGCATCCGTATTCGCCAATAAGGCCACACCAAAGACGTTAAACCGTGCAACCGGTGTCATTCTTGTAGTCCTTGGCATCGTCGTGCTGGCGTTTTCCTTGTTGTAAAATCTGTAAAATAGCAGATAACCAGAATATGCTTACAAATATGCCGACCGGACGCTGGCAGCTTTCCACCGCCGCCAGCGCCCGGTTCCCCGCAAATCTCCCGGTCACAGCCATACCTGCCTGACATCTTTAAATTCGGTGCCGATCATCCAGTCTCTCACAATTCTTGGAATTCTCCATGCATAGGCCGGTGTAACAACAAAAAGATATCGTTCTACAGGGCATTATAAAACCTGAGACGTACAAATACAAGAGTGCGCAACGCCAGCTTTTGTACAATCCATAATCATTTTCTCACACATCTCATACCCCAGCCTGGAGCTGTTCATAGACAGTGTATAATTGCCCGCCATTCCCCATTTCTGCTCCGTGTAAAAACGATAATTTGTCATACGCCTTTTATCAATATCCGCCATCATTTTTACTGCTTCGGCTTCGGTGACATGGTACAGCCTGCAGATGCGCTGCACTTTTTGGGGCATATCGCCGTGTATAAATACATTCAGCACATCCTCTCTGTCCTTCAAAATAAAATCTGCATTTCTTCCTATAATGACGCAGCTCTCCTTTTCTGCGATCTCCAGAATCACCTTTCTCTGTGCTTCGTACACCATATCTTCCACGGATTTTCCGGTAAGGTCGCGTCCGGCAAAAGCATAGCCAAACAAACCTTTCTTTGGAGAGAGCTCCGCATTTTCCTTTATGTACTCCGTAGAAAATCCTGACTTCTCTGCAATCTGACCGATGATATCCTTATCGTAATAGGCAATTCCAAGCTTCTTTGCCACTTCTTCGCCGATAAAACGACCGCCGCTTCCGAATTCTCTGCTGATTGTAATGATTCTTTTTGCCATCTCAATTCCTCCCTAACTTAAACGCTCCACTTTATTTTTTCTGATTCTCTTTAAAAATACATAGCCCACCAGACACGCTATCATCTCCGTGATCGGAAATGCCCACCAGATCAGTGAGATGCCCATCTGACCGTTTCTTGCAAAAATTGAAAAAATTCCTGCCAGCGGCAATATGATGACAAGCTGTCTGAGCAGCGAAATCACCAGTGACTCGATACCTCCGTCCAAAGCCTGATAAATGCCCTGATATGCCACATTGATTCCGGCAAAGATAAAGCTGATGGAGATAATCCGCATCGCTCCAATAAAATATTCTCTGGATTGCCCGGCATTAAACAGTGTCGCAAATGCTCCCGGGAACACTTCCGTGATAATGATACCAAAAATCATCAGCGCCGCTGTATACAGGAGACCGTATTTTATTCCGTCCTTGATTCTCTTTTTGCTTCCCATTCCATAAGCAAAAGCAATAATCGGTGTAATTGCATCTCTGAGTCCGAATGCTAAGAACAACACAAACTGCTGGACTTTATAGAACAGTCCGTATGCGGTCTGTGCAGAAGGGCTGAACTTCAGAATCAGGTTCATCACATAAACCATGATCGACATCAGCGCCTGCGCAATGATTGCCGGAAGTCCGATCGCATAAATTTCTCTTATGATACCGGCATCCGGCTTCATGTACTCCACTCCATGCTCAAATTCCTGATTCAATTTCATATGGAACATAAACAGCAATACCGCGGATGCCACCTGACCGATCACCGTCGCATATGCTGCGCCTTCCACTCCCATTTCAGGAACCGGTCCGATACCATAGATCATAATCGGATCAAGAATGATATTGATCACGGCTCCCACAACCTGACCGATGGTCGAATATAGAGAACGTCCGGTTGCCTGCAATAACTTTTCAAATAAAGAAAAGAAAATAATTCCAAAGGAAATCACGCAGCATATTCTAAGATAGCTTGTTCCCATCGAAATTACTTCCGGATCAACCGTCTGTGAGGAAATATATGCCTTCACTCCGGCAATTCCAAACAACAGGCATACTGCATAAATGATTCCTCCGAGGAATAAACTGTTGCCTGCAACCTTCGCTGCCTTTTTTGTATTTCCCTGCCCGAGTGTCCTTGCCAGAAGTGCATTTGTTCCCACACCCGTTCCGATTCCAACTGCCACCATAAGCATTTGAACCGGGAACACCAGCGTAAGTGCATTTAATGCCGCCTCACTCCCCACTTTCATGTTTCCGACAAAGGCGCTGTCCACAATATTGTAGACAGCCTGCAATGCCATGGATAAGATCATCGGTATTCCCATCTGCACCATAAGCTTCTTTACCGGCATTTCCTTCATCTTGTTACTCTCTGTCATATAATTCTCCTTGTTTTTCCGCATAAAAAAAATGTGTACCTATCTCATAAGCTGGACTTACGCTGATAAGCTACACACTTCTTTATGGCATACTATTTATTTTAAAAACAGAAAAACGAGTAGCAAAACTGGATTTACGCTAGTCTGCTACTCGTTTGATCCTTATTATATTTCTCATTTTAGAAAAAGTCAATATAGCAAAAGCGCAAAAGGACAGCCACACACATACATGTGTGACTGTCCTTTTCCCTATCTATACATTACCTTCTCCTAAAAATAACGCATATGATTTATTTGTTTGCGATTGCTGCCTGTGCTGCTGCAAGACGAGCGATCGGCACACGGAACGGTGAGCAGGATACATAATCCAGACCGATCTTGTGGCAGAACTCTACAGAAGAAGGATCTCCGCCGTGCTCTCCACAGATACCTACATGAAGCTTCGGATTTACCGGCTTGCCAAGCTTGATTGCCATATCCATCAGCTTGCCGACACCTGTCTGATCCAGTTTTGCAAACGGATCGTTCTCGAAGATCTTGGTATCATAGTAAGCATTTAAGAACTTACCTGCATCATCACGGGAGAAACCGAATGTCATCTGTGTCAGGTCGTTTGTACCGAAGCAGAAGAAATCAGCCTCTGTTGCGATCTCGTCTGCAGTCAGAGCTGCTCTCGGGATCTCGATCATTGTTCCTACTTCATACTCAAGCTTTACACCTGCTGCTGCAATCTCAGCGTCAGCAGTATCAACAACAACCTTCTTCACATACTTTAACTCTTTTACTTCGCATACAAGCGGAATCATGATCTCCGGCTTTACAGTCCAGTCCGGATGAGCCTTCTGTACGTTGATTGCTGCACGGATAACAGCCTTTGTCTGCATCTTTGCAATCTCCGGATAGGTAACTGCAAGACGGCATCCTCTGTGACCCATCATCGGGTTGAACTCATGCAGAGAAGCGATGATGTTCTTGATTGTCTCAACAGACTTGCCCTGAGCTTTTGCAAGCTTCTCGATGTCAGCTTCCTCTGTCGGAACGAACTCATGAAGAGGCGGATCCAGGAAACGGATGGTTACCGGGCAGCCTTCCAGTGCTTCGTATAACTTCTCAAAGTCACCCTGCTGATACGGAAGAATCTTATCAAGGGCAGCTTCTCTCTCCTCTACGGTATCAGAGCAGATCATCTCACGGAATGCAGCAATTCTGTCTTCCTCGAAGAACATATGCTCTGTACGGCAAAGTCCGATACCCTCAGCGCCAAGCTCACGAGCTTTCTTAGCGTCTGCCGGTGTATCTGCATTGGTACGAACCTTTAATGTTCTGTACTTGTCAGCCCATGCCATAACACGTCCGAACTCGCCTGCGATGGTAGCGTCAACAGTCTTGATCTCGCCATCATAGATATTACCGGTTGTACCGTCGATGGAGATCCAGTCTCCCTCATGGAACTCTTTGCCGGCCAGTGTAAACTTCTTATTCTCCTCGTCCATAGCGATGTCGCCGCATCCGGATACACAGCAGGTACCCATACCACGTGCAACTACGGCAGCGTGAGATGTCATACCGCCACGAACGGTTAAGATACCCTGGGAAGCCTTCATACCAGTGATATCCTCCGGAGATGTCTCAAGACGTACTAATACGACCTTCTCTCCTCTTGCATTCCAAGCCTCTGCATCCTCTGCAGTGAATACGATCTTACCGCAGGCAGCACCAGGAGATGCTCCAAGACCTTTGCCCATCGGTGTAGCAGCCTTTAATGCAGCAGCATCGAACTGCGGATGAAGCAGTGTATCGAGGTTACGCGGGTCGATCATCAATACTGCCTCTTCCTCTGTCTTGTGTCCCTCATCTACGAGGTCGCAAGCGATCTTTAATGCAGCCGGAGCTGTTCTCTTACCGTTACGGCACTGTAACATGTAGAGCTTCTTGTTCTCTACTGTGAACTCCATATCCTGCATATCATGGTAATGGTTCTCAAGAGTCTCGCAAACCTTTAAGAACTCAGCGTATGCCTCCGGGAACTCCTGCTCCATCTGAGCGATCGGCATAGGTGTACGGACACCTGCAACAACGTCCTCGCCCTGTGCATTGATTAAGAACTCACCCATAAGCTTGTTCTCACCGGTTGCCGGATCACGGGTGAATGCAACACCTGTACCAGACTCGTTGTTTAAGTTACCGAATACCATAGGCATTACGTTAACTGCAGTACCCCAGGAATACGGGATATCGTTGTCACGACGGTATACGTTTGCACGCGGGTTGTCCCAGGAACGGAATACAGCCTCGATTGCAAGCTTTAACTGCTCTACAGGATCTGACGGGAAATCAGTTCCCAGCTGATTCTTGTACTCAGCCTTGAACTGCTCTGCCAGAGTCTTTAAGTCAGCAGCGGTGAGGTCGATGTCGTACTGAACACCCTTCTCCTCTTTCATCTTGTCGATGAGCTGCTCAAAATACTTCTTACCAACTTCCATAACGACGTCAGAGAACATCTGAATGAAACGTCTGTAGGAATCATATACGAAACGCTCGAATGCCGGATCCGGGTTTCCTGCGATCATTGCTGCTACTACGTCATCATTTAATCCAAGGTTTAAGATGGTGTCCATCATACCCGGCATGGAAGCTCTCGCACCGGAACGTACCGATACCAGCAACGGATTCTTCAGATCACCGAATTTCTTACCGTTGATCTCCTCCATCTTCTTAACGCCTTCCATAGCCTGCGCCATGATCTCGTCGTTGATCTTACGTCCATCCTCGTAGTACTGCGTACAAGCCTCAGTTGTGATTGTGAATCCCTGTGGTACAGGAAGTCCGATGCTTGTCATCTCTGCAAGGTTGGCACCCTTACCACCGAGCAGATTACGCATGGTCATGTCGCCTTCGCTAAACATATAAACCCATTTGTTCGCCATTTTGCTAATTCCTCCTAAACTATACTTACTATGTAACTATGTCAGAGCGAAACCCTGCCATAATTCCGCAAACGAATGTACGTCTCCCAAAACGCACACATCTATAATATCATACTTTTGCTAAATAGCAACAATTATTTTCGTCTCTTTTTGCTGTTTTTTGTCACAATTTCACAATTCAAAACCTTGTTCCATGATGTGGAACATTTTTATGTTACGTCTGTGGAAAGTCAAAACGTAAAAAGGCAGAACCGCAATCTCCGGTTCCACCCTTCTTTTTCCAGTCCGATTCAGTTGATAAAAAACCCACGCTGCAGGAAATCAAACAGATACGTTGCCTGTTTCAAGAAATCTCTAGCCCCGAAGCTGTCGAGCTTTGCGATCCAGAGGATCGACACGACAAAGATCCAGGGATGCTTCTTCATCCTGCCGCACATATTCTCACACACGTAAACCATCGCCGGCTCTCCCTTCGCCGCATAGAACAGAAACATAAAAATCTGCATGGCAAAGAGCGGCGCAAAATGTCTGCCCCAGTCCGTGTGGATCACGAACATCGGCACAAAACACAGCTGGCTTAGCAGCATGTAAAAATACGGCGATGCATACCACTTCACATTGCTCTTTTTCTGCCAGCCAAAGACATCCCGGTAAATCTGAAAACACCACACAAGCACCGGCAGCAGCAACAGAAGAACCAACAGCGCATGCCGGATCGGTGCATCATATTTGTAAAACTGGGGTGTAATCTCCTTCAACTGGTAATCCATTTTCAGAAAATATTCAATATCAAGCGCATATTCCGAAATGGTGAGGTTCGTTCTCCCCTCCAGAAATGTCACAAGTTCCTTCGCACTGTCAAAATGGATACTGCTGAAAAACTGAAAATATACCGCTACCGCCACATTGATGAGGCCGGATACAAACGCGGCGGCAAACCTGCCGGCATGCACCCTGTTTTCCTCAAACACGTCATATACCATCACCGAAAAGACAATCGGATAATACAAAAATGCAAATCCCTGGTGAATGGCAAGTCCCACGACACCGAGCACGGTATAGCAGACACACTTCACATATGTATTCTTAATCGTAAGACCAACAAGCAGTGCCAGCAGTGCAACCAACAGCATGTAGACATCCAGTCTGCCTAAATTCTGATCGTTCCACACATAGGCAATCGAAAACGGTGCGACAAGGTACAGCGCCACCGCCCCAAAGACGGCATGCCGGATCTGATCGTTCTTAGCGACGGCAAGACGGATCATTCTCCCCAGCACAATGGCAAGCACCAGTATCGTGAGCATCGTTCCCACGGCGACGTATTTGTATGCCACCGTGTAATCCAGATACTCTCCGTAAAACAGGCGGTAAATGCTCCCGATGAGAAGCCTTGATCCCGTTCCCATGGAATAGTCCATCGCATTCCATGCCGATGACCAGCCCTGCAGGTCTAACGCCCTGCCTGTCAGAAACCAGACGATCAGGCCGGCTGCAATCACAACCTCATACGATACGGCATTCCAAAACTTTTTTATCTTCTCCATCTGCCTACCACGCAAACTTCTGTGCAAAGTAAGCATCCAGTTCCTCGATCTTGATGCGCTCCTGCTCCATCGTATCACGGTCACGCACGGTCACAGCACCGTCGTTCTCAGACTCAAAATCGTATGTTACGCAGAACGGAGTTCCGATCTCATCCTGTCTTCTGTATCTCTTACCGATATTGCCTCTGTCGTCGAATTCACAGTTATATTTCTTGGAGAGCTGTGCGAAAATCTTCTCTGCGCCCTCGTTTAACTTCTTGGAAAGCGGAAGCACTCCGATCTTAACCGGAGCCAGTGCCGGATGGAAATGAAGCACGGTTCTCATATCCGGCTTCTCCTCGGTACCGATGTTCTCCTCATCGTATGCAGCACATAAGAATGCAAGCACCACGCGGTCTGCACCGAGAGACGGCTCGATGACGTACGGCAGATAACGCTCATTCTTCTCGTCGTCAAAGTAGGTAAGATCCTGACCGGACGTCTCCTGATGTCTGCCGAGATCATAGTCGGTACGGTCTGCGATGCCCCAGAGTTCACCCCAGCCAAACGGGAATAAGAACTCGATATCCGTTGTTCCCTTGCTGTAGAATGCAAGTTCTGCCGGATCGTGATCACGCAGACGCATCTCGTCTTCCTTAATGCCAAGGGAGATCAGCCAGTCACGGCAGAAGCCTCGCCAGTACTGGAACCACTCCAGATCGGTTCCCGGCTCACAGAAGAACTCCAGCTCCATCTGCTCAAACTCACGGGTACGGAATGTAAAGTTACCCGGCGTAATCTCGTTACGGAACGATTTTCCAACCTGGCCGATTCCAAACGGGATCTTCTTGCGGGAAGTTCTCTGAACATTCTTGAAGTTTACAAAAATGCCCTGTGCTGTCTCCGGTCTTAAATAAACCGTATTCTTCGCATCCTCGGTCACACCCTGGAATGTCTTAAACATCAGGTTGAACTGACGGATGTCTGTAAAATTGTGCTTGCCGCAGCTCGGACACGGAACCTGGTTCTCCTCGATGAAGTTCTTCATCTCCTCCTGTGTCCAGCCGTCTACGGAGCTCTGTAAGGTGATGCCCTTCTCCTCCGCGTAGTCCTCGATAATCTTATCCGCGCGGAAACGCTCATGGCACTCCTTACAGTCCATCAGCGGATCCGAGAAACCGCCGAGATGTCCGGAAGCCACCCATGTCTGCGGATTCATCAGAATCGCACAGTCCACACCGACATTGTACGGATTCTCCTGAATAAATTTCTGCCACCATGCTCTCTTGACGTTATTCTTCAGTTCGACGCCCAGATTGCCGTAGTCCCATGTATTTGCAAGTCCGCCGTAAATCTCCGATCCCGGATATACGAAACCTCTTGATTTTGCCAGCGCCACGATTTTGTCCATTGATTTTTCCATTCTAAATTCCTCGCCTTTCTTAGGTTATATTGTGATATGTTTATTTGTAAACAATGAAAGTATATACGTCTGTCTCGAACGAGCCGTCGCCGGACGCCGTCTCTGTCTGCTCGGTATCATCCGTATGCACCGTCTCCCCAGTCATTTCCGCCTGTTCGGTTCCCAGAAGCTGCTCGGTGCCGACGCTCTCCTGTCCGGTCACATCCACGGATGCCGTCACGCTTCCCGTCTCAAGATAATATCCGTCACGGATCGACACACTGTCTTTTCCGGTCAGCTTCACATTCTGACAGGAGACATAGCAGATCTCACCGTCCACCTTCACATCCGTATTGGCACGGATAATAGCCACTTTCAGATCATCCTCAGAGTAAATATCCTGCTTTGTGGCAGCTCCCACAACCTTGCCTTCCTCCACGCGGGCGAACTCCCCGTCGTAGACGTATCCTGCCGCCAGGGAGGCAACGACTTTCCCCTGATAGAGTTCAATTCCATTAAATGCGGTATAATCCTCCGGTGTCTTGTACTTCATCTTAAGCTTCGCCACACCGTCTTCCACCTTAAGGCTCTCCACCTCGACTGCATTTTTGCCATGCTCCGCGGTGTAATCTTCCACCTCTGCATCCACATAGGACTTCAGTTCCGTCTCATCGTAGTAGGACTGATCGAGCGACTCCACATCCAGCGACTCTATCACGCCTTTCTTTCCCACGTACACGACACTTTCCTCTCCCTCCAGCGAGGTACCGCATCCGGAGAGAAGTCCCACACACAACAGTACACTGCAGACCGTGCACACTAATCTCTTCATCACATAATCTCCATTCTTTCTGAAAAAGTATCGGTGATATTATACTATTTTAAAAACATGATTTCAACCTTTTCCGCATCCTCAAGTATCTTTAACGACTTGAAGGCGTGTCCCACGTACACGCCAAAATAGCTGCGCAAAAGTCTGGTCAGTTCTTCCAGCACCTGCCCGCTCACGGAAAACGTATATAATTTTTCAATCCGCGCCAAGATCACGTACTGCATGGTATAGACGGTGGATTCATTCAATTCCACCACATCCGGCGCCTCATTGCGGCATTCTGCACAGAGAATCCCGCCGCGCTTGACGGAAAACCAGGTCAGATGCTCCCTGCTGCCGCAGGAAAGACAGGAAAACACATTCGGAGCCTCGCCGTTTACCGCCAGCGCCTTCAGTTCAAACACCGCGCGCACCAGCCGGTTGTCGTAGGCACTGCTCGCAAGAGCGCGCAGCGACTGGTACAAAAGCTTTAGCATCTCGCGCTCATCGTTATTTTCCTGACAATAATAATCCGCAAATTCCAGAAAATAGAACCCATAATATGTAGCATCAAAATCCCCGGTCAGCTCCCGGAAATAGTTCTGAATCGTCGCTCTGGCAAGCGTGTAAGCACTTCTTCCCTCGAACAGCTCGAACTCTCCGAAGCAAAACGGATTGGCAGCTGCGAGAAGCTGGCTGTTCGGCCGCCTCGCTCCCCGCGCAAATGCTGTGATCTTCCCTCTTTCTTTTGTCAGCAGTGTAATCCGCTTGTCATATTCGCCAATCGGCATTACCTGTAAGACCATCCCGGTCACCACAATATTGTTTCCCATCCGGCTGTTCTTCCCCCGCCAAAATATTACTGCTCTCCTGCACATCCACTGCGTTCCGGTAGCGCAGGTAATCAGTCACTCTTCCTGATACTAAAAAGTCTCTCCAGGCTTCCTCCATCGGCATATCCTCCGTTTCTTTGACGCTTCCCGCCTCTAAGATTAGGTTCTCCGATGGTTCCGCCATTATACCAGCAAAAAATTGGCAGTATCAGATATCGTCTTTATTGTACCCGAAGTTCTTCATCATCAGTTCGCTGTCGCGCCAGTCCTTGCGCACCTTCACCCACAGTTTTAAGTTCACCTGCGTATCCAAAAGCCGCTCCATCTCATAGCGGGCGTTCGATCCAATCTTCTTTAACATCGAACCGCCTTTTCCGATGATGATGCCCTTGTGGGAATCGCGCTCACAGACGATCGTTGCATCGATGTCGATGATGTTCTGCCCTCTCCGCTCCTTCATCCGGTCAATGTAGACCGCGATGCCGTGCGGGATCTCATCATCCAGAGCATGAAGCGCCTTCTCACGGATAATCTCCGCGACAATGGCGCGTTCCGGCTGGTCTGTAACCGTCTCCTCGTCATAGAACATCGGTCCGTACGGCAGGTACTTGAAAATCACGTCCACAACCGTATCCAGATTCTGTTCCCGGAGCGCCGATGCCGGAACGATCTCAGCAAAATCAAACACCTTGCGGTAAGCATCGATATACTCCAGGATCTTTTCCCGCTCCACGGTATCCACCTTGTTGATAATTAAGATGACCGGCGTTTTCGTCTTCTTTAGCTGCTTTATGATATGCTGCTCGCCTGCCCCGATAAACGTGGACGGCTCCACCAGCCAAAGAATGACATCCACCTCCGAAAGCGTGTGCTCCGCCACATTCACCATATACTCTCCAAGCTTATTCTTCGCCTGATGAATGCCCGGCGTATCCAAAAACACAATCTGTCCGCGCTCCATATCCGTATACACGGTCTGGATGCGGTTTCTGGTCGTCTGCGGCTTGTTCGACGTGATGGCAATCTTCTGACCGATCAGATGATTCATCAGCGTCGATTTTCCCACATTCGGTCTTCCTATAATCGTCACAAATCCGGATTTAAAATTATCTTTCATCGTTCTCCTCGTTTCTGTACTGTTTTCCCCGCCCCGCATCAGGTCAGGCTCTCAAGTGTCTCAAACATCTGTTTTTCCGATGTCAGCACATCTTCATTGCCGATCACACACAGGCTGCCGTCTGAGAGCACCGACGCAATCAAAGGCTTCAATGCGCGGATGTCCGCCGGCTGTGCCCCGATAATCTGGCTCCGCTCCTTAGAAAGCGTCTCGTAATCCAGCTCCTGCAGATAGGCTGTCATCGAACGCGCACCCTTCGCGCTCGGGTTCATCGGCGTGTCCATATCGCTGATCGTTCCGATGATATATCCTGTCATCTCGCGCTCATCGGCATCAAACTTCTCAAGGTACGCCGGAATACCGTCATAAATCTCATTCGTTGCAGAGAGATTCGGATCCCGGTAGGACACAAAATACGTATCTCCGTTCCTCATATATCCGTTCATGCAGCCATAAGCGCCGCCCTTGACGCGGACATTGATCCACAGGTAATCGTATCCTAAAATTACTTTTAAGATGCGGAGCGCCCCGTGATAGGAAAAGCCGTGTGCGGCATAATTTCCGGCACGCGCCACATACTGCACCTGGGATGCGTCCATAAATCCCTCGTTCTTTTTTGCCAGCGGATAGGACGGCATAGTGCGTTTCCTGCCCGGCTGTCCCGGCACATACAATGCATTTTTCAATGCAGTCGACGCCTGCGTTACCGCCGGAATCTCCGACTCCTCGCAGGTTGCACTCACCAGCATACGCTCCGCTGTAAAAATGGTTTTTACAAGGGAGGACAGCTTCTCCATCAGCTGCTGCTTTTTCTCCTCAAAATGCTCCTCGTAATCCGCGATCACGCGGTAGCAGACAATGCCCGCCGTCGCATCCTGACAGTAGGCAGCCGCCGAAAAATACGACAGCGCTCTCGTATATGCCACGGAATGTCCGGAAGCGCTCAGTCCCGCCTGTAATCTCGACTTTAACTGTGCCAGTATCTCGTAGATGCGCTTCTCATCCGCAAGATGCGAGGTCAGAAGGATCTCTTTGATCAGGCGCATTGCATCCGGCAGTCTCGATGCGAGCACTTTCGTGCGCACCTCATAGTAAAGTCCGATTTCGCCCTGCTTTTTGACGTTTGGGTAGATGCCGATGCTGCTGCCGATTCCTCCGGTGTACATATTGATCTCATTGGCAAGCGCCGCGTAAGAATGATCGTCCGTATCCACATATCCCAGCACCGCCTTTAGGATGCCAAGGTAAGGCAGATCCTCCGGCAGAATATCGCACACATCAAACAGATAGGTCAGGTAATCAATGCCGTTCGTGTCCATCTCATGCGCAACGATGGAAACGCCCTCCGACTCAATCTCACGGTTAAGAAGCGGTGCCGCCTCTTTTTTCAGATCCGCTCTCGTAAGGCGTGGAATCTTCTCTAAGTCTTCCTTCGGCGACGGCTCTTCCTGATACTGCTTTAAGTGCTTCGTGTCTGCGATCAGCTTCTTTCGCTCTTCCCTGGACAATCCCGCTTTGTATTCGGAAAGCTTCTTCTCCAGCGCGGCATCTCTCTTTGCGCCCAGCCCCTGCTCCGGCACCGTAATCACTACCGACGCATGCGGATTGTCCAGAAGATATGTCTTTACCAGTTCCTCATAATATCCGGTTCCGATCTGATCCTTCAAAAACTGATAGGTGTCCAGCGCTTCCAGATGCATAAACGGCTGTATATCATCGAACAGCCAGCTGTCCAGACACTGGATTCCGTAGAGCAGTCCCTTCGGAAACTGTCCGAAATCCGCCTCCCGGAAACGGAATTCCGAGCTGTTGATTCCGGCCAACAATGCGTTTTGATCAATTCCGTCTGCCACCTGTGCCTGCAGCGTCTCACGGATCACCTGCAAAAACTGTTCCTTCTGCTCCAGATTCGCATTTTTTGCTATCACAGAAAATACCGGCTGCAGCGTGCTGTTATCATAGCCGCCGCCGATGTCCATACCGATTCCCGCATCGATCAGCGCCTGCTTAAGCGGCGCTCCCGGCGCAGAAAGCAGTGCGTAGTCCAAAACGTCAAACGCCTGGTATAACTTTTTGTCCAGAACGGTTCCAACCACCACATTGTAAGACAGATAGCTGTTGTCCGTAAGCGACTCTCCCGACGCCACCGGATAAGGCTTTACGATCTCCACCGGCGCGGCAAAAGGCTTCTGCATCCGGATTGCGGAATCCAGCTCGATCTGCTCGTATTTTCCGAGGTATTCCTCATCCATCCAGCGCAGCTTTTCTGCAGCGTCCATATCCCCGTACAGATAGATATAGGAATTGCACGGATGATAATACTTTCTGTGGAAGTCCAGGTACTGCTCATAGGTAAGCTCCGGAATATGCTCTGGATCGCCGCCGGACTCGTTTGCGTAAGAGGTATCCGGGAACAGTGAATTTAAAATCAGGCGCTCCAACACATCATCCGGGGACGAGAAAGCGCCCTTCATCTCGTTGTATACCACACCGTTGATCGTTACCGGCGCATCTTCATCCTCCAGCTCGTAATGCCAGCCTTCCTGCTCAAAGATCTCTCTGTGCTTGTAGATGTTCGGATGAAATACCGCATCCATATAGACACTCATCAGGTTCTGAAAATCCGCATTGTTGCAGCTCGCCACCGGATAGATGGTCTTCTCCGGGTACGTGATCGCATTTAAAAATGTGTTGAGCGATCCCTTGACCAGTTCCACGAACGGATCCTTGACCGGATATTTGTCCGATCCGCAGAGCACTGTGTGCTCAATGATGTGCGGCACACCGGTCGAATTCTCCGGCGGTGTGCGGAAGCCGATGTAAAACACCTTGTTCTCATCGTCGTTGGAGATCACGGTGATTCTCGCCCCGCTCTTTTTATGGCGCAGAATATATCCCATCGAATGGATATCCTTTAACTCCTGCTCACCAAGCAGCTCATATGCTGTCAATTCTGAAAGCTTCATAAATCCATAATTCCTTTCCTGCCCGGTCATCCTGTATGTCCGGTATTTACACTGTGTTCTATTATAACAGCTTTTCCCATTCTGCAAAAGAGTAAACTATCTATAGATTTTGTCTGGAACACTCTGCGAACGGTGTCCAAACGCAAAAAAGAGGCTGCCTGAATGCGGCAGCCTCCTCCCATGTCTTCACAGATATATTCTACTGATAAGAACTCCCTATGCGATGCGTGTCACATTCGCTGCCTGCGGTCCCTTTGCACCCTCAGTCACCTCGAACTCGACCTTCTCGCCGTCCTTTAACTCCTTGAATCCATCCATATTCAGTGCGGAAAAATGTACGAATACATCGTTGCCCTCTGCATCTGAAATGAAGCCATAGCCCTTCTTGGCATTAAACCACTTTACAGTACCCTGCTGCATAATTCTAAAAACCCTCCTCAATACAGTTCTGACATTACAGACTATTCCTGTCTGTATAAACCAACAAATTGAAATTAGCACATTTTACCTTTTTTGTCAATCTTTTTCTATCGTTATTGTTTAATTTGCACATCAATCTGCTGGTATGGGATAGAAATTCCCTTCGCATCCAGCGCATACTTGATATTTTCCGTCATGCGCCAGCGCGCCGGCCAGTAATCCTCGGTCTTAACCCAGACCCTGAGTCCGATGTCCACCGAAGATGCCGCCAGGTTGTCCACATATACCACAGGCTTCTCCTCCGGGATTCTGGCTTCCTCCTTCTCCGCCACCGCATAGATCACATCTTTGGCTGTGCGGATATCCGCTTCATAGGCGATGCCCACCACGAGATCCACACGCCGTCTGTCCTTGTTGGTCACGTTGGTGAGGCTGCTGTTGGAAAGCGTACCGTTCGGTATCACAATCAGCTTGTTGTCCACGGTAAGAAGTTTGGTATAAAAAATAGAGATCTCCGTGACCGTTCCCTCATTATTATGGGAATGTTCAATGATGTAATCTCCGACCTTGAACGGCTTTAACAGCAAAATCAGCACGCCGCCCGCAAAATTCGACAGGCTTCCCTGCAACGCCAGACCGACCGCCACACCCGCCGATCCAAGCACCGCCACCGCTGATGTCGTCGCAATTCCAAACAATCCCATAATGATAAAAATCAGCACTACATACAGCGAATACTTGATCACCGGTATCATGAACTGCTTGACGCCCTCATCGGTTCCCGCCCGGTCCATCGAGCGCCGCACCAGCTTTGTGATCCACTTGATGATCCTGCCTCCGATCACATACACAAGCAGTGCGATCAGAATCTGGAATGCGAAGTTTAACAGATCCGGCACCAGCCCTTCCAGCCATGTACGGATAATCCCCGGATTCTTTGCTACCTCCTCAATTCCCTCCTGTGCATGGTTCAATGCCTCCACGGTCTCCGTGGTCGACGGGAATGCATCTGTCTGTGCCGCCAGATACCTTCCCTGTTTCAAAAGTGCCGCTATCCCGTTCACTCTCTCGTCCTCCATCCGACTTTATAATCTTTCTTAAATTTCATGAATAAACAGACCGCTCCTTAGCTTCGGCTCGAACCAAGTCGATTTCGGCGGCATCAAAAGTCCCGCATCCGCCACTGCGAACAGCTCCGCAATGGACGTCGGATACATTGCAAACGCCACCGCGCAGTCCTGCTCACAGCGCCGCACCAGTTCGTCCATGCCCCGGATTCCACCGACGAAATCAATGCGTCCGTCCGTCTTCGGATCTCTGATGCCGAGCACCGGTTCAAGAAGCTTATTCTGCAGTATGGAAACATCCAGATCTGCAACCGGATCTTCCGGCGTGCGGTCCTCCTGCCGGATATGGCAGGAAAACCAGTGTCCTTCCATATACATGCAAAAGGTTCCCCGCTCCTTAGGTCTGGTATCCTCTGCCCCGGTAATCTCCTCAACGTCAAACCGCTTCTCAACTTCACGGTACAATCCCTTAAAAGAATACCCGTTCAGATCGCGGATCACACGGTTGTAATCCATAATCATGAGTTCATCATCCGGAAACAGTACCGAGAGAAAATAGTTAAACTCCTCCTCCCCGGTATAACCCGGATGTTCCTTCCGGCGCTTCTGCCCTACTTTTACCGCGGACGCTGCCCGGTGGTGTCCGTCTGCAATGTAGATGCTGTCAACGCCCGCAAACGCTTCGTGAATTGCGGCAATATCCGCATCCTCGCAGATGACAAACACCCGGTGTCTCACGCCGTCCTCCGATGTGAAATCATATTCCGGCTCTCCCTGCTTCGTCTTTTCCACGATACGCCGGATCCCGTCGTCCGCGCGGTACGCCAAAAAGATCGGTCCGGTCTGTGCGTTACAGACATCCACATGGCGAATGCGGTCGACCTCCTTCTCCGCGCGGGTATTCTCGTGCTTTTTGATGATGCCGTTCTCATAATCATCGATGGACGCGCAGGCTGCCACTCCCGTCTGCACTCTTCCGTTCATGGTGAGTTCGTAGAGGTAATAACACTTTTTATCCTCCGTCAGAAACGTGCCGTTCTCCACCCATTGCCAGAGCGTGTCATGTGCACGCTCATACACCTTGTCGTCGTACATATCCACCGACAGCGGGAACTGTGTCTCCGCGCGGTCGATGCTAAGGAAAGACTGCGGATGTCGCTCCACTTCCTTCGTAGCTTCCTCTCTGTTATAAACATCATAAGGGAGGGCAGCAATCTCTGCTGCCTTCCCTCTCTGTGGTCTGATGCTTACAAATGGTCTGATTTCTGCCATTGTTCTCACACCTCGTTATTTTACTTTCCGTACTTTTAATACTCCATCCGTCTGCTCCAGCTTTGCGAGCACATCCTCCGGCACGTTCGTATCCACATCGATCAGCGCATATGCATAGTCGCCCCTGGACTTGTTCGCCATGCCGTCGATATTGATTCCGGCATTGCCGAGAATTGTTGTAAAATGGCTTAACATACCACTCTCGTTCTTGTGCAGAATACCGATTCTTCCTGCCGTCATGCAAGCGCCCATGCTGCAGTCCGGGAAGTTGACGGAATGTACGATATTGCCGTTCTCAAGGTAATCGCGGATCTCGCGCACTGCCATGAGCGCACAGTTGTCCTCGGATTCTGCCGTGGATGCGCCCAGATGCGGTGTCACGATGCAACCCTTTGCACCGACTGTTGTGGTGTTCGGGAAATCGGAGACATATTTTTTGATCTTGCCCGCTGCCAGTGCGTCCACCATCGCCTCCTCATCCACGAGAAGATCTCTCGCAAAGTTGAGCACGATCGCCGTCGGCTTCATCATTGCAATCGCATCCGCACCAATCATCTTTCTGGTGGAATCCAAAAGCGGCACATGAATCGTGATATAGTCGCACTCGCGGTAAATGTCCTCCACGTTGCTGATGTGCTTCACGCTCCGGGAAAGGCTCCACGCTGCACTGACGGAAATATACGGATCGTAGCCGTACACTTCCATTCCCATGTGGGTCGCCGCATTGGCAACCAGAACACCGATTGCACCAAGTCCGATAACACCTAACTTCTTGCCGGAAATCTCGGTTCCTGCAAAATTTTTCTTCTGCTTTTCAGCAGTTTTGGCGATATTCTCATCGTTCTGATTCGCCAGACACCAGTCGATGCCGCCCACGATATCACGGGACGCGTAGAGCATTCCCGCAAACACCAGCTCCTTGACACCGTTTGCATTGGCGCCCGGGGTGTTGAATACGACAATTCCCTTCTCCGCGCATTTATCCAGAGGAATGTTGTTCACGCCGGCACCGGCTCTCGCCACTGCCGCAAGTCCCTCCGGGAGTTCCAGGTCATGCATTGCGGCGCTTCTCACAAGCACTGCCTCCGCATCCTTTAAGTCTTCCACCTTCTGATAATCATCCGAAAACAGATCCAGACCGACCGCTGCGATCGGATTTAAGCAATGATACTTATGCATTTGCATTCTCCTCCTCGAACTTTTTCATAAACGCGACCAGCTTCTCCACGCCCTCTTTCGGCATTGCATTGTAAATGGAAGCGCGCATACCGCCCACGGTGCGGTGGCCTTTTAAGTTCACAAAGCCTGCGGCTGTCGCTTCTTTTACAAACTTCGCATCCAGCTCTTCGTTGCCGGTCACAAACGGCACATTCATGAGGGAGCGGTCCTCCGGAACAACGGTTCCGTGGAACAGTTTGCTCTGATCCAGGAAATCATAAAGGATCTTCGCCTTTTCCTCATTGCGCTCCTTCATCACGGAAAGACCGCCCATCTTCTTTAACCACTTGAATACCTTGCCGCAGATATAGATGCCGTAGCACGGCGGTGTGTTGTATAAAGAATCCGCATCGGCGTGTGTCTTGTATTTTAACATGGTTGGTGTTCCCGGAAGGGTATCTTCCGTGATCAGATCCTCGCGGATGATGACGATGACAACTCCCGCCGGTCCTACGTTCTTCTGCACGCCGCCGTAGATCACACCGTATTTTGTCACATCCACCGGCTCGGACAAAAAGCAGGAGGATACGTCCGCTACCAGCGTGTGTCCCTTGGTATTCGGAAGCTTCTTGTATTTTGTTCCGTAGATCGTATTATTCTCGCAGATGTACACATAATCCAGATCTTCCGGGATATCCAGGTCGGAACAATCCGGGATATAGGAAAACGTCTTATCCTCGGAGGATGCAAGCTTTACTGCCTCGCCGTAAATCTGTGCTTCCTGATAAGCTTTCTTCGCCCACTGGCCTGTGACGATATAGCCTGCCTTGCGGTTCTTCATCAGGTTCATCGGGATCATGGCGAACTGCTGGGATGCTCCGCCCTGTAAAAACAGAACTTTGTAATTGTCCGGAATGTTCATCAGATCTCTCAGATCCTGCTCTGCCTCTTTGATGATGTTGTCATACACCTTGGAGCGGTGGCTCATCTCCATCACAGACATTCCGCTTCCTCTGTAGTCCAGCATCTCATCTGCTGCTTCTTTTAAGACCTCTTCCGGCAGCACTGCCGGACCTGCTGAAAAATTGTACACTCTGCTCATTTTCTAATTCCTTTCCTTTCTCTTTTATTACGGCAGTTCCCTACGCTGCCGCCTCCATGCCCCCTGTAACAAAACATATACACATGTTATGACTGCGCTGCGGCTAAATCCTCCCCGGTAAATGCGGTACTGATGTCCGCCCCCGGAGCAACCATCGGCCACACCTTGTCATCACAGCCGATCACACAATCGATCACAACCGGCGTCCTTGCATCAAGCGCTGCTTTTAACGCCTCGTTAAATGCCTCGCGGGTTGTGACGCGGTACCCAGTCGCCCCCATCGCCTCCGCAAGCTTCACATAGTCGACGCCGTCGTCTAAAACCGTCGCCGAATAACGTTTTTCGTAAAACAGATCCTGCCACTGCCGCACCATGCCGAGCACATGATTGTTCACAATCACTTCGATCAACGGCAGCTTCTGCCGGACTGCGGTAGCAATCTCGTTCATATTCATGCGAAAACATCCGTCCCCCGCGATATTGATCACCTGTTTTCCCGGATTTGCAACCTGTGCGCCGATCGCGGCACCCAGTCCGTATCCCATGGTGCCAAGTCCGCCGGATGATAAAAACGTGCGCGGATTTTTATATTTATAATACTGTGCAGCCCACATCTGGTGCTGTCCTACTTCTGTCACAATGATGGCGTCGCCGTCTGTCTGGCGGTAGATCTCCTCCACCAGATAAGGTCCGGTCAGTCCCGGCTCCTGGTATGTGAGCGGATATTTTACTTTATAGTCCAGAATATGCGCTATCCACGCTTCATGCCCCAGCTGCGGCAGTTCCGCGTTGATCCGCTTTAAAATTTCTTTCAGGTCTCCGATCACAGCCGCATCGACACGGATATTTTTATTGATCTCCGCTGCATCCACATCAAACTGTAAGATCTTCGCCTGCTTTGCAAACTTCTTGGCATTGCCAAGCACACGGTCGGAAAAGCGTACGCCGACGGCGATCAGCAGATCGCACTCGCTCACGCCGAGGTTGGACGTCTTGGTTCCGTGCATGCCGAGCATCCCCGTGTAGAGATCGTTCGTCCCGTCAAAGGCTCCCTTTCCCATCAGGGAATCACACACCGGTGCGTCCACTTTATGTACAAATTCTTTTAATTCCGCGCTCGCCCCGGAGATCACAGCACCACCGCCCACAAATATGTACGGTTTCTCTGCCGCTTTTATCATCGCAAGCGCCTGCGCAAGATCCTCTTCCCGTATCGTGTCCGTCACGCGCGCGATCGGCTCTGCCTTGCAGAATTCATACTCCGTCTTTGCCGCCGTAATATCCTTCGGGATATCGACGAGCACCGGGCCCGGACGCCCCTTCTGTGCGATCCGGAATGCTCTGCGGATCGTGTCCGCAAGCTTTGTGACATCCTTTACGATAAAATTGTGCTTTGTGATCGGCGTCGTGATGCCTGCAATATCGATCTCCTGAAAACTGTCTTTGCCGAGAAGCGGCACATTGACGTTGCATGTGATCGCTACGATCGGCACGGAATCCATGTATGCCGTGGCAATTCCCGTCACAAGATTCGTCGCTCCCGGTCCGGACGTTGCAAAACAGACTCCTACTTTTCCGGTACTTCTTGCATAACCGTCCGCCGCATGGGAAGCTCCCTGCTCATGTGAAGTTAAAATATGCCGTATCTCCTGATGCTTATATAATTCATCGTATACATTCAGTATGGCTCCGCCCGGGTATCCGAATACGGTGTCCACACCCTGTTCTTTCAGACATTCGATGACAATCTGTGCTCCTGTCAGCTCCATGTCGTATACCTTCCTTTTCTATCCTACTGTTCTTCCGGGAGCGCCAGTATCGCTCCACGGTTGCCCGAAGTCACGAGCGATGCGTACCGCTTTAAGTATCCGGTCGTCACCTTCGGCTCTCTCGGCTGCCATTTTGCCTTTCTAGCCAAAAGCTCCTCGTCCGATACGGCGAGTTCCAGCTTTAACTCCGGAATATTGATCTTAATAAGATCTCCCTCTTCCACCAGTGCAATCGGTCCGCCGACCGCTGCCTCCGGCGATACATGGCCGATCGACGCGCCGCGGCTTGCACCGGAAAAACGTCCGTCTGTAATCAGTGCCACCGAAGATCCAAGCCCCATTCCCGCAATCGCGGAAGTCGGGTTTAACATCTCGCGCATACCCGGTCCGCCCTTCGGGCCTTCATAGCGGATCACAACGACATCCCCGGCAACAATCCTGCCTCCCTTGATCGCTGCGATCGCATCCTCCTCACAGTCGAAGACTCTCGCCGGTCCCTCGTGCACCATCATCTCATCGCAGACTGCCGAGCGCTTGACCACGCTGCCGTCCGGCGCAAGATTGCCCTTCAATACGGCAAGTCCGCCGGTCTTGCTGTACGGGTGATCCACCGGACGGATCACTTCCGGATTCTTATTCACTGCATCTGCAATATTCTCCCCGACGGTCTTTCCGGTAACGGTCATGCACTCCGTGTGCAGCAGTCCGATGTCCGCCAGTTCTTTCATTACCGCATAGACGCCGCCCGCCTCGTTGAGATCTTCCATATAAGTCGGTCCTGCCGGTGCCAGGTGGCACAGGTTCGGTGTCTTCTCACTGATCGGATTGGCAAATGCAATATCAAAATCAAATCCCACCTCATGGGCGATTGCCGGAAGATGGAGCATGCTGTTCGTCGAACAGCCGAGCGCCATATCCACGGTCAGCGCATTTAAGATGGCTTCCTTCGTCATAATATCGCGCGGGCGGATATTTTTGCGGTACATTTCCATCACCGCCATACCCGCATGCTTGGCGAGCTTGATGCGCTCCGAATAGACTGCCGGGATCGTGCCGTTTCCGCGAAGTCCCATTCCCAGCGCCTCGGTGAGACAGTTCATGGAGTTCGCCGTGTACATTCCAGAACAGGAGCCGCAGGTCGGACAAACCTTCTCCTCGTATTCCCTGACTTCCTCCTCCGTCATCGTGCCGGCCGCATAGGAACCTACCGCCTCAAACATGGAAGAGAGACTGCGCTTTTTGCCCTGTACATGTCCGGCAAGCATCGGTCCGCCTGACACGAACACTGTGGGTACATTGATGCGCGCTGCCGCCATCAAAAGTCCCGGGACATTCTTATCGCAGTTCGGAACCATGACGAGCGCATCAAACTGATGTGCAAGCGCCATACATTCCGTGGAATCGGCGATCAGATCACGCGTCACCAGCGAATATTTCATACCGATATGTCCCATCGCGATTCCGTCGCAGACCGCGATTGCCGGAAATACCACCGGCACGCCGCCAGCCTCCGCAACGCCAAGCTTTACCGCGTTGACAATCTTATCCAAATTCATATGGCCGGGAACAATCTCGTTGTAGGAACTCACAATGCCGACCATCGGCTTGTTCATCTCCTCCTCGGTAAATCCCAGCGCGTTAAACAAACTTCTATGAGGTGCCTGCTGCATCCCTTTTTTTACATTATCACTCTTCATCTATCTTAACTCCGTTTCTGTCATTCTATCTGATCCGCTCGCAGATCAGATCTCCCATCTGTGCCGTGCCGACCTGGGTTACCTTTTCCTGCTGCTTCTCCTGCGGCATGATGTCGATCGTCCGGTAGCCATCCTTTAAGACCTGCTTCACCGCCTGCTCCACTGCATCCGCCTCCCGGTCCAGATCAAAGCTATAACGCAGCATCATAGCTGCACTTAAGATCGTTGCGATCGGATTCGCAATTCCCTTTCCTGCAATGTCCGGTGCCGAACCGCCGCTCGGCTCGTAGAGTCCGAACTTTGTATCGTTTAGGCTGGCGCTTGAGAGCATACCGATCGAACCGGTCACCATGCTCGCCTCATCCGACAAAATATCGCCGAACATGTTCTCCGTCAGAATCACGTCGAACTGCTTCGGGTCTTTTACCAGCTGCATCGCACAGTTGTCCACGAGCATATGCTCATAGGTCACTTCCGGGTAATCCTGCGCCACCTCCTCGACGATCTTTCTCCACAGTCTCGAGGAATCCAGCACGTTTGCCTTATCTACACTCGTCACCTTTTTGCGCCGCTTCATGGCAATATCAAAACCGCGCTTAGCGATCCGTCTGATCTCGTTCTCATTGTAGGTCAGCGTATCCGTCGCTGTCAGCACACCGTCCACTTCCTCGGTCTTGCGCGCTCCGAAATACAGTCCGCCGGTCAGCTCCCGCATAATCATCATGTCAAATCCGTCCCCGATGATGTCGTCCCGAAGCGGGCATGCGGCTTTTAATTCTTCATATAAATATGCCGGTCTTAAGTTGGCAAACAGGTTCAGCGCCTTGCGGAGCTTTAAAAGTCCCGCCTCCGGTCTCTTCTCCGGCGGCAGCTGATACCACGGCGAAGTCGATGTGTTGCCGCCGATCGATCCCATCAGCACCGCATCGGAAGCCTTCGCGGAAGCGATCGCCGCATCCGTGAGCGGCTCACCCGTCGCGTCAATGGAGCAGCCTCCCATCAGAATCTCTTCATAGCGGAACACATGTCCGTAGGTCTTTCCAATCTGATCCAGAACTTTCTTTGCCTCTGTTACGATCTCCGGTCCGATCCCGTCGCCGGAAATCACGCCTACCTTATATTCCATCTCTCTAATCCCTCTTTTCTTCCTGCCATGCAGGAATCCGTCTTGTATTGACTTTAGTACATTACTAACAGACAGTATATAAATTCTATAATAATGTATCTCGGGAAACAATGCAACCTCTGAATCCATTTTTCTTTTTCATACTCCCTATAACCGGGTCTTATGAAAAAGGAGCAGTCTGCCTTTTGTGTCCGCTGCTCCCTTCTGCCGTCTCATTCCGTCTGCTCTAACACAACGCTGTTCAGTCCAAAATAGACACGCATATATTCATTTCTCCAGTCGCTTTTCTCCTCTGTAATATCGTCAAGGAAAAGCATCCACGGCTTTGCGGTATACGCCTTTAACACCACGTCTTCCCCCGCAGAATCACACAAAACGGCGTAGCGCTCATCAGCCTCCGCCGAATATTCCTGTGCCTCGCCGCTGCGGATCAGCAGGTATGCCTGCCATGCGGTCATATTTTCCCCGCATCCGATTATCATTCCCACCGCAAGGACAGCAGCCGTGATCAAAAAACTGCCCGGAAATTCTCCTGCAGCCCCGGACAGTGCTGCCGCCCCGGACGCCTCCAGTCTTGTGACCGCCCATCCGCACAGATAGGCTTCATTTAACACAAACAGCCAGACGAAGGAAAAATATACCACGTTGGTCAGCCGGACGTCCCCCGGCGTTCCCATCGCGTAGATGGGCGGACAGAACATTGCGCACAGCCAGGCAACCGACAGCACAAAGACAAGCAGCGGATAGCGGAACGAAAATCCATACTGTCCGCGTATCTTCTTTACCAGGGGAAGAAGCACCGGAAGCAGCAGGACCGCCGTGACAATGACTGCAAGTCCCATCCAGCTGTTGATGCATGCAATTCCGGTTTTTACCGCGGTAACAATCGTTCCCGCCACACCGGGTCTGTCGGAAAAATACGACTGCCGGATTCTGGTGCCCGGCGACGTCACATTAAAAAGGAATCCCGCCACCATAGCCGCAAGCGTTATGACGCAGCAGATCAGGTTCTGCCGCCGCTTTTTTACCGCAGCAAATATTCCAAATCCGACAATCAGCAGTATACCCATAAATGCGGTCACGTGATTCCCGCCGGCAAGCAGCACCGCAAGCAGCACCGCAAGCACCGTCCTGCCTGCTTTTCTCCGCGGGTGCTCCCCGGCAAGGCTGAGCAGCACACACAACAACAATAATAGCACCGCATGGAAGAATACATAATTCATCGCGCCGTTATACCAGTACAATCCCTGCAGGGCGGAGGGCATCCATTCGATCATAAGAAACGACATGACACAGCCGGCAGCAAATCCCTCCAGTCTCGGGCAGCCGCATTTGCGGTGAAAGATATAAACCGTACCCGCGCAGTTTGCCCCCACAATAATTGCGAGCAGCAAGATTCCGGTCAGCGCGTAATATTTGTCGCCGAAAATTCCCGGTTCCAGCGCCAGCAGAACCGCCGATGCATAAAGCCCCTGCCACTTCTGATAGAACTCCGCTGATGTGGCAAACGCTTCTTTTATCACATTCCAGAAAGAATGTGTCTCCCGCCAGATCTGGAAGGTGCGGTAGGCATAACCATAGTCATCCCCCGACTGATGATTGTACTTCGAGAGTACGGCTAACGGGATCAGCGCGCAAAGGCTCAATAAAATCAGCAGCCACAAATATACTTTTTTTCTCGCTTGTAATTTTTCCATTCTGTTACCTCAGATCCATCTTAAATATATCGTATACACCACCGGAATCACATAGACGACCAGCAGAAATCCGGCATAGACCACCGCAAAAATACCTGCGGCGGCACAGCCAAGTCCGGCGTAGATTTTATCCAGGACACTTTTTCTCCGAAGCAGACGCGAGAGAAAGCCCCAGCCAGCCAGAAGCATCAGTGCCATGCCCGTCACCGCCGCGCCCTTTTTCATTCCCCGCGGCACATAACAAAGCGTAATCTCATTCGTACCCTCGTCAAGCGGCACGAGCATCAGATTGCCCGCGAGCCGGCTTATGGCCCGCTCCTCTCCGTTTACCGTACAATGCCATCCGCCATCCGCATTGATTGGAAGCATCAGATACTCCTCTCCCGCCGATTCGACGGTGAGCTTACAGGAATCCCGATCCAGTTCATATGTAACCGACCTTCCCGCCGTATCCACCGCCTCCAGCAGTTCCTGCGGATCGAGGAGTCCGAAGAACACCGCTCTCTCTGCGCCGCTGTTCCCGACGGACTGGCGGATATCTACCGTGATGTCTTCGTCCGAAAAACACCCGATGGAGAGGATTCCCCCATTGCCGGTTGCAGGATAGCTCTCATTGTACAGATCATTGTAATCCGGGACGTAGAGCCTCTTTCCGTTTACCGTAATTTCTGCCTGCTGCAGATCCTTTCCATAGAGATATAGGATCTGCTTTCCGTCTGCGTGAAACCGGTACGATAATTCCGCTCCGGTCTCATCATCCGCATAGGTCTCTTTTTCCCAGTCGATGGGAGTTGTGTGAAAGAGCAGCTCCGACAACCGGTTCTGGTTCTCAAACACATTCTCCGTGTACGCTTCCGTGGCTGCATACGCTTCATAGTTCGCCTTTGTGATAAAAAATGCCCTGTCCCCGACGGACGCATTTTCCCACAGCGTAAACTTTTCGGTCTCCGCAAGCGGCCAAAGAAAATCCTCCGCCGTGTCTTTTCCCCACGAGCCCGCTTTGGACGCCACATAGTAGCGGTATCCCAGCATGATATCGGACGCGAGGGTTCCGCCCGTGTCACTTAATCTGGTCCACACCTGGGAATACCCGAGCAGCGTGTTCATCCCGATCTGCTCCGATGTCATCAGATGCAGATAGTTAGAGTAGGAGGTGCTCTCTGCAATCAGCGGATAATTGTTGTCAATCGCTCCGTCCTCCAGCTTTGCCTTGTGGAAAATATCGGTTTTCCCGGCAAGCGGCTGACCGATTTCCGTGGCATCCCCGACAAAATCCGTCTCGTCCATGTGCGGCTCCGGCTGTATCAAAGCGATGCCGAGCGCCACCATCTGCACGCACCAGATTTCCAGGAACGCATATAAAATGTTCCGCCGCACGCGGCTATCTCCCACAAAATCCGGCACGCGCGCCGCTGCCATACAAATCACGGCAAACACCAGCATATAACCATATCGCATCGGGAAGCACACATACGTCCCGCGGTGCCAGATGAGATTGACCGCCTCGAAGAAAACCGGCAGCACCATCGCCGCCACCAGATACCACTGCCAGATGTGCTCCCGCTTCCGTCTGCCAGAAATGACGAAGAACAGCAGCGGAACCGCCACGCTGCCAAGAATCACCCATTTCCACACCGCGTCCATTCCGTCCTGCCGAAGCAGCAGAAAATAGCCGGAGATTCCCCGGTACTCCTCGCCCGACAGCCGGTAGGAACCAAGCATTGCCCTCGCTGCCGGCAGAAATATTACCGCCGCAATTCCAAGCGACAGTAAAGAAGTCAGCCCGAATTTTAAAATGCCGTTCTTTTTTAGCGGCTGGTCCTGTCGTTTCAGGAAAAAATATCCCCCCGCAAACACGATCAGGAAAAAACACATCATGTACGCCTGCGGAATATTGATGATGAATACCAGCGTCAGGCAGACGATATAGCCGAGCGTATTTTTCCCGGGACGCCAGTCCCCTTCCCGCTCCGCCATCCCGCAGAAAAAATAACACAGTAACGGCAGAATCGCCGCCACATCCAGCCAGCCCATGCCGTAGTACAAAAGCGTATAGCCGTTTACGGCATACCCCACACTTCCCGCCAGAATATAGACTCCGTAACGCTCTTCCCCAAGAACCTGCTCTTTTAAAAACCAGCGCATACTATAGCCCATGGCAAGCAGCTTGATTATAATAAATACAATCATGGATTTTTCAATCCAGCTTCTTTTCACAAAGAGAAAGAACAGGTTAAACGGGCTAAGCAGAGAAAACTGCGCGCTCACTCCCGCAAAATTATTTCCGCCGCCAACTCTCCAGTCAAAAAAAGCGCTGCCGTCTCCGTGCAGCACATCCCAGACATGGTAATATGCCGGAATCCACTGGGACTGAAAATCCACAGTGTCAAGCGTGGCAGTTCCAAACGGATAGATGCCCTTTATGATGCACAACAGCAGAAAAATGGCAGTTGTCACACAGCCGACAGCGGCACATGAAACAAGCGTATTCTTTTTACTTTTCATCCGGCCAATCTCTCCTCGCTCTCCGTAATACTCTCTCAAAAAGAAAAGGGATAATACATTTTATATACTATCCCTCTTAAAAATCTTCTTATTCAGTTACATCTTCCGGCTTCTCAACTGCGGAGATCGCTGCCTTCTGCATCGGGATGCGGCAGTTCTTGTTGCTACCGAACTCCACGATCACCGTATCGTCTGCAATGTCGATCACGGTTCCGTAGAAACCGCTCGTCGTTAAGATTGTATCTCCAACTGCCAGCTCTGCAAGCATGGAGTTCTTCTTCTGCTGCTCTTTCTTCTGCGGACGCACCATGAAGAAATACATAAATGCAAATAAAATAACCAGCCATACCACCATGCTGATCCAGCCAGCGGATGACGCACTCTCTGTTGCTAAGATTGAAAACATCTGATATCCTCCTAAAATCATAAACTTGTCCGAAGTCGTCTGACCCCATTAGAAAGTATTGTACACAAAACCTCGCCGTTTGGCAAGCCTTTTCCCTTTTACTTTGCCATTTCCTTTTCCCGGTTGATCTGTCCCATGCCGTATAACTTTTCTTCCTTGTAGGAGGCAAAATTTCCGGCATCCAGCGCATCCCGGATCTCTTCCATCATCGTGTTGTAGAAGTACAGATTGTGCAGAACACATAAGCGCATGCCAAGCATCTCTTTTGCCTTGAGCAGATGGCGGATATAGGCTCTGCTGTAGCGGCGGCAGGTCGGGCAGCCGCAGCCCTCTTCGATCGGGCGCATATCCTTCTCGTACTTCTGGTTGAACAGGTTGATCTTGCCCTGGTTCGTGTATACATGGCCATGTCGGCCGTTGCGGGACGGATAAACACAGTCGAAGAAGTCAATGCCGCGCTCCACTCCCTCCAGAATATTGGCCGGCGTTCCGACTCCCATGAGATAGGTCGGCTTGTTCACCGGAAGATAAGGCACGGTCTCATCCAGCACATGGTACATCTCCTCGTGTGTCTCGCCGACCGCAAGTCCGCCGACCGCATAGCCGTCCAGATCCAGCTCGGAAATCCGCTTGGCATGGTCGATCCGGATGTCCGTGTAGACGGCACCCTGATTGATGCCGAACAGCATCTGGTGACGGTTCACGGTATCCTCCAGCCCATTGAGGCGCTGCATCTCGTTCTTGCAGCGCTCCAGCCAACGTGTCGTCCGTGCCACGGAATCCTCCACATATTTCCGCTCGGCAAGCGCCGGCGGACATTCATCGAACGCCATAGCGATCGTGGAACCGAGATTGGACTGGATCTGCATGCTCTCCTCCGGTCCCATGAAAATCTTTGCCCCATCAATATGCGAGTGAAAATAGACACCCTCCTCCTTAATCTTGCGGAGCCCCGCCAGTGAGAACACCTGGAATCCGCCGGAATCCGTAAGAATCGGGCGATTCCACGACATAAACTTGTGCAGTCCTCCCACTTCCCTGATCAGCTTGTCTCCGGTACGCACATGCAGATGATAGGTGTTTGACAACTCCACCTGACACTTGATCTGTTCCAGATCTTCCGTGGAGACAGCTCCCTTGATGGCAGCCACCGTACCCACATTCATAAATACCGGCGTCTGGATATCTCCGTGCACCGTATGGAAAACGCCTCTCTTCGCGCGTCCTTCCTGTTTTAATAATTCATACATCTGTTTTTCGTCTCCTTTTTATTACTCATGCAAAGCCGGCGCTGCTTCACGCCTCCGTCTTCTTCCCAGTCAGTTCGCTTAACACGGTAAAATAATTTTCAAACGTCTTGCGGCAGCACGCCGGGTTCTCAATGACAATCCCGTCGGTTCTAAGTCCGACCAGGGAAAATGCCATCGCCACACGGTGATCGTCGTATGTCTCCACGTTTCCGCCGTGGGGGCTGCCGGGATAGATCGTGACAGCCGTCTCTTCCTCCTCACACCGGATGCCAAGCGCGGTCAGATTCGTCTGTATCGCGTGAATCCGGTCGCATTCCTGTCCGCGGATATGTCCGATTCCCTCTATGCGCACCGGCGCGTCGGCAAACGGCGCGATCGCCGCCAGAGTCAGTGCCTGATCGGAGAAATCGTTCATATTGACTGTGATGCCCCGCAGCGCACCGTCCGCCGGTCCCGTTACCCGGACGCCCTCCGGCGTATCATCCGCATTACATCCCATGCGCTCCAACACTTCCAGAAAACGCAGATCTCCCTGTGTGTTGTCCATATGCACATGACGCACAAGCGCCCGTCCGTCGGTCACCGCCGCAGCCGCGTAAAAATAGCAGGCTGCCGACATATCCGGTTCCACCGTATAAGTCTCCTTCCGGTAGGAAGCCTCCGCGGGCACCTCGTAGTCTCTTCCGTCAAAAGTGACACTCACTCCGAATTCCTGCATCATTTTCCGTGTGATACGGATGTACGATCCGTCCGTCTTCTCGCTGGTGATGTGGATCTTCATCCCCTCCGGAACCATCGGCGCAATCAGCAGCAGCGCGCTTAAAAACTGCGTGCTCTTCGTAATGTCAAGGGAGAGCCTCCGCGGCGTCTCCCCTGCCGTCTCATCTGCCCGGGCAGATCTGCACCCTGCGATGCGCACCGGAAGATGCCCTTCCTCCTCGAGGAAGGTAATCTTCGCCCCCGCACCGGAAAGCAGCTCGAACAGCTCCGCCATCGGCCGCCGCTTCATCTGCGCTGAACAGCGGATCTCATAACACCCGTCTGAAAATCCGAGCATCGCCGCAAGGAAACGCGCCGCTGTCCCGGCGCTTCCGACGTCAATTACCGCTTCCCTGCTGGGAATCCTGCCGCCGCAGCCCGTCACGGTCACGCACTTTTTTTCTTCCTCTATCTGCACTGCAAAGCCGAGCGACACAAGACACGCCAGAAAGTGTCTGGAATCATCGGAAAACAGGACGCCTTCCACGCGCACCGTTCCGGCGGACAGCGCTGCTAAAAGAAGCGCGCGGTTCGTCATGCTCTTTGATCCCGGCACGGTTACCTTCCAGTCCACCGGCTCTGTTATCTTTTTCACAAGGTATTTCTCTATCATGAAATATTCTTCTCCTCGCCTGCTGGTACTTCTGCTCCGTCAAATCATAACATATTTCTGTTGCGGCGCAAAGTCAAATCTTTTATAATCGAGAAAGATCATTATGTAAGCAGGAGGGAATCACATGGCAGGGTCTACATTGGGAACTCTTTTTAAAATCACAACCTGGGGGGAATCTCACGGAAAGGGTGTCGGCGTCGTCATCGACGGGTGTCCGGCGGGACTTTCTCTCTGTGAAGCGGATATCCAGAAGTTTCTCGACCGGCGCAAGCCCGGTCAGTCCAGATATGCGACCCCGCGCAAGGAGGACGATGGCGTAGAGATCCTCTCCGGCGTGTTTGAAGGAAAGACGACCGGCACCCCGATCTCGCTTGTCGTTTTCAACCGCAACCAGCAGTCCAGAGACTACAGCGAGATCGCCTCCTATTACCGTCCCGGTCACGCCGATTACACATTCGACCAGAAATACGGCTTCCGCGACTACCGTGGGGGCGGACGCTCCTCCGGGCGGGAAACCATCGGACGCGTCGCCGCAGGCGCCGTCGCCGTCAAGATTCTAAACGAGCTCGGCATTACCTTTATGACCTACACAAAGTCCATCGGCCCGATCGCCGTATCTTCCGGGCACTTTGATTTTTCCGAGGTCACAAAGAATCCACTCTATATGCCGGACGCCGAAGCGGCCGAGAACGCTGAAAATTATCTGGATGCCTGCATGACGGAGTTAAATTCCTCCGGCGGCATCGTGGAGTGTATCATAAAAGGAATGCCTGCCGGTATCGGAGATCCGGTCTTCGAGAAGCTTAATGCGAACCTTGCCAAGGCGGTCATGTCCATCGGCGCCGTCAAAGGTTTTGAGATCGGGGACGGATTTGACGTGGCAAAAGCGACCGGCAAGAACAACAACGACGCCTTTGTCCTCGGTGAGGACGGCAGGATTGCCAAAGCAACCAACCATGCCGGCGGTATCTTAGGCGGCATGAGCGACGGAAGCGACATCATCCTCCGGGCTGCCATCAAGCCGACCCCTTCCATCGCCGCCACACAGCGCACCGTCAATCAGTCCGGTGAGGAGATCTCGGTCAACATCAAGGGACGCCACGATCCGATCATCGTTCCGCGCGCCGTTGTCGTGGTGGAATCCATGGCGGCCATCACGATCGTCGACTCACTTTTTTCCAATCTGAGTGCACGGATGGATGCGCTAAAAGATTTCTACTCCTAAAAGAAACAAAAAGGTGATACTTCTTCTCCGCCGGCTGGCGGAATCGAAGTATCACCTTTTTCTTTTTCATACTTTCTAGCTCATCCGAATATGCTGATGTGTAAACAGATGATCCTGACAGTATTCGTAATTGCCCTCGCACTTGGAGCAGAAACGGAATTCCAGCGTCGGATCGTCAAGTTCCGTCCTGCCGCAGACAGCACACTTGTGCTTCGCACCGCCCGCATATCCCTGCGGTCTTCGCATGTCTGCCTTAAACTTCTGGCGCCTGTGCACCTCGTGCGGCGTATAGCGCTTGAGGTTTCTGGTGGAGAAGAAGAAAATAATAAAGTTGAGGAGCGACATAAAAATCGCCATTCTTCCCGCCCATCCGGTCTCAAAAAAGCTTAAAGCAATCAGAACGCCGTACACAGCCGCCATCCACTTCATCTTAATCGGGATAATGAACATCAGAAGAACCTGCATATCCGGATACATACATGCAAACGCAAGGAAGATGGACATGTTGATGTAACTTGTGCTGAAACTCGTTCCGATGAGAAGCATCTCCGTCGTCACACCGCCGTTCAAAAGATACATGATACCGTACAGCAGAAACGCTCCGATGACGGTAAACAGCATACCTCCGAAAATATAGACGTTAAACCGGAAGGTTCCCCATGTGCGCTCCAGTGTCGTTCCAAGCTGATAATAGAAAAGCGCCATAATGAGAAGATACACCAGATTCGTGTCTGTGGGCATAAACACCCAGGTAATCAAGCGCCAGACCTGTCCGTGCAGGATGTGATACGGGCTCAACATCAAAAGTCCTATGATCGACGGATTCACCTGGTAGAGGACAAATCCGATCGTGTAAGCTCCGATCAGCCACACGATCAGATTGGGAATCGCCCAGTTGCCGAATTTACGTTCTAATTTATTTAACCAGTTCATATACTCTGTCCCTGACCTTTCCAAAAATGACATTACGTTTTTCAGTATATCGGTCAGGGAAATCTTTGTCAATCAGAGGGGTTTTTCTTTACAAAAAGTTTATACTTTTCCGGCAAAATGCACATTGTCTTTTGACATATCCTGTCGTATAATGTAGAGTGTTTAGCGCCAGATTGGCACTATTTATAATAAGAAGAAATCTTTTACATATTTTACTCTGCTAAAGTATTTACTTTACGAGAAACAGCCATGGAGGGAATTATGGAAAACAATACACTTCATAAATTGGGAATCGACATCGGTTCCACAACCGTCAAGGTCGCAATTTTAGACCAGGAGGATCATCTGCTCTTCTCTGATTATGAGCGCCATTTTGCCAATATCCAGGAGACCTTATCCTCCCTTCTCCAGAAAGCTTACGATGCACTCGGCGACTTTGCTGTTGCACCGATGATTACCGGTTCCGGCGGTCTGACACTCGCCAAGCATCTCGGTGTTCCGTTTGTCCAGGAAGTGATCGCCGTGTCCACTGCCCTGCAGCATTATGCACCGCAGACCGATGTTGCCATCGAGCTCGGTGGTGAGGATGCCAAGATCATCTATTTTGAGGGCGGCAATGTCGAGCAGCGTATGAACGGCATCTGTGCCGGCGGTACCGGTTCTTTTATCGACCAGATGGCATCCCTCATCCAGACGGATGCGACAGGTCTGAATGAATACGCCAAGAATTACAAGGCCATCTACCCGATCGCTGCGCGTTGCGGTGTCTTTGCCAAGACCGATATCCAGCCGTTAATCAACGAGGGTGCTACCAGAGAGGATCTCTCTGCCTCCATTTTCCAGGCAGTGGTCAATCAGACGATCAGCGGTCTTGCCTGCGGTAAGCCGATCCGCGGTCATGTTGCCTTTCTCGGAGGTCCGCTTCACTTCCTTTCCGAGCTCAAGGCTGCTTTTATCCGCACCTTGAATCTGGACGACGAACACGCCATCACACCGGAGAATTCCCATCTGTTTGCTGCGATCGGTTCCGCTTTAAATTACAAGCCGGGTGAGACGACCACGCTCGTCTCTCTCCGCGACCGGCTCTCACACGGCATCAAGATGGAATTTGAGGTTGCCCGTATGGATCCTCTGTTTGCCAGCCAGGAAGAGTACGACGCTTTCCGTGCGCGCCACGACGGACACAATGTCAGGTCCGCAGATTTCTCCACTTATGAGGGCAACTGCTATCTGGGCATCGATGCAGGTTCCACCACGACCAAGATTGCCTTAGTCGGCGAGGACGGTTCCCTTTTGTATTCTTTCTACAGCAATAACAATGGAAGTCCGCTTGCAACGGCAATCCGTTCCATCAAGGAGATCTATACGCTCCTTCCACCGAAGGCAAAGATCGTCCACTCCTGCTCCACCGGATACGGCGAAGCGCTGTTAAAAGCCGCTTTGATGCTCGATGACGGCGAGGTTGAGACGGTGGCTCATTTCTATGCGGCCGCGTTCTTCGACCCGGAAGTCGACTGTATCTTAGACATCGGCGGTCAGGATATGAAATGTATCAAGATCAAGAATCAGACGGTGGATTCCGTACAGCTCAATGAGGCTTGTTCCTCCGGCTGCGGTTCTTTCATCGAGACGTTTGCAAAATCCCTCAACTACTCTGTACAGGATTTTGCAAAGGAGGCTCTTTTTGCCAAAAATCCGATCGATCTTGGAACCCGCTGCACCGTATTTATGAATTCCAAAGTAAAGCAGGCGCAGAAAGAGGGCGCATCCGTTGCAGATATTTCTGCGGGTCTTGCGTACTCTGTCATCAAGAATGCTTTATTTAAGGTAATCAAGCTTTCCGATGCAAGCCAGCTCGGGAAAAATATCGTCGTACAGGGCGGTACGTTTTACAACGATGCCGTACTGCGCAGTTTTGAGAAAATTGCGGGTGTCGAATGTGTCCGTCCGGATATTGCCGGCATCATGGGTGCTTTCGGTGCCGCACTGATCGCCAGAGAGCGTCACGAGGCAGGCTACCAGACCTCCATGCTTTCCATCGAACAGATCAATGCGCTGACCTTCGACACAAAGCTGGCAAGATGTCAGGGATGTACCAACCACTGTCTCCTCACAATCAACCGCTTTTCCGATAACCGCCAGTATATCACCGGCAACCGCTGTGAGCGCGGCCTCGGCAAGGAGAAAAATAAAGACAACATTCCAAACCTCTACGAATACAAGAACAAGCGCCTGTTTGACTACACCCCGCTTTCCGCCGAGGAAGCAGCACGCGGCACAGTCGGTATTCCGCGCGTTTTAAATATGTACGAGAACTACCCGTTCTGGGCAACTTTCTTTAAGAAGCTCGGTTTTTCCGTGGTACTCTCCCCGCAGTCGACGCGCAAGATCTACGAGCTTGGAATTGATTCCATCCCGAGCGAGTCCGAGTGCTACCCGGCAAAGCTGGCACACGGTCATGTGACATGGCTGATCCACCAGAACGTCGATTTTATTTTCTACCCGTGTATTCCTTATGAGCGCAACGAATTCCCGGATTCCAACAATCACTACAACTGTCCGATCGTTACCTCCTACGCGGAAAATATCAAAAATAACGTGGACGAGATCACTTCCGGTCAGGTGAAGTTCTTAAATCCGTTTATGTCTTTCGCCAGCGAGGAGACGCTTTCCTCCCAGCTGATTAAGACCTTTGGCCAGTCGGAGTTCGGGATTCCGGAATCCGAGATCCGCGACGCGGTTGCCGAAGGCTGGAAGGAGCTTGCCGTCTGCCGGATGGAGATGCAGAAAAAAGGCGAGGAAGTCTTACAGTATTTAAAGGAGACCGGAAGACGCGGTATCGTCCTCGCAGGCCGTCCGTACCATGTAGACCCTGAGATCAACCACGGTATTCCGGAGCTGATTACCTCCTACGGCATCGCCGTGCTCACGGAGGATTCCATCTCCCACTTACAGCCGGTGGAGCGCCCGCTCATCGTCATGGATCAGTGGATGTATCACTCCAGACTGTACGCTGCGGCGAACTATGTCAAGACAAGAGACGATCTCGACCTCATCCAGCTGAATTCTTTCGGCTGCGGTCTGGACGCCGTCACGACAGACGCTGTCAATGATATTCTGACAAAGTCCGGCAAGATCTACACCTGCTTAAAGATCGATGAGGTCAACAACCTCGGTGCGGCGCGTATCCGTATCCGTTCCCTGATCTCGGCGATCCGTGTCCGTGAGAAGAAGCAGACGAAGCGCACCATCGTTCCGGCGAATTACAACCGCGTCGTCTTCACGGAGGAAATGCGCAAGAATTACACCATCCTCTGCCCACAGATGTCACCGATCCATTTTGAGCTGTTGGAGCCGGCGTTCCAGACGGCCGGGTACAACCTTGTTGTTCCGGATGTGGACAGCCGCACCTGCGTGGATGTCGGCTTAAAGTACGTCAACAATGACGCCTGCTACCCGTCCCTGATCGTGGTTGGCCAGCTGATGGCGGCCGTGATGTCCGGCGGTTATGATATGTCGCGCACCGCGGTCTTAATCTCCCAGACCGGCGGCGGCTGCCGCGCCAGCAATTACATCGGCTTCATCCGGCGTGCACTAGAAAAAGCCGGCTATCCGGACGTTCCGGTCATCTCGATCAATCTGAGCGGTCTGGAGAAGAACCCGGGCTTTAAGCTGACACTGCCACTGATCCAGCACGGACTCTACGCGTTGGAGTTTGGCGATATCTTCATGCGCTGCGTCTACGCAACGCGCCCTTACGAGGCGGTTGCCGGATCAACGGACGAGTTGCACGAGAAATGGAAAAAAGAGGTTATCGCCTTTATTACCCAGAAAAAGATGCTCTCCCACGGCAAGTTCAAGAAAATGTGCCGCGAGATCATCCGCGATTTTGACAACCTTCCGCGCAAAGACATCAAGAAACCGCGCGTCGGCGTTGTCGGCGAGATTCTTGTCAAGTTCCATCCGGCTGCCAACAATCATCTGGTGGAGCTTCTCGAATCCGAGGGTGCAGAGGCCGTTGTACCGGATCTGACCGATTTCCTGCTCTACTGCTTCTACAATACGGGCTTTAAAGCAGACAATCTCGGCATGAGCCAGAAGTCCAAGAAGATCGGCCGTCTGGGCATCAATTTCTTTGAGTGGCTGCGCAGCGCTGCAAGAGATGAATTCACAAAGAGCAGGCACTTTACTGCACCTGCGCACATCGATGATCTTGCCAGATATGCAAGAGACATTGTATCCGAGGGCAACCAGACCGGCGAGGGCTGGTTCTTAACCGGTGAGATGTTAGAGCTGATCCACACCGGAACACCGAACATCGTCTGCACGCAGCCGTTCGCCTGCCTGCCGAACCATGTGGTCGGCAAGGGCGTCATCAAGGAACTGCGTCACCGCTATCCGGGTTCCAATATCGTGGCCATCGATTACGATCCGGGTGCCAGCGAGGTAAACCAGCTCAACCGTATCAAGCTGATGCTCTCCACCGCAAACAAGAATCTGGCACGGCAGACTGCATCGGAGCAGAAGGATCAGGCTGCAGGCTGACAGATACAGAGAAAGGGGTTGCGCATCAAATGTGCAGCCCCTTTTCGTGATAAGTAATATTATGAGAATAAGATACTTAAAAGTTCCAGATAAACATGCGGCGGCAAATTCTTTGAAGCAAAATTCGAGTATTTCTTCCATACCGGATTTTGCGGTCAGAATTTGCCGCCGCATGTTTATCTGGAACTTTTAAACACGGTACACTTCATGCGCGCCCCTTCCGCTGCATTGCGTCAGCCCTGCTTAGGACAGCCACATGCACGCGAACTGCACCGCCGCAATGCTCAAAATAACACTGGCGCACACATACCCGATCCCCAGTCCATAGCTTCCGTTCTGGAACAGCTGGCTGGTCTCGAGCGCAAAGGTGGAAAATGTTGTAAAGCCGCCGCAGACGCCGGTCTTTAACGTCAGTACCAGAAGCGGAGGGAGTGAATGTTTTTCTCCCAGAACCGCCAGCACGCCGATGACAAACGCACCGAGTATATTGATCAAAAGTGTTTTGACCGGGAATCCGTTGGACGCTCCCACCGGCACCAGTCCGATCAGGTACCGAAGCATCGCTCCGACGGCTCCTCCAAGTCCCACACACAGACATTTTATCATATGAATCTCCCTCTCCATTCCGCAGACGTTTTTTCGCAGGAGGAATCACCGTTCAAATTTCTCCCGTTCCTTCCAATATTTTTAATCCGAAATACGATTCAAGGTCACATCGTCCACCGTTCCCCAGCTTTTCACGTTACACTTAAAACGCACGCCGATCGTGAGCGTACCGTCCGTAACCTTGATTCCGGTAACGGTCGGATTCTGCCAGTCTGCGTAGGTCGTCATCATAAACGGATCTGTCCATTCCGTGCCGTCTGCCACTGCATACAATTCCATCGAAGCGTCCGCTGACATATCTCCGCCCTGTGCGTACGCTGAAAGCTGATAGGTTCCAGGCGCAAGATCCGTAAATTCCTGCTTGATGGAAAAGTCCATATCGGAATCTCCCGACCAGAAATGGAACGCGATATCTCCGGTGTAGGCATCATCCGCCTTGTTCTGGAAATCGGTCGGATTATTCTCTCCCTCGTAGGAAACCTTCCACATCGAAGTGTCCTCATCCTCAAAGCTCGGATTTAAGACGTAATTCACCATCTCCACTTCAACCTGTGCCGTCACTGCCGTACCGTCCGCAAGCGTTCCCGCCACCTCGTAGCTTCCCGCTTTGCTCGTATCGATCGCAGCAAGCTGCTCTGCATCCCAGGTCACGTCCTCCTGTGTGTTTGCCGCGCGGTCATTGTATACCACCTCAACCGTATCCGGCAGCGTCACCTCACCGCCCACATCGCAGGTTACCGCAACCTCCGTAATAAAATCTACGGCAAGCGGCGCCGTCGCACCATATTTCAAATATTTGAATACATTTAATGAGGCAAGCGGGTGCCCCGTAAAATCAAACATCGCCTGATTGTCCCAGGAACAGCCTCCGTAATACAGACCGGCATCCTCCGGATCATAGTCCGCCGAATAGCTGCTCGCCCAGCCGCTTCCGTATTTTTCCCAGAGGGCTGTGTTATCCGCATCGGCATCTCCGACCGGAATCCAGGTGCCTTCCCAGTAAAAGACACCGAGCGCTCCCGCCTCATCCGCCGCTGCACAGATGTCGCGGATCATCGTCGCCTGGCTCTGCACCGTCGCCGCATATCCGTCCACCAGATCCTCCGTGCCGGCAAAACTATTTGCAAAGCCGTCGCCGTCCTCTGTCGTATAGCAGTAGGATGTCTCTGCGATATAGACATCTTTTCCGTAGGTGTTCTCAATATTTTCTGCAACTGCCTGCATATTTTCCATCGTTCCATCCCAGTAAGGATAATAGGACAGACCGAACAGATCGTAATCCACGCCGGCATTCTGCAGATTGGCAGCCATGGTATCCACTTCCTCGTAATCCTCAATATTGGTATAATGAACGGCAACCTTGATGTCTTTTCCGTAATCCTTTGCAATCTCACGCACCGCACGGCTTCCCGATGCAATCAGATCCATGACCGTATCGACATCCTCCTCGCCTGCCATGCCGTTGTTGATCTCGTTGCCGACCTGCACCATTCCGACGTCGACACCCGCGTCTAAAAGCTCGGCAAGGCTTTCCTTCGTAAAATCATAGAGTGCCTCGCCCTTTTCCGACGCACTCATACCCTCCCAGGCTTTCGGTGCATGCTATCTCTTCGGGTCCGCCCAGAAATCCGAGTAATGGAAATCCACGCACACCTTCATGCCGTACGCCGTCGCCCGTTTTCCAAGGGTGACCGCCGTCGCAACGTCATTGTTGCCGCCGCCGTACCCGTTTCCATCCGCGTCATACGGATCATTCCACACGCGGAGGCGGATATAATTTACGCCGGACTGTGCCAGCGTCTCAAAGACATCCTGCTCTTTTCCTTCATAATTGTAATACGTCACGCCGCTGTTCTCCAGTGAAAGTACCGCGGACGCATCCATTCCCCGGATAAAATCATCCGGCAGATCGGCGATCGGCTCCACATAGATCTCCGACTTCTCCGGTCCATCCGGCAGCGCAAACGTCGTCACCTTATTATCTTCTGCCGCCGTCTTAATCCCCTCCGAGACCTCTGTCTGCGCGCTCTGCTCTGTTCCTCCATCGCTCCCGCCGCAGCCTGCAAGCGCCGTTACGGCAAGACCGCCGCTGACCATAAGTGCCAGCCATTTTCTGTAATTCCTGTTCCCACACGTTTTCATCTCTTCTTCTCCCGCAAAAAAATGTAGTTGCGCAACCGGTTACGCAACTACATTTTATCACAAAAAGACGTTTATTTCAACCTCCGTTCTGCCAGAACCACCGTTTGTCCCGACATGCTCTGTGTTTCTCTGATCGGCACAAACTGATTTTTTCTCCAGAAATGCTCTGCCTGCGGGTTGCCCTTCACCCAGCAGAGCCGCACGGTGCGGATTCCTTCCTCTGCCAGATGACGACACAGATCCTCCACAATTCTGGTGCCGATCCCCGCCTGCTGAACAGAAGCCTCCATCATAAAAAGTCCGATATACGCCATCGCCCGCTCCGGGTAATCGGCAATGAGATCCATCTGTGCAAGCAGTGTCTCTCCCCGGAAAAATCCCACGTAATACTTATCATCGGGGAGTTTTCCGGGCGGAAGCGCCACAAGATCTGACAGGATGCTGTCTCTTGTCACATACGGGGGACAATATTCATAATACAGATTGTTCTTCCGGGAGAGTTCATAAATGGCTCCCACATCCTGCTCTGTCAGTGCGCGCACTTGATATTTTTCCGACCAGCGGCTGATGTCCATCCTCTTACAGCGTCCCCGGATCTGTCCGTCTTTTCCGACCCAGGCAAGCATTCCCTCATCCAGTCCCATGCTCCACACCTGCTGCTCCTCCATGCGCACCAGGCAGGTTTCTCCCTGTTCGTTTACCAGCGTGATCTCATCATACGCCGCTTCCCCGTCATCACGTCCTTCACAGCCAAAATCCGGCTCGTCAATCCTAAGAATCCGATATTGCTTCTGTCCGTCTTTCATTGTCGTATCTCTTTCTCTTTGTTTTCATTCTCCCGGCATCCGGTCAGCCTTTATAATCGATGTGTCCACCGACCAAGCGTTCCTCTTTCGTCTGCACCGTATTCATCCGCTCATTCTGCTGGTAATCGCTGATCTTTTTTAACAGCTCCTCGATACTTGACGCCGTGATCGTCACCGTATTTTCCCAGTCTGCCTCAGACGCCTCATCTGTCTTATTCACACGCTCTGCCGCATGTTCGTCTCTTTGATTTTTTCCGTCCCTGATCCGCTTCTCCTGCGCGTCTTTCTGCGCCCGTCTCGCCTCCGCCTTCTTTTCTTCCGCCGCCTTCTCGCGCTTTTTCTCAATCCGCTCCTTCTGCGCGTCGGAAGACTTCTGCAGCACGGCAAAATAGGTGGCGGTGCCGCCGTCATTCACCTGCATGCCGTAGCCTTTTACTTTTGTGCCGGAAGCCTCCAGCGAACTTTTCATCTGTGCAATGCCGCTTCCCGCATTCGCAATGATCGCCTCGTACTGTCTGCGGTAATTTTCATCCTCCGCCATGCGCTCAATCTTGTCCTCGTCGATGAGAACCACCATCTTCGATGCATTGGCATAGCTTCCCGCCTGCGCCCTTGCCTTCTCCTTCTGATCCTCGCTGACCAGAATAAAGTCCATATTGGAATATTTTCTTTTCAGTTCTTCATAATACTTTGCCGCTTTTTCGCTGAGTTTCGGATTGCCGATCGTTCTTCCAGTCACCGTTCCGGTTTTTCCTGTCCTGTCTGTCTTGTCCGCCTTATTGGCTTTCCCGGTCTTCTCTGACGATGCGTTTCCATCCGTCTTTTCTTTTCCTTTTGTGTCTGCCGCCTTACGGTTATAGGACATGGCACTTCCCACTGCATTTGCATAATCCGGTATCAAACTCATACAAATCTCCCCTTTCGCCATTTCCACCTGCCGAAATCCGTTTCGGCAGGTCTGCTCTCTTTACTTTATATATCGGTCAGATATGTCCATCTTGCCATTGCAAATTTAAAAAATCAAAGGTAAGATAAAAGGAGTATCTTTTCGGGAGGTCTCTTTTCATGAACCCTACAGTAAGCATTATCGTACCTGTCTACAATGCAAAAAATTATCTGCAGCGCTGCATTGACAGCATTCTGCATCAGGAATATACCGACTACGAACTGTTCTTAGTCGACGACGGAAGCACAGACGGCTCCGGTGACATCTGCGATGCTTACGCCGCCGCAGATGCCCGCATTACAGTCATCCACAAAGAAAATACCGGCGTATCGGACAGCCGTAATCTCGCCATCAGCCAGGCTTGCGGCACTTACCTGCAGTTTCTCGACAGCGATGACTGGATCACACCGGATGCGACAAAGCTGTTCGTGCGCGCCGCCACAGAGCATGACTGCGATCTGGTGATCGCCGATTTCTACCGCGTCGTCGGAGAGCGCGTCTCGCACAAGGGCGATATTGAGGATGACGGTGTCCTCACACGCGAAGAGTTTGCTGCGCATATGATGGAGAATCCCGCTGATTTTTATTATGGCGTTCTCTGGAACAAGCTGTACCGGCGTGATCTTGTGGAAAAATATCATCTGCGCATGGATGTCTCGGTGAACTGGTGTGAGGACTTTTTGTTTAATCTGGAATATATTTTACATGCCAACGTCTTCTACGCCCTGCAGGCGCCGGTCTACTATTATGTCAAGACAAAAGGTTCCCTTGCAAGTCAGGGATTAAGCATCACAAAGACCGTCAAGATGAAATTCATGGTCTTTGAATATTACAATGAATTTTATAAGAATGTCTACGACGAAAAAGCATACGAAAAAAAGCGGCTGTCCGTCTACCGCTTTTTCCTGGATGCCGCCAGTGACGGCACTGTGCCGCCGACGCTTCTGCCGGGTGCAAAAAAGCTCGGCACAGAGCGCATCCCGGTCTGTCCTTCCGCGATCTCCGGAGAGGGTATCCTATCGGAGTTCTACCGGAGCCGCAAGCTTTTGGACCGCTGTCTGGAGGCGATCGCCCTGCGCAATGATCTGACGCTTGGCGAGCTGTCCCTCCTGCTGGTCTTAAGCCAGATGCATACATTTTGCAGCCGCACGGAACTTGCCGATTTTGCCGAATTATCCAAAAGCTCGCTCTCGCGCACCTTGCAAAAGCTTTCCGCCAAAGACTATATCCGCGTCAGCAGTACCAGAAAATACCTGCACGTGGATCTGCTTCCGGCAGCGACCGCGCTCCTCCCGGAGCTCGCCACCGCACAAAACGATTTTGATGTGGCGCGCTTTGCCGGATTGAGCGAGGAAGAGCTCATCTGCTATGCGAAAGTGACGGAAAAGATCAAGGAAAATACCATGCGGGTGCTAGGCGTCTAGCGCCCGGCCGTGTTTTTTAGATACCGTAACAAAAAAGACAAGTACAAACTGCTTTTTTGTACCTGCCTTCTTCGATTAGAATGAAATTTTCCCGTTCCCTTACGCTCCGAGAATCTCCTTTAAGTCTGCCTCTGGTGTCGTGATCGGTGCAATGTGATAATGTTCCACGAGATATGCCAGCACATTCGGGGAGATAAACGCCGGAAGTGTCGGTCCCAGCTTGATGTTCTGGATGCCCAGATGCAGCAGCGTCAAAAGGATACAGACCGCCTTCTGCTCATACCAGGACAATACCATGGATAACGGCAGTTCATTGACCGAGCAGCCGAATGCCTCGGCAAGCGCCACCGCAACCTTGATCGCGCTGTACGCATCGTTGCACTGTCCCATATCCATCAGGCGCGGCAGACCGCCGATCTCCCCGAGATCCAGATCGTTAAAACGGTATTTTCCGCATGCAAGCGTTAAGATCACGCTGTCCTTCGGGGTCTGCTTTACAAATTCCGTATAGTAATTGCGTCCCGGTCTGGCACCGTCACAGCCGCCCACCAGGAAGAAGTGACGGATTGCGCCGCTCTTTACCGCATCCACCACCTGATCCACAACGGAGAGCACCGTGCCGTGTGCAAATCCGGTCATCACCTCTTTGCCGCCGTTGATGCCGGTGAACTCCGTATCTTCCTTGTAACCGCCGAGCTCTAACGCTTTCTCGATCACCGGCGTAAAGTCCTTGTCCGCACCGATATGCACCATCTGCGGATAAGAAACCACCTCTGTTGTGAATACACGGTCACGGTAGCTCTCCTTCACCGGCATCAGGCAGTTCGTTGTATACAGAATCGGCGCCGGAACCCCGTCGAACTCCTTCTGCTGATTCTGCCATGCCGTTCCAAAGTTTCCCTTTAAATGCGGATACTGCTTTAACAGCGGATACGCATGTGCCGGAAGCATCTCACCGTGCGTATAGACATTGATTCCCTTATCCTTCGTCTGCTCCAAAAGCAGTTTTAAATCGTAGAGATCGTGACCGGTAATGATGATAAATGGTCCTTTCTCCACGGTAAGCGGCACCTTTGTCGGCTCCGGATTGCCAAACGTCTCTGTGTTGGCGCGGTCTAAAAGCTCCATACACTTTAAATTCACCTCGCCGACTTCCAGAACCACCGGAAGCAGGTCTCCCATCTCCAGATCAAAGCCCAGGAACGAAAGCGCCTTATAGAAAAATGCATTGACCGTCTCATCCTCATAGCCGAGCACCGCCGCATGATAAGCGTAGGCAGCCATGCCCCGGATGCCAAATAAAATCAAAGACTTCAGGGAACGGATATCCTCATCCGCCTCCCAGATCTCCTTCATGTCGTAATCCGAGGTATTGCCGCACGGCGATGCGCAGGTGGCACAGTTCGGAACCACGCGTTCCTTCTCCGCATGAACCTTTGCGATCATCTCACGCAGTGTCTCATCATTAAAGTTGACATTCGTGATCGTTGTGAATAATCCTTCTATTAAAATATGTGTGGTGTCCTCGGTGCGCGGATTGTTGCCGCACGCCTTTGCAAGCCCGATCAACGCGCCGGTCAGTTCATCCTGCAGCGCTGCCGTCGCACTGCTTTTTCCACAGACGCCTGCATTCCCGGTGCAGCCGCTACATCCCGCTGTCTGCTCACACTGAAAACAAAACATTTTATGTTCCATATTGATCTCTCCTTTGATTTCCTGATTGATTACCTACGCATTGTATGAAATCTCCGGAGATTTTTCTGTTGTTTTTCCAACAAAACAATTCTTTTCGCTTTTATTTTTCGCAGAGCTCCGACAGGGGATGAAACGTGTATCCCATTTCCTCCCATTTGGTCAGCAGTTCATCCAGAATCTCCCCGTTCGTCTTCGAGGTGCTGTGCAGCAGCACAATCGCCCCCGGATGAATTCTTCCCAGCAGCTTTTCAAACGCCTCCTCCTTCGTCGGCTGTGCATCGACATTCCAGTCCACATAGGCAAGACTCCAGAAAAAAGTGTGATAGCCGAGCTGTTTTGCCATCTCGAGATTCTTCGTGCTGTATTTTCCCTGCGGCGGTCTGTAATAGTTCGCCATCTTCTGCCCTGTCACCTCGGAAAAAAGCGCGGCGTTGTCGTCCATCTCTTTCTGGAACGCGGTAAGATCCGCGATCGACGACATATCGGGATGATGATAGGTATGGTTCCCCACCGTATGTCCCTCCGCCACCATCCGCTTGGCAATCTCCGGCGCGCTCTCCAGAAAATGTCCCACCACAAAGAAAGTGGCAGGCGCCTGGTGCTTTTTTAATGCATCGAGAATCGGCTCTGTATTCCCGTTCTCGTATCCGCAGTCGAAGGTCAGATAGAGCACCTTCCCGGACGGATCCCCGACATAGTGTGCATCGTACTGCGCCAACTCCGCAGAGGTTGCATTGCCGGTGGGCTGGGTTCCCTCCGCGCCAAAGCCGAGCCCCCAGTTGCCCGCCTCGTACGCGACCGCCGCCGTCTCTTTTGTCTGTCTGCTCCGCATCCCGGCGATCTCCCACCCGGTTAAAAACATCGCGGAAAATAAAAACGCAAGGCACAGGCCCTTTTTACAATTCTGCTGCATAACAAGATCCTGTCTGTTCTCTTGTTATCTATGTATATCGGAAACCGCCCTGTCCCATGACAGAATCAGCCGTTATTCTGATAGCCGCACTTCGGGCAGACGCCGCCGCCCTTATACTGGTAGCCGCAGCGGAAGCAGCAGATTGTATCGTGCTTCTCGCTCGCCAGATAGGTAAGCTTTCTGGACTCCGGCTTCTCCTGCAGATAATGAATAAAATCATCGAGTTCCCCGGCATAGTCCGGCAGCTCCTTCGTGCCAACCGCATAAGGGATCTTTAATTTGGTTCCGTTCTTCTGGTGCACGTAAAGTCCCTTATTGAGCAGTCCCGTAGACGCCGTGACAGACGCAATCGAGGCGACCGGGATTCCGTAGGAGGTAAATGCCGTGCTGTAGTAAAGATGCTCCGGCGTTAAAATCATCCCCTCTTTTCCAGACGCATCGCGCGCCACATCCACCACCAGAATCGGGTACTCAAACAGACCTCTGCCGGCCGCATAGGACGCCATGGCATATTCGATCACATCCGTCTCCTCCGGCGTCGCCTGCCCAAGCAGCACTTTCCTCGCCGGATAAAAATGATGTCTCGGATTCTCCCCGACACCGTTCTCCTCCAGTTCTTTTTTCAGCTTTCCCACCAGAAGCTCACACTCGTCCGCCTTGATTTTGGAGAGCCGCTTTTCGAGCGTCTTAAGCGCATCCGTCTTAAGCTCCGGGAGAAAATCTCCCTCCTTGATCTTCTGGTATGCCTCTATGCCCTCCTCAAAATTCATCTGCATCGGCGCCGGACAGATTGCTGCGATGGCATCCGCATCCAGCTCCCTGATCCGGTCGTTGACCTTCTCCAGATAGGGTGCCACAAGCCCCGGAAGAAAATCTCCCTCCCTAAGCCGCTCTGCAAGATCCACGTAGTCCTCCCTGCTCACTTTTCTCGCGCGCCGGATCATGTTGGAGAGTTCCTGCTTCTCCGCTGCCTCTCTCCCCGCCACAATCTTCTGTTCGTAGGGTGTCAGATCCACTCCGTCGTAATCGTGCAGCCGGTCGACATAGAGCCGGTACTGCTTCCGGTCGAGATTCGCCGGCATCTTTGCCACCATCGCCGCCACTTCGCGCTCCGCCTGGCTCTGTTTGAGCTGCTGCAGCTTCTCCCGCAGCGGATGCTTCTGTTCTTCCGGAAGATCCGCAGCTTCCACTTCCTCCAATACCCGTTTGGTCAGCGTGTAGTTCTTCCCCTCACAGGCATCCGCTTTTTCCTGAAGTTCCCGGACACGCCCCTCATAAATCCGGTCCTGTATCTTCTTTATATATGGCTTCTTCTCGTCCTCCGTCAGCTTGCGCTCTCCTTCCAGCTGCCGCTTTAACTCCTGCAGCTGCCGGTCGGAATAGCGGTCCATGACCGCCAGACGCGCCTCATAGTGCTCCTGCACGCCTTTCCGTTCTTCCGGTGTGACAATGACGCCGTCCACGGTCATTCCTCCCTCCGGCGTCTGCGTTGCCGCATGGATGTCTTTTCCGCCTGTCCGCTCCTTAGCGGCGGGCCTGCCCGCTCCATCCGCGTCCGGACGTAGGCTGCTTCCTGCCTCCGCCGCTCTGCGGTCTGCTCCATGCATTTCTGCCTCCGCCGCTCTGTGGTCTGCTCTGCGCGTTTCCGTCTCTGCAGCCATACCGCGTCCGCGGTCTGCCGGTCGTCCACTCCCTACGCTGTCTGTCTCCCTCCGCCCCGCTGACTGCTTCGCCGTCTCTTTCGGTGTCCGCGTTCCAGACTGCTTATCCGGTTCTTCCGCTGCCTGTTCCCGCTGCGGCAAAGAGCGTCCCTCGTCGTGCCGCTCTCTCTCCCGGCTGTGCACTTTTGCCTCGTATTTTTCCACGGATTCTTCCGGATAAAAGCCCTCCTCCATCCGCGCGGACAGCTTTTTCACCTCAAGATCCGACAATTCCGGCAGTGCGTTGCAGAGATCCTCCAGGGATTCCTCCCCGTCCTCCTCCGTATCCGGCCGTCTTCCGTCGGCATAGACATTCGTGTGATAGTTGGACACCCGGTCGGCATTTCTCCCCAAAAGCTCCAGATAATCGTCATACGCCGCGTCATCCGTCGCAAAATCCAGCGTGTAAATATCGCCCTCCGAGAACAATCTGCCGGGACGCGGCGTGTAAAACCGCCTGCAGGCATTGCAGGTCGCGGCTCTCGCCAGCAGCACGCCGCCCTCCTCCGTCTCGATCTTAAATTCCTTTCCAGCCGGATAGACCGCCATATGCAGCTTGCCGCAGCATGCCGGGCAGAGATACCCCACGAGGTAAAAATTATTCCCGATCCGGCTCTTTCTCCGCTCGCTCACCGTGATGTCCGCCCGGGCGAACTCCGCCTGGGCGCGTTTCCAGACGACCTTGTGCCAGAGTCCGCCCTCGTTCGTTTCCTCATCCTTCGGCTGTGCCTGCTCCTCTTCCTGCGCCGTCTGGATAACATCCTCATAGGTGATCCGCATTCCGCTCCGGTAGAAACGCAGATAGGACGGCGTGTACTCCGGTTCGACCTGCATCTCCTTCATAATGTCCGTAAACAGCGTATTTAACTGTTCAAAACTTTTGTCTACGCGGACGCCCTTGATCGTCCCCCATTTTCCGAATGCATATAAAATCAGGTTGATGGCATTCTGCACCCGCATGTTCGTGCCGACCTCACCGATCTCGTCCTCTTTTACCGGTATGTCGATGATGTTCGTCGCCACATTGCGCGTGTCAAAATGGAAAAACAGGGAACGCACCTCCCCCTGTAAAATCATGTAATTGTCAATCACTACAAATATGCCGTTCCATTTGACCGGAACTTTCATCGCCTCAATCAGGCGTTCAAATGTCTGGTGCAATTCCGTATTTGCTCTCAACAGTATCATAGATGCAACCTCACTTCTCATCCATCGCTTTCTACCAACAGTATACTCATATATGAGGCGTTTTTCAAATCTCGCGTGCAAAAAATATTTTTTTTCAAGAAACCATCCCCTCACTTTATAAACTTTTAATAATTCCGCTGTTTCCCTGTTTTTCAGCCTTCCGGGAACATTGTTAGCACTCATGTGAAAAGAGTGCTGATTTTGTATTGACTTTTTGGAATGACGGATATAAACTCTTATTTAAAAGGGAATGACGATGTTACTGTCGTCTTCCGTTCTACCGTACATATTTTATTTTTAGATAAAGGAGTGTTTTATTATGGCAAACAAACATGGAAGTCTTTCAATTGACAGCGATAACCTGTTTCCAATTATCAAGAAATGGCTGTATTCCGACCACGACATTTTCTATCGTGAGTTGATCAGCAACGGCTGTGATGCCATTACCAAATTAAAAAAGTTAGACATGATGGGCGAGTACACGCTCCCAGCTGATTTCAAGGCAAAGATCAGCGTCACCGTAGACCCTGAGGCTAAGACCCTGACATTTACCGATAACGGTCTTGGTATGACGGCAGACGAAGTCGAGGAATACATCTGCCAGATCGCATTTTCCGGTGCGACCGATTTCATCCAGAAGTACAAGGACAAGTCCACGGACGATCAGATCATCGGACATTTCGGACTGGGCTTCTACTCCGCTTTCATGGTAGCGGATGAGGTTGAGATCGATACCTTATCTTATAAGGAAGGCGCCACACCGGTACACTGGACCTGCGACGGCGGTACCGATTACGAACTGACCGACGGCACCAAAACAACGATCGGTACACAGATCACGCTTCATCTGAACGAGGACTGTCTCGAATTTGCAAACGAGTACCGTGCACGCGAAGTGATCGAGAAATACTGCTCTTTCATGCCGACCGAGATCTACCTTAGCAAGGCAAATGCCGAGCCGGAATACGAGACCATCGACGCTGCTGACAAGCGCGACACCGATACGGTCGTGGAGGAGATTCACGAGGAGGCAAAGACCGAGGAAAAAGAGAACGAGAATGGTGAGAAGGAGACGGTCGAGATCTCCCCTGCCAAGGATAAGTTAAAGATTTTAAAACGCCCGGTTCCGCTCAACGACACCAACCCGCTGTGGCTTAAGAATCCGAACGACTGCACCGACGAGGAATACAAGGCATTCTACCGCAAGGTATTCTTAGATTACAAGGAGCCGCTGTTCTGGATTCACCTGAATATGGATTATCCGTTCAACTTAAAGGGTATCCTTTACTTCCCGAAGATCAATACAGAGTACGATTCCATCGAGGGAACCATCAAATTATACAACAACCAGGTATTTATCGCCGACAATATCAAGGAAGTCATTCCGGAATTTCTGATGCTCTTAAAGGGTGTGATCGATTGTCCGGATCTTCCGCTCAATGTCTCCCGCTCCGCTCTGCAGAATGACGGATTCGTCAAGAAGATTGAGGAATATATCACGAAGAAAGTGGCTGACAAGCTGATCGGCATGTGCAAGACAGACAAGGAATCCTACGAGAAATACTGGGATGACATCAGTCCGTTCATCAAATACGGCTGCTTAAAAGACACCAAGTTCTGCGACAAGATGAACGACTATATCCTCTTTAAAAATCTGGATGACAAGTACCTTACCCTTCCGGAGCTTCTCGTAAAAGAAGAGGAGAAAAAGGAAGACGCCGATGCTGCTTCCGATGTTGTTGACAAGAACGGCAATTCCGTCACAGAGGATGCTGATGCAAAGGACGATTCCGAGGAGGAAAAGGACGAGCGCAAGGTCATCTACTACGTGACCGACAAGGTACAGCAGGGACAGTACATCAAGCTCTTCAAGGAGCAGGGAATGGACGCTGTGATCTTAGACCACAACATCGATACCTCCTTCATCTCCCAGTTAGAGCAACGCAACGAGCATTATAAATTCATGCGAATCGATGCGGATGTCACAGACTCCTTAAAGGATGCAGACGATGCCGCTGATTTAAAGGAAGAGACCGACACGCTGACCGACCTGTTTAAAAAGGCACTTGGCAACGACAAGCTGACCGTCAAGGTGGAGAAGTTAAAGAATGAGAATCTTGCTTCCATCATCACTCTCTCCGAGGAAGGCAGACGTATGCAGGATATGATGAAGATGTACGCTATGGGCGGCATGGGCGGTATGGACCCGAATATGTTCGCCGCAGACCAGACCTTAACCTTAAACGCGAACCATGCACTGGTCAAATACATTTTCGAGCACAAGGATTCCGAGAACGTTCCGATGTTCTGCGAGCAGCTCTATGACCTGGCAATGCTGTCCAACCAGCCGTTGTCCGTCGACGCCATGAGCAAGTTCGTGGAGCGCAGCAACAAGATCATGATGCTTCTTGCCAAATAAATCATTCGTCTTCTCACAGACAGCAGGACGGGGCGCGAAATTCACTCTATGCGGGTGAATTTCGCGCCCCGTCCTGCTTTTTCTATCGGAAAATCCCTTCTCTTTCACATAATCTTCACACCGAAAAAATGATACTGCATTCCCAAACCGGAGCAGATCGATGCCTTTCTGGCATTTTCCAGACAGTATGACGCAGGATTTGAATACAACGATTTTTTCCTGCCCTCCGTTCTGGATGATCCCCAAAAGGTCGATGCCCTCATTGACTTTTACACCGCCCTTCCGCGCAACAGGAGGGATGACACCTTACACGGAGCCTTTTTGGACATCTGCATCGACAACCAGGACCCGCTGATCTTCCACGCCTCCGATGTCCGCGTCCGGCAGAGTATGGACATTGCCATGCGCCTTAGCGTGCGCGCTGTCATTTTTCACACGAACCACATTGCCAATTTCCGTCTGGAAAGCTACCGGGAAGGATGGCTCAAAAAAAGCGGTGCCTACTGGCGCCGTCTGCTCGCAGAGTATCCCGCTCTGACTGTCTATCTGGAAAATATGTTTGATGAAGAGCCGGAGCTGCTGCGCCGTCTGGCGGATGATCTCTCCGATGGGCCGCGTTTTGGCGTCTGCTACGATATGGCGCACGCCTATCTGTCACAGACGCCGCTCACAGAATGGAATCAGGCACTCCTCCCCTATGTGCGCCACCTGCATATCAATGACAACGACAAGACGCAGGACACTCACCGGCCGGTGGGAAGCGGCAGCCTTCCGTGGGATCTGTATGCGCAGCTTTTCGCCTCCTGTCCTTCCGGACAGACCCCCTCTGTGTTAATTGAAGTGCGCAGCTATGAGGATCTTGCAGCATCTGTCTCCTATCTGAAGGAGCATCATCTCCATCCGTTTGATGAGATGCCCTGATGCTCATGTGTGATAAAGTAACACAACTAAAATAAAGAAAGACAGCCCACTATTCCGTAAAATAATGGAGTAATAGAGAAAACGTTTTTTCTATGCTAAAATAGGCATATAAAGTAGAATGACAATCAAGATATACAAGAAAGCACTTAAACTCTACCGTTTGTCATGTAATTGTATAGCTTACTTGCTAGAGTGCAAATGAGTATTTTGATAAGATTTATACACAAAATCAAAAGGAGGAACACATATGGAGTTCGCAGAAAAACTTATAACACTACGCAAAAGTAGAGAATTAACACAGGAACAACTGGCTGAGCAGCTTAATGTTTCAAGACAATCTATTTCAAAATGGGAAAGTGGGCAGGTCATACCCGAAGTAGAAAAGATTGTTGAACTAAGCAAAGTATTCGATGTTACCGTGGATTATCTGTTAAAACCATCAGAGATAGATGAATTATCGGTTAAAACAGAAATTCTGGAACAACAACAGAAACAGATGTTAGTTAGGGAACAGAAACGCACTCAAATTTCCAAAAATATTATGTATTCGATTGGAATTTATTTGATTTTTTTTGCGGTCTATTTCATTGGGCATTTCTATTTTGAAATATGGAATGCTTCTGTAATTCTTGCGGAATTACTCATTGCAACCGCGATTGTAGTTTTTGTTTGGGTAAGGAGTTTTTCCGACAAATCATAAAGAGATAGAATTTGTAGCAAAACCAGCAGAGCCAGTCAACGGTAAGATGAACGGGCTGCGCCCGCCGTTGACAGCCCCGCCCGTCTTTGCTGTTCGGCAATCAAGAGGGCGACAGCTTAAAAGGCTGCCGCCCTCTGTCACTATTCAGAAAGGGGGTATTTTCCATGACCGAACACGAAAAATATCAAGAGCATATCCGGCACACTCACAATGCCTTTTGTATGATTGTTATTCGCCACGCTGCCATAGACGCAGCACGGAGTATACGAAGCCGCCGAGGCAAGGAAATCTCCCTTGACTACCTCATGGACGAAAAGCATTATCCGTTCAGTACAACAGATGAATACTTTGCAGAAGTGCCGACAAGCATGGAATATCCATTTACGGCTTGCGGTCAAACTGTCCTGTTGAAAAGTCCGCACCTTGCCGCAGCCCTGTCCTCTCTATCGGAAATGGAACAGGAAATCATTTATCTGTACTACTTTGAGCGTATGACCCATAAGGAAATCGGCAAGCGGTACGGACGGACACACAGCACCACTGGGAGGCACATACAGATAATTTTACAGAGATTGTAGGCAGAGTTGGAGGGCTTACACCATGAGCCAGCTACTTCCCTATGAAACAATAGTAAAGGCAAGCGAGGGTGACCCGGAAGCCGTTGCAGCCGTGCTATCCCACTATGCTGGATATATCCGAGCCTGTTCCAAAATGGACGGTCATATCAATGTGGAAATGCAGGAGCATATCATTCAAAAACTGATAGAAAGCCTGTTCAAATTCCGCTTTGACCGTGACAACTGAATAACCCACCGCCCATCACAGCGGCATACAAGCAGTAAGTCTGAAAAGATTTGCTGCTTTTTTTACGCCCTTTTTCAAAAAATCTTTCCGTTCCATTTGGCAAAAGTGCCTGTTCCGGTGTAGTAGGGATTAAGGGGAGATTTACGAAAAATGCAGCCGTGTCTTTGCCAAAAGAAACACCGCTACCGTTTTAGTGATGAACAGCGGGCAGACCGAAAAATTTCATTCGCTTTATTTATGAAAACAAGCCAAAACGCCCTTTTCAAATTGTAGTAATGGTTGGAGGGGCGAAGTGGCAATTTTTTAGAGCAAGATTCTACCGAGGTGCCAAAATTCGCTCTCCGCTTATTTTTGCCCCTGCGGGAATCTTGTTGGGGAGTGCCTTCCCCAAACCCTGCTATGCGCCCTGTCGGGCGAGAAAGGAGGTCACAGACCATGCGAAAGAAATACAATACGCCCCACCGCCGTCATGTGGTAAAGACCCGCATGACCGATGAAGAATACGCCGACTTCACCGGGCGGCTGGCGGCTTATGAAATCAGCCAGTCCGAGTTTATCCGGCAAGCCATACGGAAAGCGACCATACGCCCCATTGTCACCGTTTCCCCGGTCAATGACGGGCTGCTTGCCGCCCTCTCCAAGCTCACGGCAGAGTACGGGAAAATCGGCGGCAACTTAAACCAGATTGCCCGGAGCCTGAACGAATACGGAAGCCCCTACCGGGGGCTGGAAAAGGAAGTGCGGGGAGCCGCCGCCGACCTTGCCGCCTTGAAGTTTGAAGTCTTGCAGAAAGTAGGTGAAGCCGTTGGCGATACTCAAACATATCAGCTCTAAAAATGCCAACTACGGGGACGCTGAAAAATACCTCACATTCGAGCATGACGAGTTTACCATGAAGCCCACCCTTGACGCAGACGGGCGGCTCATACCGAGGGTAGACTACCGCATATCCTCTCTGAATTGTGGCGGGGAGGATTTTGCCGTTGCCTGTATGCGCTCCAATCTCCGCTACGGCAAGAACCAGAAACGGGAGGACGTAAAGAGCCACCACTACATCATCAGCTTTGACCCACGGGACGGCCCGGACAACGGCTTGACCGTTGATCGGGCGCAGGAGCTGGGCGAGAAGTTCTGCGCCGAGCATTTCCCCGGACACCAGGCCCTTGTCTGCACCCACCCGGACGGACACAGCCACACCGAAAATATCCATGTGCATATCGTCATTAACAGTCTGCGGATTGCGGAGGTTCCCATGCTGCCCCACATGGACAGGCCAGCGGACAGGAAAGCAGGCTGCAAGCACCGCTGTACGGACGCAGCTATGAACTATCTGAAAGCCGAAGTCATGGAGATGTGCCACAGCGAGGGGCTTTACCAGATAGACCTTTTGAACGGCAGCAAAGAACGCATTACCGAGCGTGAGTATTGGGCGCAGAAGAAAGGACAGGCTGCCCTTGACAGAGCCAACGCCCCTATTGCTGCGGACGGTATCGCGCCCCGGCAGACCAAGTTTGAAACGGATAAGGCGAAGCTGCGCCGGACTATCCGGGAAGCCCTTGCCGCTGCTTCCGGCTTTGATGAGTTTGCCGCCCTGCTTCTCCGGCATGGTGTGACCGTCAAGGAGAGCCGGGGGCGGCTAAGTTACCTCACGCCGGACAGGACGAAGCCAATTACCGCCCGGAAGCTGGGGGACGATTTTGACCGGGCTGCTGTCCTCTCCGTTTTGGAGCAGAACGCCGCCAGAGCCGCCGAAAAACCCGCAGCCATAGCGGAATACCCCGGCAGTATCAAAGACCGCTTACGGACGAAAAAAGAAGCGAAAAACGCCCCGAACAATGACGCTGTACAGCGCATGGTAGACATAGCCGCCAAGCGAGCCGAGGGGAAAGGACGGGGCTATGAGAAGTGGGCGACCATGCACAACCTCAAACAGATGTCGGCTACCCTCATGCTCTACCAGCAGTATGGCTTTTCTTCCCCGGACGAGCTGGACGCTGCCATTTCCGCAGCCAACACCGCCACGCAGGAGAGCCTTGCCGGACTGAAAGGGCTGGAAGCCGCTATCCGGGAGAAAAAGGAATTGCAGCGCAACCTTTTGGGCTATATCGGCACGAAGCCCGCCCGTGACGGTCTGAAAGCGCAGAAATCGGAGAAAGCCCGGAGAGCCTACCGGGAACAGCACGAAAGCGATTTTATCATAGCGGACACAGCCGCCCGTTATTTCCGGGAGCATGGAATAACCAAGCTGCCAGCCAGCAAAGCCCTGCAAAGGGAGATTGAGCAGCTTACCGTCCAGAAGAACGCCGGATATAACGACTACCGGGAGAAACGCCAGCGGGCGCAGGAGCTTCAGACAGTCAGACGCAATATCGACCAGATTTTAAGGGGCGCACCGAGCCAGCAGAAAAAGCGTGAACAGGAGCGTTAAAGACCGCCCCGAAATGATACCGAAACCCTACAAAAATACAGGTATGATATGAACCCTTACCGCAATACTCCCCGACTTCCAAACGGGGCTTACAGGGCAGAAAAAGCCCGAAAATGATACCGAGAACATACAGAAAATGCCCCCTATCCCGCTACACCGATAGGAACGGCAGAAAGGAGCTTACCATTGCCGAGAATGAGCAAGAAGCGGCGGCTGGAATGGTCTTTCTTCCTCAACCACCGCAACCGTATCACTTACAACGACCTATGCCGGGGCTGCACCCGTGACTGCAAACAGAGCTTCCGGGCGGTTATCATACTATGCCCTCGCTATTATTCCAAACGCTGGAAAAAGGAGGACGCAGCCTATGGCAGATAACCGCAAATATTACTACCTCAAGCTGAAAGAGAGCTATTTTGACGATGATGCAATCGTTCTGCTGGAAAGTATGCAGGACGGCGTTATCTATTCCAACATTCTCTTGAAGCTGTACTTGAAATCGCTGAAAAACGGCGGGAAATTGCAGCTTGACGAGAATATCCCCTACACCGCCCAGATGATTGCGACCATTACCCGCCAGCAGGTAGGTACCGTAGAGAGAGCTTTGAAAATCTTTATGAAGCTGGGGCTTGTGGAGCCTTTGCCAAGCGGCGCACTCTACATGAGCAACATTGAGCTTTTAATCGGCCAGTCCTCTACCGAGGGGGAGCGCAAGCGCAGGGCGCGGCTGGCTTTGCAGGAACAAAAAGCCCTGCCGCAGACAGGGGCGGACAAATGTCCACCATATCGAGCGGACATTTGTCCACCAGAGATAGAGATAGAGAAAGAGATAGATATAGAAATAGAAAAAGAGAGAGAGTTAGAAACGGGACACCCCGCCCCCGCCGCCTATGGCAGATACCACAATGTCATTCTTTCCGATACGGAGCTTGACGGGCTGAAAACAGAGCTTCCCGGCAAGTGGGAGTATTACATTGACCGCCTATCCTGCCATATCGCTTCCAGCGGGAGGAAATACAAGAGCCATGCAGCCACGATTTTCAAGTGGGCGCAGGAGGACGCAGCCAAGAAAGCCCCGAAAAAGGGCATACCCGATTATACCTGTAAGGAGGGCGAGAGCTTATGACGAATGGATTTGATGAAATGATTTTGAATATGACCGACACCACGCCGGAGCCGGAGGACTACACCGGCGAGGACGGGCTTTTATACTGCGGGAAGTGCCACAAGCCCAAAGAGGGCTATTTCCCCAAAGAAACCGCCGCATGGCTGGGGCGTGACCGCCACCCGGCAGAATGTGACTGCCAGCGGGCAGAGCGTGAGGAACGGGAAGCCGCAGAGAAACAGCGCAGTCACCTTGAAACTGTCGAGCGGTTGAAGCGGCGGGGCTTTACAGACCCGGCTATGCAGGGCTGGACGTTTGAGAACGACAACGGCAAGTGCCCGCAAATGGAACACGCCCATTTCTATGTGGAGAACTGGGAAACCATGAAAGAGCGCAACATTGGCTATCTGCTATGGGGCGGCGTTGGCACAGGCAAGAGCTATTTTGCGGGCTGTATCGCAAATGCCCTTATGGAGCGTGAAATCCCCGTGTGCATGACAAACTTTGCATTGATATTGGGTGACCTTGCCGCCAGCTTTGAGGGCAGGAATGAATATATCTCCCGACTTTGCAGCTTCCCGCTGCTTATCCTTGACGATTTTGGAATGGAACGGGGAACGGAATACGGCTTAGAGCAGGTCTACAACGTGATTGACAGCCGTTACCGCAGCGGCAGGCCGCTGATCGTCACGACTAATCTCACGCTGGAGGACTTGCAGCACCCGGAGGACACCGCCCACGCCCGCATTTATGACCGTCTGATTGAAATGTGTTCTCCTGTCCGCTTTACCGGGAGCAACTTCCGAAAAGCCACGGCGCAGGAGAAAATGGGACAACTGAAAAAGCTGATGAACAGAAAGGAGAGCCGCCTATGACCAACACCCCAAAGAATGACCGCAGCACCCGCCGCCCGGATTGCGTGACGGAAATCCGCATAGGTAATTCTGTCCTTGTCGTTTCCGGCTATTTCAAGCAGGACACCACCGCCACCGCCGCCGATAAAATGCTGAAAGTGCTGGAAGCGGAAGCTGCTACACAAAAATCGGCAATTTGACGGGACGTAAAGAAGCAGAAAGGACTGTACAGCCAGCCCCGGCGTGTGGTATGATAGTCATACGGAATAGTGGGGCTGGCTGTCGGAAATGGAGGACACTATGTTAAGACAGACCACCCGAAACCTTATTACCGCCCTTTATCCGAGATTATCCCACGAGGACGAGCTGCAAGGTGAGAGCAATTCTATTTCAAACCAGAAGCGTATTCTTGAAACCTATGCGAAGCAGAACGGCTTTTCCAATCTGCAATGGTACACAGATGACGGTTATTCTGGGGCGAACTTCCAAAGACCCGGTTTTCAAGCCATGCTTGCGGACATTGAAGCCGGAAAAGTCGGCACCGTTATCGTCAAGGATATGTCAAGGTTTGGCAGAGACCATATTCTCGTGGGATATTACACGAAATATTATTTTGCGGAAGCCGACGTAAGGTTTATTGCTATTTACGACCAAGTGGACAGCGAAACCAACCCCGACGATGATATTACGCCGTTCAAGAACATTCTGAACGAGATGTATGCCAAAGATTGCAGTAAAAAGATTAAAGCGGTTGTCCGCGCAAAAGGCAATTCTGGCAAGCACATTACGAGCATACCGCCGCTCGGCTATAAGAAAGATCCCGAAAACAAAGAGAAATGGATTATAGACGAGAAAGGAGCGGAAGTCGTAAGAGAAATCTTCAAACTTTGTATTCAAGGCTACGGTCCGACGCAGATTGCACGAATACTTACCGAGCGCGGCGTAGATACTCCCGTCGTATATTGCCATAAGAACGGCTTACCTACTTCGCAAAAAATTCGGGAAGATTCGGAAATATGGGAGCAGAAAACTGTTGTTGGTATTCTTGAGAACTTGGCGTACACGGGTTGTACCGTTAA
>ERZ832317.152-NODE-152-length-99613-cov-5.853734_pt1 | contig 99613 bp, 98 predicted proteins | sample MGYA00519695_ERZ832317 | MGnify/ENA primary metagenome ERZ832317 (study PRJEB31850, sample SAMEA3708726) | human gut metagenome | biome: human gut; feature: human-associated habitat; material: faeces | place: China | collected 2014 ...
CATTTCAAATGAGATGTGTCTTTTTTAGTATTTATAAAAATTTAATTATTCTAAATAAATTTAAATATTTTTATTGACAGCAAGCGTTAAACTATATATAATATAGCTAAATAATTTAATAAGGACGGATACAAAAGAAAAAAGGCAACAGAAAAGGCACAAGAACCCCCTGACAGATAAGATAGGAGGAAGGTATATGAGTATTTTATCATCGAAAAGGTTTCAGAAGTATTTTGTTCCCGGCATTGTATTTCAGTCTTGCGTAATTGCCGGCGGCTACGGAACAGGGCGTGAACTGGTAGAGTACTTTATGGGGTACGGCCCGAGAGGCGGCTTGCTTGGCATGTGCATCGTATCTCTGCTGGTGTGGTCCCTTATCTGTGCGATATCCTTCATGTTTGCACAAATTTTCAAAAAATATGATTATAAGAGCTTTATGAAGGAGCTGATGGGCCCCGGCTGGGTTGTTTTTGAAATTGCTTACATCTGCTTTATTGTTATTGTATTGGCGGTTGTATCTGCTTCAGCCGGTTCGATTCTGCATGAATTATTTGGGCTGAACAAATGGATCGGGATTATCGGGATGTCTGTAGCTGTATTTGCATTGGTTATGAATGGTTCTTCCTTGATTGAAAAGGTTTTATCCTTATGGTCCTTTGTATTATACGGTGTATACATTCTGTTCCTGATTCTGGTATTCGCAAATTTCAGCGGACAGATTGGTCACAATATTGCATCCGTTCCTGTCACGGGGAACTGGGCAATCGGTGGTTTCCAGTATTCTTTCTACAATCTTGCGATTATCATTGCGGTTTTGTATACCATTAAACATAGTGATACACCAAAGGATGCAGCGATTGCCGGTGTTCTTTCCGGCTTTATTGGTATTTTGCCCGGGATCATTCTCTTTATCGCAATGTGTGGATTCTATCCCACGATTATCGAGCAGGAGCTGCCGGTTGACTATATTCTGACACAGATGAATATGCCTTGGCTGCGTTATATTTTCCAGATTGTACTGTTTGGTACGCTGATTGAAACAGGCTCCGGTCTGATTTATTCCATCACTGACCGTATCGCGGAGGCGTTTAAAAACAAAGGGCAGGAGGTGCCGAAATGGTCTACACCTGTGGTAGCAGTTATTTTGCTGGTAGGCACAACGGCAATTTCTTCCTTCGGTCTGACGGGGCTGATTGCGAAGGGATACGGTACATTGGCTTGGGTAATGTTCATTGTATATGTAATTCCCATTCTGACATTGGGTATTTACAAAATTTTAAAAGCTAAAAAAAATTAACGTGAAATGCTGAAAAGCGGTTGACAAATTTTTTTGGAGTTATATAATTAGTTCATGTTGTTTCTGTAAAAAAACATAAACAAAAAACAAAAGAGAAAATTGGTGAATTAGCCTAAAGTAAGGAGTGGTATTTATGGCATTGAATACAGAGAAATGTAATGCGTGGGTGGAAAGAGATAAAAAGGTTTTTGCGCCTACCCAGCATTTGTCCTATTATCCTATGGTAATCAAAAAGGTTGACCAGGATGTTATTTACGATGAAGATGATAACCAGTATATCGATTTCCTTTCCAGTGCATCTTCCCTGAATCTGGGCAGCTGCAATCCCATCATTACGGCGGCGGTAAAGGAACAGCTGGAAAATTATTCTCAATATACGATTGCTTATACCTACGGCAGAAAGAGCATTGAATATGCGGAGCGTCTGACTTCTGTTTACCCCGGCGGTGTGCCTGCAAAAATCGTTTTCGGCAACTGCGGTTCCGATGCGAATGATGCGGCAGTGAAATTTGCAAGAGCCTACACCGGCAGAAGCAAAATCATCACATTTATCAATGCATACCATGGCAGCACATACGGTTCGATTTCCATGTCCATGGTAACAACGCGTATGCGTGCAAAGATGGGCCCTATGCTGCCTGATATTTACTGCTTCCCGTTTTATGACGTATCCTATGATGATGAAACCTGCGAGAAGGAATGTATCGCAGATATCGAAAGAGCATTTGCGACCTATCTGCCCGCGGAGGAGGTTGCGGCAGTCATCATTGAGCCTGTGCAGGGCGATGCAGGGCTGTTGGCAGGGCATCCTATCTTTATGAAAAAGCTGTATGACCTGTGCAAAAAGAACGGTATCCTGTTTATTTCCGAGGAGGTTCAGCAGGGCTTCTATCGTACCGGCAAATTCTTTGGCATTGAGCATTATGATATCATCCCCGACGGTATCATCATGGGCAAATCCATCGGCGCAGGCTTTCCTCTGGGCGGCTTTATGGCAAAAGCAGAAATCATGGATTGTCTGCCTGCGCCTGCACACCTGTTCACACTGGGCGGCAATGCGACTGCCTGTGCAGCCGGTGTAGCGGCATTTGATTATTTGCAGTCTGATGAATTCCAGAAAATTTTGGCAGATAATACAAAGCTGCTGGAGGAATGTGTTGCTGACCTGCGTGCGACATTCCCCGATGTTATCACGGGCAGAAGGGGCATTGATATGTCCTGCGCACTGGTTGTGACAAAGAAGGACGAAAACGGCAATGACGTACCCGACGGCGACGGGACATTCAAGATTCTGTACAGAGCGTATGAAAGAGGCTTGCTGATTATCTCTCTGTCCGAAAATATTCTGCGTGTGCAGCCCCCTTTGAACATCAGACCCGAAAATCTGAAAAAGGGCTTTGCAATTCTGAAGGATTCCATTCGGGATTATGTAAATGGAGATATTCCCGATTCTGTAATGGCATTCCGTGCAGGCTGGTAATCTGAAATAAAATAAAAAAATATAAAAAATAAAGTCAAAAAAAGCATCCGTATGAAAGGGAATTCCTTCGTTTCGGATGCTTCTTTTTTTGATATTATTCGGTTTCGATCCAGTAATCTGTGCCGTTTAGACCGATATCGGCGGCGTGGAACACGGGATTTTTGCCTTCGCTTTTCTGCTTCCGATAATCCGCCAGAGCCTTGCAGGCGGTTTTTCCCATGATGAGACAGGAGGGGACGTTAATCAGTGCCATGATGCCCATGAGAACATCGGCTAAATCCCAAGCAAGCCCTGCGGAGAACTGCGCGCCCATGAAGATGATGCCTGCTGCCAAGAGGCGATAAAACAGCATGAAGGGCTTATTTTTGGTTGCCTTGGGGTAAAGATAGCTGATATTCATTTCGGCATAGAAATAATTGCCGACCAGAGTGGTGAAGGCAAAAAGCGTGAGAGCAACGGTGATGAAAACGCTGCCGGCGGGGCCGAAATTTGCGACCAGAGAATCCTGAATATAGGCGGCATTCATGGTATTTCCTGCGGCATCCACATAGGCGGAGGCATCCAGATTCGTACAGAGAATCATGAAGGCGGTGGAGGAGCAGATGAGGATGGTGTCGATAAAGACGGAGAGCATCTGCACCAGACCTTGCTTGGCAGGGTGGGAAACATCGGCAGAAGCGGCGGCATTCGGGGCAGAGCCGATGCCGGCTTCATTGGAATACAGACCGCGTTTGATGCCGTTCATCATTGCCGCACCAAGAAGACCGCCGAAAACGGATTTTGCGCTGAAGGCTTCGCGGAAGATGCGGACAAAGACGAGGGGCAGAGTCCGGATATGCAGGAGAACGATAATGACTGCTGCAAGAATATAAATACCTGCCATGATGGGGACGAGCACCTCTGTAACCTGAGAGATGCGCTTGCCGCCGCCCAGAATGACGATACCTGCCAGAACGGCAACGATGGCACCGATATAGAGGGACGACTGCTCGCCCGGTACATAGACCTTGATGAAATCAGTCATATTGAAGGAGGCAAGGGCATTAAAGCCGCCCATATAGGTGAGGATGAGGGCAACGGCAAAGGCACCGCCCAGAAGCGGAGAGCCAAGCCCCTGTTTGATATAATAGGCCGGGCCGCCATAGGAGCCATGCTCGCCCTTTTTCTTATAAATCTGTGCGAGGGTGGATTCGATAAAGGCGGAGGCACTGCCGATGATGGCGATGAGCCACATCCAGAACACTGCACCTGCGCCGCCTGCGATGATGGCACCTGTTACGCCGACCACGTTGCCGGTTCCGACACGGGAGGCGGTGGAGACCATAAGCGCCTGAAAAGAGGAAATGGATTCCCTGTCCTCTCTTTTTTCCGCGATGACGCGAATCGATTCCCCAAACAGGCGGAACTGGATAAAGCCTGTCTTTATGGTGAAATAAAGACCTGCTGCGATGAGCAGGGCAATCAAAATATAGCTATACAAAAAGCCGCTGATAAAGCTGATAATATTTGCAAATGCTTCCATAGAATACTCCTTTCAAAAAAATACTCCTACATATATTAAAGGAAAGAAGGCGTTTCGTCAAATAAGTACGGAAAAAAGAACAGAGCAGGAGAGAAGGTGGGGTTAATATCTCTGAAAGTGGGTGATTTTATTCATTTGCATACGAAATGTTTTTGTGATACGGAAAAATGTTTGCAGAAAAAAGACAAAAACTATTGACAAGCAAAATTTTCCTGTTAAAATCTTTATTATCACGAAAAAATAGTGACGAAGGTTTTAAAGGTAAATTGTGTACGGAGGATACAAAATATGGAGCAAGCAGTTAGAAAAATCGCCTTACTGGGCATGGGCACTGTTGGCGGTGGCGTATATGAAATCATTGAAAAGCAGAAAGAGGAAATGCCCTTTAAAATTGGGGCGGCACTGGAGGTTGTGAAGGTTCTGGTGCAGAATAAGGCAAAATATGCGGACAGGATACCTGCCGAAAAGCTGACGGATGTCTGGGAGGACGTTATCGGCGATGACAGCATTGACATTGTGGTTGAGGTGATGGGCGGCATTGAGCCTGCGCGTACATACATTAAGGCGGCATTGGAAAAGGGCAAGCATGTTGTGACAGCCAACAAGGATCTGATGGCAATGCACGGACATGAGCTGTTGGAGCTGGCAGGAGAGAACCACTGCGATTTGCTGTTTGAAGCGGCAGTGGCAGGCGGAATTCCCATTATTCGTCCGCTGAAGCAGTGCCTGGCAGGCAATCATATTACAGAAATCATGGGCATTATCAACGGGACAACAAACTTCATTCTGACAAAGATGAAGGAGGATGGCATGGACTTCGGCGAGGCTTTGCAGCTGGCAACGGATTTAGGCTATGCCGAGGCAGACCCTACGGCGGATATTGAGGGCTACGATGCCGGCAGAAAGCTTGCTATTATGGCCTCTATCGCGTTCCATACATCGGTTACCTTTGATGATGTTTTTACGGAAGGGATTACGAAAATTACAGCGAAGGATATGCGCTATGCAAAGGAAATGGGCTGCAGCATCAAGCTTTTGGGTATTGCGAAGAATACGGAAACGGGCATTGAGGTAAAGGTACATCCGACCATGATTCCTGAGAATCACCCTTTGGCAGCAGTCAACGATTCCTTTAATGCCGTATTTGTACATGGGGATGCGGTGGATGATGCGATGTTTTACGGACGCGGTGCAGGGGCCTTGCCGACCGGCAGCGCCGTTGTGGGCGATATTATGGATGTGGCACGCAACATGCTGTTCCACTGCAACGGACGCATTGGGTGCAGCTGCTACAAGAACCTGCCAATCAAGCAGATTGGCGATACAACCAGCAGATATTACATCCGCATGAGACTGGAGGACAGAGCAGGTACATTGGCGGCAATGGCAGGTGTTTTTGCGGAGAATGATGCGAGCATTGCGATTCTTTTGCAGAAGGAAACGATTGAAAATGATGCGGAAATCGTTGTGGTAACACATGAGGTGGCGGAAAAGAAATTCATGGATGCCATCAAGGAATTCTCCTCTATGGAAATGGTAAAGGAAATTTCTTCCATTATTCGCGTGTATGCACTTGGAAACGTATAATTTTTAGAGAAGACAGACAAATAGTCTGTCTTTTTCTGTCTGAATTTGTTAAGAATGATGAATGGCATTTCTTTTCTTGGGATGTTATGATATAACCTGTGAAGAAAAGAGGGGGAAAAAGAAACATGAAGTATTTTACAAAAGAATGGTACGAAGCGTGTCAGGCTGCCGATTGGTGTTTGAATATGGCAGTTTCCAAGAATGCGGAGGAATTTTCCGAGGAATACTATAAGGATTTGTATACACGCCGCCGCCGTGCCTTTGTGAAACAGATGAAGGAAGAAGAAGGAGAAGCCTTTGACAAAATTGCGGCTGAGGTTGCATTTATGAAGCATCATGAGGAAACCGTAAAGCGCATGGAGAGGATTCTGCCCATTGAAATTAAGGCTGCGGTTGCGGATATGCGCGTGCTGGCGCTGGACATTGCGACAAAAGAGGTGCGCCATCAGCTGAAAGCATGGTGCGAGGAGCAGAAAAAGCTTGCAGACGCAAAGGAAGCGGAATATGCCGCAGACAGCACCAAGCAGAGCAGTGAGACCTTCGCAGGCTGCGAGCTGACAGGGGTGGAAATGAAGGAAACGACATTGACGCTGACGCTGAAGGGCAATGTGAAAAAGGCTGTTTTTAAAAATTATAAAATTCTGAAGCAGGAAGGCTATCTTCTGGGGGCAAAATGGCTGAAAGAGGAGGCTTATACTGTGGAGGGCGGCAAGGAATACCATGTCTTGCTCAGAAAAAGCAACGGTACACTTGGGTATCTGACGATTTTTGCGGATCAGCTTACAACTTTAAAATAAAGACAGAAAAAGGCGGACAGACTGTCCGCCTTATTTTTATTCGTTCATAACGAATGCAATCATTTCCATATCTTCATCGGTATTGTTTTCCATGGCATGCCATTGACCAACCTTGATGGAGCAGACATCTCCGGGATGTACCTCTGTTTTTGTGCCGTCGTTATCCACGAAGGTACCAACACCCTTGAGGATGTAATAGGGCTCTGTATTGCCAACGTGCTGATGCCAGCCAATGGAGCTGTGAGGCTTTACGATGACGCGGGCAAACATGGTGCCATGCCCCATCAGATCTTCGCCTTCCAGAATGTGATGAATTTCTACACTGCCCTTGCCATCTCTCAGACCTTCTACGGTAACAACTCTCTCTTTTTTAATCATGGTGATTCTCCTCTCTTTTCATAAAGCTTTCGGCGGCGGCAACGCCCGATAAATCAAAGGTTGGGGTATATTCCCCGGTTGCCGAAGAGCGTTTTTGCATAAAACCGTTTTTTAAGCCGATTTCAAAAAAATAATCAATTACCTTTTCATATTCAAAGGTAGTCAGTTTGCGGGAAAGTGCCTTGATTTCCTTTGCATGATACAGGGGCGTATACTGGCTCATGAGAGAAACAAGAGTTTCTTCGCCGAGGGATGCCCTCACCCAGTCGAGAATCCGCATGCTGTCGCGATATTGCCCGGGCAATATCAGATGGCGCAGAAGCAGCCCCTTTTGCAGGAGACCCTCTGCATCAAAAGCATCCTGCGGCACCTGCCTGCGCATTTCCAGAATGGCATCTGCGGCGGTTTCCCTGTAGTGTGGCGCATGGGAATAGGCAATGCCGAGGGAATCGTTCCAATATTTAAAATCGGGCAGATAGATATCTACCAAGCCATCCAGCATGCGTAAGCCTGTCAGGGATTCGTAGCCGTTGGAATTATAGACAACGGGAATCCGTAGCCCCTTCGCCCTTGCCGATTCCAAAGCCTTTGCCACCTGCGGAATAAACTGCACCGCGGAAACCAGATTGATATTATGAAAGCCTCTTTCCTGCTGTTCCAGAAAAATTTCCGCCAGACGGAGGATGCTGACTTCTTGCCCGAAGCCCTCCTGACTGATGGTATGATTCTGGCAGAAGACACAGCCTAGATTGCAATGGCTGAAAAAGATTGTGCCGGAGCCTTTTGTGCCGCTGATGGGCGGTTCTTCCCACAGATGCCCGCTGACAAGAGCAACCTTCGGCAGGAGGGGGGCATGACACCACCCTGTTTTGCCTGCGGTGCGGTTAATGCCGCAGCCTCTGGGGCAGATTTCGCAATGGGATAACGCGGTTTTCATTTTTTCCATAGCAAGTACACCTCTGTCTTTCTTATTGTGATTGTATCATAGGGGGACGGAAAAAGACAACTGTTTTTCGACAGAAGAACGAACGAGATATTTTTTGAGAACGGCATTGCCAGAGATTCCCCTTTGCTTTTTCGACAAAAAGATGCTATTCTATGGTCTGTAACAGGTGATAGGAGATAAGCAGAAGCGAAGGAGCATGGGGAGGAAACGAGCATGAGAGAATATCAGACAGGCGTGAGAGAAGAACGGGTTCTTTCTAAGGTTGTTTGCAATGGCTGCGGCAGGGAAATTCCCTTGAGGGGGGCGGACTATTTCCATGCGGAAAAAACATGGGGGTATTTTTCCGAGCAGGATGGCAGGCAGGATGCCTTTGACCTTTGCGAGGAATGTTATCGGAAAATGGCGGAAGGGTTTCGGATTAAAATAGAAGAAAAATAACGACAGCAGATTTTGGCGTTCATCGGAGGGATGGACGCTTTTTTGTTTGGAGAAAACAGGGAAATTTTCAGGTTGACAAAGTGTTACGGTGTGTAATAAAATGAAATTACAAAATGTAACAGAAAGGGGAAGGAACGATGGACGAAAAAATGCGTATTTCCAATGCGGAAATGAAGGTTATGAATCAAATCTGGAAAGCGGAGGAGATGGTAACGGTGCCGGAGGTGCTGGAAATTCTGAAGAAAGAGGGCGAGGAATGGACCTATCCGACCGTAGCAACCTTTTTAAGACGGCTGACGGCGAAGGAGATTTTAGGGGTAACGAAGAAGGGAAACAAGCTTTGCTATTTCCCCTTGGTAAGCAAAGAACAGTATGAAAAAAATGAAGCGGAGGGGTTTGTGGAGAGTAAATTCGGCGGCTCTCTGAAGAATTTTCTGGTTGCCTTTCGGGGCAGTGATAAAATCGGCAAGAATGACATGAAGGATTTGAGGGCGTGGTTGGATGAACTTGATGATTGAGCGTGCATTTATGATAGCTTTACTGATGTCCGTCAGTGGGTTTGTATTCTGTGCGATATTCCTGCCCTTTGAGAGGCTGGCATATCGATGGACTTCCGCAAGGACGATGGCGGCAATCAACACAATCGCATTGCTTTCGTTTGTGATACCGCTGTATTTTGTGGTTTCTATCAAGGATGGCAGTGAGAAGGCGTTTCGTGAGATGCATTTACTGGTGTATCCGGAGAGCAGTGGCTTTGACAGCTTTGTATTCGGTGTGCGCGAACGCATACACATGGAATACTTTGCGACAATCTGGCTGATTGGGGGAATTATTTTCTTCCTTTATTATGCGTGGAGCTATATTCGTCTGCTGCGGACAGTCAGAAAATCCATGTTTGCAGTGCAGGAGGATATATGGCATGGCATATTCTGTGAGATAAAAGGGGAAAGGCGTATTGCAGATGTGCGCCTTGTCGGGTGCTGCAATATTGCTACGCCATGCACGATTGGCGTAAGAAAGAAATATATCGCGATTCCTGCCTATATGCTTACCGGTTTTGATGCAGAGGAAATCAGATTTATCCTTGCACATGAATGGTATCATGTGGTGCATCGGGATTTGCTGCGTAAGCTGCTGGGATTGTTTTTGAATTGCCTGAACTGGTTTAACCCGTTGTATTATCTGCTGCGGAAGAATCTTTCAGAATGGACGGAGGCAGCCTGTGACGAGGAAGTCACAAGGAATTTTACGAAGGGACAAAGGCGGAAATACTGCGAACTGATGATTAAGATACTGGAACTGGAGCAGAGTAGATACGGGGAGGAACTCTGTAGCGTTGGGTTTATGGGGGCAAGCATCAACAGCTATAAAAGCAGAATGATAAAAATTATGAAAAGAAATAGCAGGAGCAGCAGGGCAGGAAGAGCTGCGGTGCTTGCCGTGGCACTGGGGATACTGCTTTTCAGCAACGCGGTTGCGAAGGAGGCGGATGTACCGGTGAATATGCTGTTTTCGAGGAATGTCAAATTTGCAGAGATGGGACAGTTTGAAGTAGTGAAAGCAGATAAAATATCATGATATGTGAATATTTTGAAAATGATAAACATGTATCGTGATGCAAAATAAGAGGAAGCGAAAAAATTTGTCAGATTACCGAAAAATGATGTCAAACAAGCGACGAAATCGAGAAAGAATTGTGAAGGATTGCAGATAGGCACGGAAAAACGCAGATGATATAATATAAAAAAATACAGTAGAAAAAATATAGTCGAAAAAGACAAAAAGGGTGAAGCGAAGTGAACAATCTGCGATGAAAGCTATCTGAAAATTCCGGAGGGGGCATATTCCGAGGGTGAGCCGGAAATGGCATTTATGTCTGTAGAGGAAATCGAACATCTGGGACTGCATTACGATTTGCAGAATGACGAGAAATGAGAAACGATAACGGAGGTGGAATCACATGAACAGGAATCGAATCATCAAGGTTATTTTAGGTGTGCTGACGGTGCTTCTGGTTGTATGGTTTTGCGTGTTATTTTATCAGGATGGCTATGCACGGGACTACGGCATTTATCGAAGCCGGACATTGCTGCTTATGGCGGTGGTTTTGCTGCTTTGCTGTGTGGTTTTGTTTTTCTATGGCAGCTTTTTCTGCAAAAGGGGAATCGGAAAGGTGCAAATCTGCAATTTTATTTTTCTGATTCTGACGGTTGCGAGCCTGGGGCTGTGGGGGAACAGTGCTACGGTAAAGGATGAGGATGCAGAGGTGAAGGCGGTGCTGGAAGACTATATCAAAGAGGAAATGGACGGTAAGGTGCTATTTCTGAATCTGACAGAGGTGCCGCGGTCGTTTTATCAGAATCCTTCTGCGGATGCGCCTTATTATGATGCACAGGATTACGACTGGCGTTACTATAATGTGAGCTTCTATTATGAGGATCAGCAGGATAAAGAGGCTTCGGGGGATTATCATTGGAATGCTTATATGGTGAAGGAGGATGCAGAAGCGGCATGGAAGGTGGTGTCACTGGGAGAGCCGTAAGCGTGGACAGGTGAGGAATGCTATATAGAAATGGAGGGAATGCGGATGAAAAAACGGATTGGTTTGCTGTTTGGAGTTTTACTGCTGATTGGTGCAACAGGCTGTGAAAAGGAACCGCAGAAGCAGGACATGACCGGGGCATACAATGTATATGAAGGCTATCTGACGGTTAAGGATAATCAGCTGATTGTTGATGAGATTAAGTTTATTGATTTAGCAGATAAGTATTGGATAGATTCTTTAAACTTAACAGAGAAAGATATGACGAATGGATACTATATCTATAATCCTTCGGATGAGAAACTCACATTCACATTAAATGACGAAACAAGATACGATTTTTATGATACAGGTGCTTTATTTATTTCGGAAGATAATGAAACCCGTATGTATACAACACAAGAGGTAACTGAGTTTCTGAAGAAATTTGATGCGGGAAATGGAGAGCTTGGGAAAACACCTTTTGAAATACAGGCGCTTGAAGATGGCAGGGTGATTTCTATCAGAGAGATTTTTATCAATTAAAACGATGATCGAAATTGCATGAGGTAAATTTTGATAAAGCAAAAGGGGACAGGGATATGAAGAAAAGAAAAATGATTCTGAGCGTGATGCTTCTATTATCTATCACAACGGGATGTGCGGCGGGAGAAGCGAAGGCACTTTCTGACAGCAAAGGGCGCATGAGTCTCTCTCAGCAGATTGCGAAATGCAACAGCAAGGAAAGCGCGATTTCCATTGCGGAGAACGGCATAGAGAAGATATTCGGGGCGAACAAATACGCTCTGGCAGGGGACGCATCCTATAATCAGGACAGCAGTATTCAGCCGGATGGTTGGTTTGTGCAGCTTTATGACAGGGATTGGGATTATGCCGTCTGGATTACGGAGGACAAGAACCGCATCCACTTTGTCAGAGGCGGCGAAGCGCATCCGTTGGAGTTTATTTCTGCGCAGGAGATGAAGGAAATCATCGAGAGTGAGGAAATACTGGATTCTGCCAAGGCACTGGTTGCGGAGCAGCTGGGGGATGACAGGGAAATCAGAGATGCGTATTTTGATAATACGGAGGAAGGCGTACCGCATAATTCCGTGGATGTGACGCTTGTGATGGAGGATGGGCATATTTACATGCTGACGTTCTATAAGGATGGCACACTGCGGTCTCTATTATATCTGGAATAGTTAAGTCGAAATCAGGATTTCGACTTGTTTAGACAGACGAATAAACCGTAGGTTCCATCGGCTAAAAGCCTTGAAACCTACGGTTTTCCTCGTCGGAAATGAATTCCTCCTGCGGATTCCATTTGGGAAACTGCTTACCACCCAAGAAGGGGTGGCAGGCAAAGCCTGCTTTGCGTAGCAAGTAATGAACGGATTGTTTCCCAAACCCTTCCGCAATATAAATTTTATTGAGGTGTTGGAGAAATCCAACACCTTTTTATGTACTTTAACGCCAGTTGAAGGTAGCCATGCCGTAGATATAGATGAAGGCAATCAGCCCCGGCAGGACGAAGCGGAAAATCGGTTTCATCCAAGGGCGCACCTTCAGGCCCTTACCGCTATTTGCTTCTGCAAGGAAGTTATCCCAGCCCCAGCCGAACTTATTACAGCAGAAGAGAGCAAGCACCAGAGAGCCAAGCGGCAAAATATTATTGGAAACAAAGAAGTCCCAGAAATCCAGCCATGTTGTACCTTCTGCGAAGGGCTGAAAATGAATGATGCTGAAGCCCAGCGCCGTTGTCAGCGCGAGCAGGAAGATGCCGATGCCGCAGATAACGCTGCCCTTAGGACGAGACCAGCCTGTCAGCTCACGAATCATGGCGAGGATATTTTCGCATACGCCGAGTACCGTGGACAATGCCGCGAATACCATGAACAGGAAGAACAGGGAGCCCCAAACACGACCGCCGGGCATGTTATTGAAAACAGCCGCCATGGTATCAAACAGCAGACTGGGTCCTGCGGTTACTTCGAGGTTATAGGTGAAGCAGGCAGGGAAGATGATTACGCCTGCGAGGAAGGCAACCAGAGAATCCAGAATGATGACATGGATTGCTTCGCCCATCAGGGAGCGTTCCTTGCCGATATAGCTGCCGAAAATTGCCATGCCGCCCATACCTGTGGACAGGGTGAAGAATGCCTGATTCATTGCACCAACCACAACGGAGCCTTTGATTTTGGAGAAATCGGGTTTAAGGTAGAAGCTCATCCCTTTGCCGGCACCGCCCAGAAGCAGGCTATGGACTGCCAGCGCGAGCATCAGCACCAGAAGGGCAGACATCATATATTTTGTGACACGTTCCAGACCGCCTTGCAGGTTGAAGGAGAGAATAAAGAACGCAACAACCAATGTAATCAGCAGGAACAGCACATTGACCGATGGCGAGGATATCATGGCACCAAAGCCGAGGTTCGCATGGTTCCCGGTGAGGAATCGGAAGAAATAATAGATAATCCAACCGCTGACAACGGTGTAAAATGCCATCAGAGCGATATTCCCTGCCAGACAGAACCAGCCGAAGATGCCCCATTTCTGTCCGGGCTTTTCCAGTTTTTTATACATGAAAAGAGGACTTGCCTGCGCTGCTCTCCCGATGGAAAATTCCAGAACAAGCGCGGGAATCCCCAGAAGAATCAGACAGAGAATATAGACCAGCATGAAGCTGCCGCCGCCATTTTGCCCACACATCCATGGAAATTTCCAGACATTCCCGCAGCCAATGGCACAGCCTGCGGAAAGCATGATGAAGCCCAAACGGCTTCCGAGTTGTTCGCGTTTCACGAGAGAATACCCCTTTCCTTTACACGATCCTGTCTGCTTTGCAAAGAACAGGTCATTTTTTGTTCTTGTTTTTATGAAAAATTGATAATACATCCATACAGAATATTATATAAAAAAACATAATATTTGTAAAATTGATTGTTTTGCTGTATACTAACGAAAAAATCGTTTGTATCAAAAGGGGTGTTACAATGAATACCAACAGCTTGAAAACATTCATTGCCGTTTGCGAGCATGCGGGCTTTTCCGCGGCAGCAAAGGAATTGGGCTACACGCAGTCTACAGTTTCCTCGCAGATTAAGCAGTTGGAGGCAGAATTGCAGGTGCGGCTGTTTGACCGCTATTATCACAGAGTCAGCCTGACAGAGGAGGGGATTCTGGTCTTACAACAGGCGCGAAATATCCTCAATGCGCAGGAAAAAATGCTGGCATCCCTGAAATTCGGGGAACGGATTGAGGGAGAGATTCGCCTTGCGATGTCAAGCTCCATCTGCAATCGCTATTTTAAAGAGGATTTTTTGCAGTTTCGTCGTAAATATCCGGGGATACGGGCGGAAATCAAGGAGGGCGGTACGGAGCAGATGTTTGATATGCTGCGGAGAAATGAAGCGGATATTGTATTTACATTGGACAGGCATATTTATGATTCCGATTTTATCATCTGCGCGGAGCAGGAGGAACGGGCGCATTTCATTGCGGCGACAGATCATCCCCTTGCGAAGCGGCGGCTGACGTTGCAGGAATTATGCGGAAATGAATTTGTGCTGACGGAGCGAAAAATGAGCTATCGTGCCATTCTGGATGAAGCACTTGCGTCCAAATCCATGGAAATTCGTCCGATTCTGGAAATTGGGAACCCGATTCAGATTTGTGAGTTGGTGAAAAAAAGCAATCTGCTCTCCTTTCTGCCGGATTTTATTACGGAGGACTATGTGCGGACGGGGCAGGTGACACGATTGCCGGTGGAGGATTCCATGGAAACGGTCTGGACACAGCTTCTGATTCATAAAAATAAGTGGCGTTCCCCCGCCATTCACGCATTTCTTGATTTTTATAAGGATGTCATGCAAAAGAACAGCATTTTGACTGAAAAATAGCAGAATTGCAGAGAAATAAAGGTAGGAAAATCGAATTATCTGTGGTATAATGGCAAGAAAACTTTTGAAATGTTTTAAAATAAGAACAATACAAAAGAAAAAGGGGGAAAAACATGGCAGACAAAATCAAGGAATTATTGGAAAAAAACGGACAGATGATTATTGACGGATCGATGTCCACGGCGCTGGAGCAAATGGGCGCAAACCTGAACTGTAACCTCTGGACGGCGCGCGCATTGGTGGATACACCGGAGCTGGTCAAAAAGGTACATACGGACTATTTCAAGGCGGGCGCGGATTGTGGCATTACCTGCAGCTATCAGGCAACGATTCCCGGCTTAATGGAAAACGGCTTTACCCATGACGAAGCGGCAGAAATTGTTGCGAACAGCGTAAAGCTGTTTTTAGAAGCGAGAGAGGAATGGTGGAACGCGGAGGGCGAGGCGCAGGGGCGCGTGTATCCTCTTTGTCTGGCAGGCATCGGGCCTTACGGCGCATATCTTGCGGATGGTTCGGAATACCGCGGAAATTATGGCGTATCCGATGAAGCCCTGCGTACATTTCATAAGGAAAGAATGGAGATTCTATGGAATGCGGGCGCAGATATTCTCCTGATTGAAACACAGCCCTCTCTGCAGGAGGCTTTGATTGAAGCGGAAATTGCAGAGGAGATGGGAGCGGATTACTGGATTAGCTTTTCCTGCAAGGACGGGCATCATATTCATGAGGGCAACACCATTGCGGAATGTGCAAGGGTGCTTTCCGAGAACCATCCCGGACTGAAAATGATTGGCGTGAACTGCTCCAAGCCGGAGCATATCGTAAGCCTGATTCGGGATATCAAGCAGGAAACGAATCTGCCTGTCGGCGTATATCCCAACAGCGGCGATATTTATGATCCCACCACAAAAACATGGGAAAAGGTCGGCGGCGGTGCGAGCTTTGAGGAAAATGCGCTTTCCTATTTTGAAGCAGGCGCAGATGCGGTCGGCGGCTGCTGTACCACAACCTGCACCCACATCGAACAGGTTGTAAAGGCGCGGGATGCGTTTCGCGCGAAGGCAGTATCAACAAAAGATAAAAATGAAAGATAACAGGAAGGAATTATAAATATGCAGTCAATTGTAGATTTTCTTTATATGGTGGATGACATGCTCTGGGGGACACCTATGGTTGTCATCGTTCTGGGTACGGGCATTTTCCTGTCCCTTCGGTTTGGCTTCAGCTATCAGCGGAAGCTGAAATTTAACATAAAAAATACCTTCGGCAATATGACCTCCGCAGGCGAGGGCGTGGGCACGGTATCGAGCTTCCGTGCGGCTTGTACGGGGCTTGCGAATACGGTCGGCACGGGGAATATCAGCGGCGTTGCAACGGCAATCGTAAGCGGCGGTCCGGGCGCACTTGTTTGGATGTGGGTTTCCGCATTTTTCGGGATGTCTACAAAGGCATGCGAAATCATCCTTGGTCAGCGCTACAGAGAGCATTACAAAAACTCCATGGATGAATATGTCTGCGACCGTTCCTTCGTCATGAAAAACGCGTTTGGCTGGAAAAGAGGTGCCATTGTGCTTGCGGTTTTTGCCTTCGTGCTTGGCCCCTGGACCTGTTGCGTGCAGACAGAGGCAGTAACCAGCTCCATGCAGCAGGCCTTCGGCGTGACACCTCTCATCAGCGTGACAATCATCGGTGTTACCTGTATTGTTACGATTTTCGGCGGTCTGAAAAGAATTTCTGAGGTTATGAGCAAGGCGGTTCCTATTATGGCGGTGCTTTATATTCTGATGGGGCTTGGCGTAATCATTCTGAATATCAAGCAGGTTCCTGCGGCGGTTGCGCTTGTGTTTGAATCTGCATTTTCTCCTACGGCTGCTGTAGGCGGCTTTGCCGGTGCAACGGTAAGAGATGCGGTGAAATACGGCGTAGCGCGTGGGATTTATTCCAATGATGCAGGTACCGGTTACGGTATCATTGCGCATGCACCGGCAATCACAGACCATCCTGTGCGCCAGTCTGTATGGGGCTGGGGTGAAATCACACTGGATACGCTCGTCATCTGCTCCATTACGGCGTTTACCATCATTATCACAGGCTCTTATTTCCAGAGTGATGCGACATCCGGCGCGCTGACAACGATTGCCTTCGGTATGGCGTATGGGCATATCGGCGCGAAGCTGACCGCGATTGCAATCGCTGTTTTCGCATGGACAACCATCATCGGGATGTACTATACCTGTGAAAAATCTGTAAACTATGCTTTTGGCGATACCGAAAGAAATAAAAAAGCAATACCGATTTATATTATTTACTATATGCTGCCCTGTGTTATTTTCTATAACATTGAGGCGGATGTGCTTTGGGCACTGACAGATATTCTTTCTGCCTGCTATGTAGCACTTACCATCTTCTTTATTTATGCAAAGCACAAGGTTATTTTTGCACTCTTTGATGATTTCTGGAAGAGATTCCTGCCTGCGAAGGAAAGAGGGGAAAATCCTCCTGTTGTTTCCTTCGACTGCGCATTGGAAGGAGAAGGTGCAGAGGCAACAAAATAACAGGATGAAATTTGGCGTGTTTGATACACGCCTTTTTCTATGCAAAAAGTCCCTGCCATGGCAGGGACAAAAATGTGTGGAATGGATGCTTTTTATGCGTCACAGTCCTCTCTGCTTCTGCGTGTATCGCAGTCATCACCGAAAACAGTACCGAAGCCGCAGCAGGAGCGGGGCTTTGCGGTGGGAGAAAAGAGGTCTAAGGGGAAACGGATATCCTCAAAGCCGTTGCAGGGGTCACTGTTTGTGGCATTTGCAGTACAGCGTTCGGGGATACATCTGCCCAAAGAATTTACCATGATATTGACCGTACGGAACAGCTTTACAATCGTAAACAGACCGATGGTTACATTAACTGCAATGGGTGCGCCGAGAGCAGCATCGCCGCTGCTTTGGGAGGAATCGCAGTCGCAGCCGCAGGAATGGCAGGGATTGCAGGAATGGCAGGGGTTGCAGGTGTTGCAGCCGGGGAAACGCAGCTCTGCATTCAGCGCAACTGCTTTCCCCTCCGCAATGATGAACGGTCCGCCCTTGGATGCGGCATTCTCGAACTGATCGGTTACGGTGGTCACATCTGCCTCGCTAGAGCCGAAGAGCGTTACGCGCAAATGATGGCTGCTGGTGGCATCAATCGTCCCGATAAAACAGCCGTCGGCGCGGCGAAACTCCAGTGTATAATTGAATACATATTTCAGCTCGATATCCCAGCAGCCCTTTTGCAGCGGATTTGGCCGTTTCCGCAGAATTTCAATGCGGGTCAGGTCTAAATCGCGGATGGTCACATCGGCGGCGTTGCAGGGAGGAATGATGATATCACCCTCGCAGAGCATATCGTTGCAGCTGGGGGTTTCGCTCCTTGCGGCACGGGCGGGGCCCAGAATACTGCTGCCCAAACATTTCTGGATGCGGCACTGGTCGAAAATCTTCTGCACAATGATACAGGTTTCCTCGTTCCGCCCGTTGCTTTCGTTGCTGCCGTTTCCGCAGAAATTGCAGCTTCTTGCACTTAAATCAGCCTTGGAATCAAATTCAAAAGCGCCCATAAGACAGCCTCCTTTAAAGTTGTGGTTTCTTTTAACATAGTATGAAAGACGAAGGAAAGCGTGACCGCAGGCAGGAAAGAAGGATTGTTTTCTTGTGGCAACAATGCTATAATGAAATTTAATGAATCATATAAATTTCACTTAGAAGTGTGAGGAATCGAAATGAAACGATTGATGGATATTCATACCCACGCCGTTGCAAGCGGGCATGCCTACAGCACAGTGGATGAAAACTTGAGATGGGCGGCAGAGCAGGGCTTGCAGCTGGTCGCTTTGACAGACCATGCGCCTGCCATGAAGGATACCACCTGTCATGCCTATTTTGCAAATCTGCACGTTTTGCCCGAAATGCTGCATGGGGTGCGGCTGCTGAAGGGGATTGAACTGAATATTCTGGATTTTGACGGCACGATAGATATGGATGAAGCGGTTTTGCAGAGATTGGATCTTGCGATTGCAAGCCTGCACATGCCCTGCATTAAGCCCGGCACGAAAAAGGAGAATACACAGGCGTTTTTAAAGGTGATGGAAAATCCCTATGTGGACATCATCGGACACCCCGGAGACCCTCGCTATGCGGTGGATTATCGGGAGTTGTTCCGCATGGCGAAAGAAACAGGCACGCTTCTGGAAATCAATAATGCTTCTTTAACACCGGGCGGCTTTCGGGAGGGCAGCAGGGAGAATATTAAGAAAATCCTTCTGATGAGCATGGAGGAGGGTCAGCCTGTGGTTCTGGGCAGCGATGCGCATTTTTATCGGAATGTGGGGGATTTTTCCTATGCGGAGGATTTGCTGAAGGAGCTGCAATTTCCGGAGGAGCTGATTCTCAATAATACGCCGGAAAAATTTCTTGCAGGACTCAGACATGGCAGAAAATAAAAATGTATGCGGAAAAGAACGTGGAAAATCTCTTTACTTTAATGCTTGAAAGTGTTACAATATTTTTAACAGAAATATGAAAAATAACAGGAGAAGGTGGCGTTCCGAATGAATAAAAAGATCAAAAATGAATTGACCGATAAATTGTTTGAGTGCATTCTCAGCATGGAAACCGTGGAAGAGTGCTATCAGCTCTTTGAAGACCTTTGTACCATCAACGAAATTCAGGCAATCGCGCAGAGAATGGAAGTGGCGGCAATGCTGGATGCCAAGCGGACCTATGTGGAAATTGCGGAAAAAACAGGCGCATCCACAGCAACCATCAGCCGTGTCAATCGTTGCCTGCATTACGGCACGGATGGCTATAAGCTGGCGATTGACCGTGTGAAGGCAAAAAAAGAAAAAGAAGATAACGAATAATCTTTTTGAATCGATTTATTTGAGAGAGATTATAGGGCTGGTTTGACAAGACAATTTTGCCAAATCAGCCTTTCTTATGTTGGCATCCTGCGAAAAAAGCGGAAACAGAAAAGAAATGGGAGAGAATGATATGATTGGATTTGATAAACTGAATGAGATGCAGAAAAAAGCAGTTTTGCAGACAGAAGGGCCCGTGCTGATTCTGGCAGGGGCAGGCAGCGGCAAGACCGGTGCCTTGACGGTGCGGATTGCACATCTGCTGGAAACGGGTGTAAAGCCTTGGAATATTCTTGCGATTACCTTTACGAATAAGGCTGCGAAGGAAATGCGCGAGCGTGTGGAAAAGCTTGTGGGGGATACAGCAAGAGATATGTGGATCAGTACCTTCCATTCCACCTGTGTGCGGATTTTGCGCAGAGAAATTCAGCATCTGGATTATGAAAATCAGTTTTCCATCTATGACGGCGACGATCAGGAAAAAATCATGCGCGAAGCCTTCAAGCGGCTGAATATGAGCACAACGGATAAGTCCTTTTCCGTTAAGGGGGCAATGAGCATCATCAGCCATCTGAAGGAGGAAATGACAAGCTGGGAGGACTACGCACAGCATGTGGATAAAAATGACCTGAAGGCAGTACGTATCGCAAAGGTATATCAGACCTATCAGAAAATGCTTAAGGAAAACAACGCGCTGGATTTTGACGATCTGATTTATAAAACCGTTCTGCTGTTCCGTCAGTTTCCCGATGTTCTGGAAAAATATCAGGAAAGATTCCGCTATATTATGGTGGATGAATATCAGGATACAAATACAAGCCAGTATGAGCTGGTGGCAATGCTTGCGGCAAAATATAAAAATCTCTGCGTGGTCGGGGATGATGACCAGAGCATCTATGGCTGGCGTGGGGCAAATATCCGCAATATTCTGGATTTTGAAAAGGATTTTCCCGATACAACCGTAATTAAGCTGGAGCAGAATTACCGTTCCACGAAGAAAATTCTGGAGGCGGCGAATGCTGTCATCCATCATAACCAGACCAGAAAGGATAAGACGCTTTGGACAGAAAATGACAGCGGCAGTATCCTGCATATCTATAAGGCGGATAACGAATATGATGAATGCCGCTTTGTGGCAGAAAAAATTCTGGAGTTGGAAAAGCAGGGTAAGACCAGAAACCAGATGGCTGTTTTGTATCGCACCAATGCACAGAGCCGCGCGGTGGAGGATCAGATGGTGAAGCGCGGGATTCCCTATCGCCTGTTCGGCGGCGTGCGCTTCTATGAACGAAAGGAAATCCGAGATATTCTTTCTTATTTAAAGGTGCTTGCGAACCCTGCGGATACGATCGCTCTCAGAAGAATCATCAACGTACCCAAGCGCGGCATTGGAGAAACCTCTCTGGATAAGCTGGCTGCTTTTGCGGATGAAAACGGGCTTTCTCTTTACGGCGCACTGAGCCGTCTGGATGAAATCACTACGCTGAAAACAAGAGTGGCAAAATTCAAGGATTTCTATGGTCTGTTTCAACAGCTGCGCGCCGATGCGGATGGACTTTCCGTTTCCGAATTGATTGATGCCATCGTGAAGCGGACGGGCTATTTGCAGCTTCTGATGGCGGAGGGGACGGATGACGCGCTGAACCGTATCCAGAATATTGATGAATTTGTGAATAAAGCGGCGGAATATGATAAAGCTAACCCCGAAGGCAAGCTGGAGGGCTTTCTGGAGGAGGTTGCCCTCGTTGCGGATATTGACAGCTATGAGGAGGGGGAGGAAACCGTTGCCCTCATGACACTGCACAGCGCGAAGGGTCTGGAATTTCCCTATGTTTTCATTATCGGTATGGAGGAGGGGATTTTCCCCGGCTTCCGCGCGGTGATGTATGGCGGTGAAAAGGAAATTGAGGAGGAACGCAGACTTTGCTATGTGGGCATTACCCGTGCGAAGGAGGAGCTTTACCTGACGCACGCAAAAAGCCGCATGCAGCATGGGATTACGCAGTATAATCCGCCTTCTCGCTTCCTGAAGGAAATTCCTGCGGATTTGGTAGATATGCCGACCAGACAGATTTCCGATATGGCGAAAAAATATGATGCCATGACGCAGAATAAGCCTGCTCTCGGCAGAAAGAATGTGTTGCCCCCGACAGCAAAATTCGGCGGGGTCGGCATGAAAAAGGAGATGCCTGCGCCCAAGGATTTCAAGCTGAGCTACGGCGTGGGGGATAAGGTGCGTGCGCCGAAATACGGCATTGGCACAGTGGTTTCCATCAATAACGGCGGCGCAGATTTCGAGGTTACCGTTTCCTTTGGCGCAAAGGGAACGAAGAAATTCATGGCGCGCTTGTCGAAGCTGATTAAGGTAAGCGAATAAGCAGAGACGGTGAGGGATGCGATATGACAGAGAGAATAAAATATCTGGTGGAGCAGTTGAACCGGGCGGCGAAGGCATATTATCAGGAGGACAGGGAAATTCTTTCCAATCAGGAATATGATGCGCTGTATGACGAATTGGCTGCACTGGAAAAGAAAACAGGCACGATTCTTGCGAACAGCCCCACGCAGAAGGTTGGCTATACGGTGCTGAGCAATCTGGTGAAGGTGGCGCACGAAAGCCCGATTCTTTCCTTGGACAAAACGAAGGAAACGGCGAAGCTTGTCAGCTTTCTGGGGGATAAAGCAGGGATTTTATCATGGAAGCTGGATGGACTGACGATTGTGCTGAAATATAATCATGGCAGGCTGGAGCAGGCAGTTACGCGCGGAAACGGCGAAATTGGCGAGGATGTGACGCATAACGCCCGTGTGTTCCGCAATGTGCCGCTTTCCATTCCCTTTCAGGGGGAGCTGGTGCTGCGTGGTGAGGGGGTCATTCCTTACAGCGAATTTTACCGTATCAATGAGGAGCTGGGCGAGGAGGAGCAGTATAAAAATCCCCGTAACCTTTGCAGCGGCACGGTGCGGCAGTTAAACAGCGAGATTGCCGCAAAGCGAAATGTGAAATTCATTGCCTTTACCTTGGTGCATGCCGCAGGCAGAACCCTTTCGGACAGCAAGGCGGAAAATATGGCTTGGCTTGCCGAAATGGGCTTTGATGTGGTGGAGCACTGCATGGTGACGGCGGAAACGGTTGCCGCTGCGGTGGAGGAATTCCGCGATAAAATCGAGCAGAACGACATTGCCTCCGATGGACTGGTGCTGACCTTTGACAGCATTGCCTATAGCCAAAGCCTTGGCAGAACGGCAAAATTCCCCAAGGATTCCATCGCCTTCAAATGGGCGGACGAAATGGCGGAAACCACTCTGCGGCGGATTGAATGGAACACCTCTCGTACGGGGCTGATGAACCCTGTTGCGGTGTTTGACCCCGTGGAGTTGGAGGGCTCAACGGTGAGCCGCGCAAGCCTGCATAATGTCAGCATTTTGAAGGAATTGAGGCTGAGCATCGGGGATACGATTAAGGTCTATAAGGCGAATATGATTATCCCTCAGATTGCGGAAAATCTGACGGGAACGGTTTCCACGGCGGAAATTCCCAAGCATTGCTTTGTCTGCGGCGAGGAAACGGAAATCCGTAAGCTGCGTGACGGCGAAGCGCTTTACTGCACTAACCCGAACTGCTCCGCGCAGCGGATACAGGCACTCAGCCATTTTGTTTCCAGAGATGCCATGAATATGGAAGGGCTTTCGGAGGAAACCCTGAAGAAGTTTCTGGAAAAGGGCTTTGTGGAAAATTATCCTGATTTGTTCCGCTTGGAAAAGCATCAGGCGGAAATTACAGCCATGGAGGGCTTTGGGGAGAAATCCTATCAGAATCTGATTGCATCTGTGGAAAAGGCGAAATCCGCCGAGCTGCCGAACTTCATCTATGCACTGGGCATCAACCATGTGGGGCTGCGAAATGCAAAGCTGCTCTGCAGGGAATTTGATTATGATTTGGAGAAAATCAAGGCGGCAACGGAAGACGCACTGGTGCAGGTAGAGGGCTTCGGCGAAATCATCGCACACAGCATTGCCTATTATTTCAGACAGGAAGCGCATCTGGCGCTGCTTGCGGATGTTTTGCAGTATCTTTCCTTCCAAGCGGCAGAGCAGGCAGAGGTCGGCGAAAGCCCTCTGGCAGGGCTGACCTTTGTTGTGACAGGGGATTTGGAGCAATTCACCAACAGAAAGGAATTGCAGGCACTCATTGAAAAGGGTGGCGGCAAGGTGACGGGCAGTGTCACCAAAAAGACGAATTTCCTTATCAATAATGATATTCATTCTGCATCCTCGAAGAATAAAAAGGCGGCAGAGCTGGGGATTCCCATTCTCAGTGAGCAGGATTTTATAGATAAATTTTTAAAATAATGAGATAGGATAAAAAGCGGCTTTTGGAGAAAAAGTCGCTTTTTGTCGTCATTTGTCACGAAATCCGGCTGTTTTTTTGTTTATTAAATCTATAGATTTTTTCTATTTATTTTGCTATACTCATTAAAAATACATTAGGATTTTAATAGCAGCGATAAGGATTCCTGATTTGCTGCTTTCTTATGCGCTTTTTTGCATGAGAATAGGAGGGAAGACAATGAATTTAAACCAGTTGTATTATTTTAAAACGCTGGCAGAATTGGAGCATTACACTAAGGCGGCGGAAAAGCTGAATATTTCTCAGCCGACGCTCAGCCACTCCATTTCTTCCATGGAAAAGGAACTGGGGGCAAATTTGTTTGAAAAGCAGGGCAGAAATGTTGTTTTGACAAAATATGGGCGGATTTATATGTTCTATGTGGAAAACGCCCTGACACAGCTGGAGCTGGGGAAAAATCAGATTGAACGTCTGGTTTCCGAAGGAGGCGGACACGTCGGACTGGCGTATATGACATCGGTCGGGACGAACTTTGTCCCCGGACTGATTGCAGGCTTTCTGGATGATCCGCAGAATAAGAATATCTCTTTTTCCTGCTATGAGGGCAACACGAAAACGCTGTTGTATAATCTGAAACGAGAAAAGTATGATTTGGTTTTCTGCTCCATGGTGGAGGCGGAGGGCGATGTGGAATTTATTCCCGTTTTCGAGCAGAGCCTTGTGGTTATTTTGCCGGAGGGGCATCCCTTGGAGGATAGAAAGAAGGTAACGATTCAGGATATCTGCCCGTATCCGCTCATCAGCTATACGAAGGAAAGCGGCATGCGCCGTATCATTGATGATATGTTTACGAAGGCGCAGATTATGCCGAATATTCTTTGTCAGTTTGAGGATGTCAATTCCATGGCAGGTCTGGTTGAGAAGAATCAGGGGATTGCCATTGTAACGGACAGCCAAGCACTGCATAACTATAACGTCACCAAGCTGGAGTTGGATACGCCATATTCCCGCAGAATGGTTTATATGGCGTATGTGCTGAATCGGTATCTGCCGCCTGCGGTGGAAAAATTCAAGGATTACACCATTCAGCGGACAAAGGCAAAGAAATAAGCAAACAGGATTTAAGGGAAGGAAATAGAAATGCTGCAGGATTTAGAATACGGAAGATTAGAAAACGAGTTTCGCCATACGGCACCTGTTGCCACGGCGAAGGTGGTCTGCGCACAGGGCAGCCGGCTATTGGTGAAACGTAAGAAAGATGATACATTGGTTCTGCCGACCTATGCGGAGGTAATGGCATGGGCGAAGGAAAAAGGCTGGACGCATTGGTATGAAAACGAGGTACAGTATGTGTTCCGCATGCAGGAGGAGGATTACTTCATCTGGATGGGCGAAGCAGGTGCGCCTGCGGATACGTCCTTCTGCTATGAGCCTGCCATGACATTGCGTCAGGTGAAATCCAAAAATATCTGCTATGCCATGATGACGGCGTGGCATTTGTTTGACTGGTATCGCAGCAATCGTTTCTGCGGACGCTGCGGTGCGAAAACAAAGCATGACGAGAAGGAACGCATGATGCGCTGTCCGGAATGTAATAACATGATTTTTCCTAAAATTGCGCCCTCTGTCATTGTCGGCGTGACGCATGGGGATAGATTGCTTCTGAGCAAATATGCCAACCGCAGCTATACCCGATACGGCATGATAGCAGGCTTTACGGAGATTGGCGAAACGGTGGAAAAAACCGTGCAGAGGGAGGTTATGGAGGAAGTCGGTCTGAAGGTAAAAAATATTCGTTATTATAAAACACAGCCCTGGGGTGTAACGGGCGGCTTGCTGTTGGGGTATTTCTGCGATCTGGACGGAGAGGGTGAGGATATCACGCTAGACCGAGAGGAACTGGCGATGGCTGAATTTTTTCCGAGGAACAACCTCCCTGCACACGATGACGGCATCAGCCTTACAAGAGAAATGATGCGCATGTTTGAGGAAGGCAGAGAGCCGAAATAACGAGGAGAAGGCCGAATGAACGAGAGGCTTAGGCACGAATCTGTTCTCCGGAAAGAAAACATTGGTCGAGGAAATGGGCTATGATGCCTTTGAGGAGCAGCTTGCCATGTCCTCGCGATATTACAAAAAGCACTTCTTTGAAGGCGAATAGGCAATCAAAAAGAGACTCTGAATAGAGTCTCTTTTTTTCATGCTTTCGTTAATCTTCGTTATCGCCGTAGCGGGTATCCTCGTTAAAGTTAGGAATCATATCAATGCCGCGGTTTGCATCGCCGCCTGCGTTTTTGCCGAAGTGATAATCATTCCCCGGCAGGATGGCATTCAGCACAATGCCTGCGATTGCCGCAATGGCGAGGGAGGTCAGAGTGATATCTGTGTTGGCAACATTGAAGGTCAGCCCATCGGAGAAGCCCAGACCGCAGACAAAAATTACACCTGCGATAATCAGATTGCGGGATTTTGTGAAATCCACGCGGTTTTCTACTACGTTGCGCACGCCGATTGCGGAAATCATACCATACAGCATGAAACTGACACCGCCGATAATTGCGGAGGGCATAGAGCCAATCACCTCTGCCATTTTGGGGATAAAGCTCAGGATGATGGCATAAACCGCAGCAATGCGGATTACCTTGGGGTCATGCACCTTACTCAGCTCCAGAACGCCTGTGTTTTCACCATAGGTGGTATTGGCAGGGCCGCCCACCAGTGCGGACAGGGAGGTCGCAAGCCCGTCCCCGATTAGGGTACGGTGCAGACCGGGGTCTTCAATCAGATTTTCGCCGACCGTTGCGGAAATGGCGGACATGTCACCGATATGCTCCATCATGGATGCAAGCGCGATGGGTGCCATTACCAGAATGGCGGAGATGTTGAATTTGCACAGAGAAAATTCGGGCACGCCTACCATGGGGGCAGCCGTGATATTTGTAAAATTCAGAATCGCAGAGCCGTCTGCATTTGTCATACCCATTGCATTGAAAATGAGAGCCGCAATATAGGAAATGACAACGCCCATCAGGATAGGGATAATCTTAAACATTCCCTTGCCCCAGATATTGAAAACAACGATGGTTGCAAGTGCGATAAAGGCAAGCAGCCAGTTTGTGGAGGCATTGCTGACAGCGGAGCCTGCCAGACTCAGACCGATACAGATGATAATCGGGCCTGTTACAACAGGGGGAAGAAAACGCATAACCTTTTTTACACCGATTAGGCGAATGATGAGAGCAAGCACCAGATACAGAAGCCCTGCTACCAGAATTCCGCCGCAGGCATAGGAAAGCTTTTCGGCATTGGAAATATTGGCAAAAGCACCTGTGTTCAGCTTAGAGATGGTAGCAAAGCCGCCAAGGAATGCAAAGGACGAGCCGAGGAAGGCAGGAACCTTGCCCTTAGAGCAGAAATGAAACAGCAGTGTGCCGACACCGGCGCAGATAAGCGTAACCTGTACATGCAGAACGTCCTCGCCAAAATAGCTGTTTACCAGAATGGGAACGAGGATTGTTGCGCCGAACATGGCAAACATGTGCTGTAGGCCTAAAAGTAACATTTTCGGAACGCCTAAGACCGAGGCGTTGCGGATGATTCCGTTGTTTTCGTTCATAAAAAACTTCCTCCTGTTATGATATGGGATGATAACAAAATAGATTGTCGTGGCAGATAAACACTGTAAGCGGCTAACCCACGGACAAAACCGTGGGTATTATACCATGTTTGCAGGGGAAGAGAGCAGCTGCGAAGCAGATATTTTCTTCCGCAAGGCATGGTATGAGCAGGCTATGCCTGCGAATCGTAGAATTTGCTGTGAAAACAGCAGATAGACGCTGTAAGCGGCTAACCCACGGATAGGTCCGTGGGTATTATACCATGTTTGCAGGGGAAGAAAGCAACTGCGAAGTAGATATTTTCTTCCGCAAGGCATGGTGTGAGCAGGTAAATCGAAAATCTGCGGCAGGCACGAAAATTTGTTAAAATCTGTTGCCTCTGCCAGAAAAAGACGGGGTTTTTCGCGCAGCGAACGGAAACAATAACAAGGCAATCAAAACGTATTGCGACAAAAATATCAAAAATATCTGGGAGGGATTTTATGTTTGGCAGAAGGGCAGGACTTTTTTCCGCATTGGCGGCAGTGATGCTGCTGCTCGGCGGCTGCGGCAACGCAGGAGCGAATCTGGGCGGTACGATGGATGGCTATAACAATGGCTATGGCAACGGAAGATATGCAAACGGCGGCGCAGCCTACTGGGATGGTTACGGTATCAACAGCGGCAGAAGCATGGATAATGGTGCGAATTATACCACCTACGGCACACGAAATGACAGCATAGGCACTACCCTTGGGCAGGATTTGGAGGACACTTGGGATGACCTGACAGGGCAGGGCAGAAAAACAAACGATAAGGACAGCAAGGCCGGCAGCAAAACAGAAAACAACACCAACAAAGTGGTCGATTAAGAAAGAGAGCGTGGCGGAGAATCTCCGTTTACGCTTTTTTCTTTTTGAAAATGGAAAACGGAAAAGACATACATAAAAAAAGGTTGATTTTCCATACTAAGGGCGAAAGGGGGCGGCGGTTTTGACAAAAAAATGCAAACGGACGGCAATCGGTCTTGTGACAGGCTTTGCAAATGGCTTATTCGGCAGTGGTGGCGGCACAATCGTGGTACCGGCGATGGAGCGGTTTTTAGGGGAGGAGGAGCATAAGGCGCATGCGACCGCCATTGCGGTGATTTTGCCCTTATCCCTGCTCTCGCTGGGAGTTTATCTCTGGAAAGCGGATTTGGGCGCAGTCTGGAGGATTGCGCTCTGGGCATCGGCAGGGGGGCTGGTCGGCGGCTTTGTCGGGGCGAAGCTGCTGCAGCGTGTCAGTGGTGTATGGCTGCACCGCATTTTCGGGGCATTCATGCTTGCGGCGGCAGTGAGGTTAATCTTATGATGTGGGGCGTTGCGGCGATTGGATTTTTTTCGGGCATCATCAGCGGCATGGGAATTGGCGGCGGCACCATTCTGATTCCGGCGCTGCTTTTTCTGACAGAGGTGAACCAACAGCAGGCGCAGGGCGTGAATCTGATTTATTTTATCCCAACGGCAGTTGTGGCGCTCATTACGCACCATAAAAACGGAACGCTAGATCTGAAAACCGCAAAGCCGCTTGCACTTCTGGGTCTGGCAGGGGCGGCGGCAGGGGCATTTTTGGCGGTTTCGCTGGAATCGGAGATACTGAAAAAGCTGTTTGGGGGCTTTCTGCTGTTGATGGGGCTCAGTGAAATTTTCAAGAAGAAAAAAGGAGAGGATACACATGCAAAGGGATGATTTTATGAAACTCAAGCTGAAATTTGCACAGACGGATGTGGCAGGCAAGATTGCGATTTATACGGAAACGCCGGGGCTGAGTGCAGCGCAGTACAAGGAGCTGCTGCGGATGTATCCGATAGAAAAGTTGGAGGAGCTGGAAGCAGTATTAGCGAAGCTGTGAGCTTAAGTCGAAATCAGGATTTCGACTTGTTGAGACAGAAGAATAAACAGATGAGTTCCGGCGGTGACAAGCACCTTGAAACTCCCTATTTTCCTCAAGTGGGCAAAGCCCCCTCTGCGGATTCCAGTTGGGGAACGCTTCGTTCCCCAAGCCCTTCTGCGGCATCAAAATAGCTTTATCTACAATCTGAGAGCCGTAAGGAAACGGCTCTTTTTTTGAAAAGAAAGAAAATGCCTATTCCCGTTTTGAAATTTATGGTATACTAAACGAAGCTATAGGTGTTTTTCAAAACGGACGAAAGGGGCTGTGGGACTATGGAATTGATTGAAAATTTATTTGTCGGCGGCAATGTGACGGATTTGGAAACCATTGTTTACAGTCTGCGTCGTGAGGTTCCTGTCCTGCGGCTGTACTGCATCGTCTATTTTGAGGACAAAAACAGATTGGAGCTGCTTTCCTCCCATGAGCTGCTTCATGCCAGAAACAAAAACCGCCCTGCGAAAATTGCAGGCATTGCCATGGGCAGAGAGGAAACAGTGGATTTACTTCTTTTTATGGCGGAAAAAGCGCAGGAGGAGGGGCGAAATCCTGCCAATCCAAGGGAGCTGATGTTATAAAAAATGCTTACGAAGATTTTTTATCATATTCTGGGGCTTCTGGTTGCCTTCTGCCTGCTGTTTGCAGTGCTGATTACCGTAACGGAAACACTGCTGTATCGGGTGGATGGCTACTTTGCGAAGGAATATCAGAAATATGCGGTCACAGAGCGCGTGGATATGAGGCTGTCTGATTTGCTTTCTGTGACGGATGAAATGATGGACTATCTGAAGGGCGACAGGGAAAATCTGAATGTGGAAGCCGTCATCGGCGGCGTGCAGAGGGAATTTTTCAATGCCAAGGAAAAACGCCACATGCAGGATGTACGGGAGCTGTTTTTGCAGGGGCTGGCACTGCGCAGAGGGGCGGTATTTGTCGGCGTTTTGGCGGCGGCGTTTCTTTGTTTGAAAAAAAGACAGGCGGTACTTCTTAGGATGCTGCAGTGGGGCATTGCGGGAGTGCTTTGCACCATGCTAGGGCTTGGAGCTTTGATTTCGATGGATTTCACAAAATACTTCACCTATTTCCATCTGATTTTTTTCGATAACATGGACTGGTATTTGAATCCGAAAACGGATTTGTTAATCAACATTGTGCCCGAAGGGTTTTTTCGGGATACTGCCTTGCGGATTGCAGGAATGTTTCTGGCGGTCAGCCTTCTGTTCTGGCTGATGGCAGGCGCACTGCGGCGAAGGCTGAAATAAAGAAGGCTGAAATAAAAAGGATTGCTATGATAAAGTTGATTTTATTCGGAATTTTAAAGGGAATCGGCATTCTGCTGCTGGTGCTGCTTTTTCTCCTTCTGCTTATGGTGCTTGTGGTGCTGCTTTCGCCCATCAGGTATCATCTGGAGGGAGAGAAAAGGGCGGCGGTCAGCGGTTCTTTTGGTGTGTCATGGCTTTTTGGGGCAATCCGTGCCGATGGCGGCTATACACCTGAGGGGGGCAGTCGGCTCAAGCTGAGGGTGCTTTGGTTTACACCTGTCGGCGGCGAGGAGAAGCCCAAAAAGAAGAAAAAGAAGAAGAAAAGGAAAGAGCCGGAGCCGATAGAAATACATGCGGCGGAAAGGGAGCCGGAAAAGGAGAAGCCAAAACAGGCACTAAAGCAAGAACCGAAGCAGCCAAAGCAGGCACCGAAGCAGTCGGAGCCGAAAAATCAGGCGAAGCCACAGAGAATGGCGGAAAAGCAGCCGAAAACCATGCGGCGTGTAAAGCTTTCGGAGATTGCGGAGAAGCCGCCTGAGCCGGAGGAAATCGAGGACGATGCCTTCTTTACGGGAGAGGAGCAGGAAAAAGCAGAGGAACCGGAGAAGAAGGAGAAAATTCCCCCGATTCTAAAGGAGCTTTGGAGCATTGAGGATAAAAAGCAGATTTTCAAGGCATTTGGGAAGCTGTTGAAGCGGCTGATGAAGGGGATTTTGCCGGGGAATTTCTTCCTCAAGGCAACCATCGGGACGGGAGACCCGCCGACAACAGGCTATCTGCTCGGTCTGGCAGGGATTCTGGTTGCGAAATTCGGTAATGACATACAGATAAAAGGAGACTTCACGAAAGCAACCGTGGAGGATATTGAAATACGGGTAAAAGGGAAAATTGTACTCGGCAGGCTGCTTTGGGCAGTGCTTGCCTTTGGGTTGACAAAGCCCGTCAGAAGGGCAATCCGAAAGGAAATCAGATATTTCAGAGGGAAAAAGGCGGATGCGAAAGGAGAAACAGCATGAGCAAGGATTTTAATGAGGCGGTAGATGTATTATTTCATAAAGTAGATGATCTGGTATCCACAAAAACGGTTGTGGGGGATGCTATTGTAGTTGGCGATATGACGCTTTTGCCCCTGATTGATGTGGCAGTGGGCGCAGGAGTCGGCGCAAAGGAAAGTGCCAATGCGGCAGGCGGCATGGGAGCAAGAATTACCCCCTCCGCGATTCTGATGATTCGCCCCGACGGAGTGCAGCTTATCAATGTGAAGAATCAGGATGCGCTTTCCAAGCTGATAGATATGGCACCCGGAGTGGTCAATAAGCTGAATTTCGGTGCTGTGTTCAGTGGCAGAAACAAAAAAGACAGGACACAGGAGGAAGTGAAATTTGAGGAGGAAACCATTATAGAGGAATAAATTGCCGAAAGGAGAGAGTCCTGTATGAAGGTTTTGATTGAATTATATGATAAGGATACGCTGAAAAATATCGTTGCACCGCTGACCCTGCGGCCCGATAGGGTGGTGTATCTCTATGATAAGGGAATGGATGATAGGGATGCGTTTCGTTCTCTGGTGACCTGCTTTCAGAAAAACATGCCCAATATCGTTGTGGAGGATATTCCTGTAGACATCAGCTCTGTGAAAACCCTGCATGCGGCGGTCTGCCGTGTGGCAGAGCGGTACGAGGCGGCAAACTGCACGCTGGAGCTGACAGGCGGCAGTGAGCTGATGATGATTGGCGCATATCAGGCAGGGCTTGAAATGGGAATTCGCATGGTACATACGGATTTAGTGAAGGGCTGCATTACGGATATTGAAACGGATGAAAAGCTGACGGATATTGCAACGCTGACGCTGGAGAACTTCATTGATGCCAAGGGCGCGTGCTTTATGGGGGAATCCCATCAGCCGCCGAGACCGGAACGCTATGATGCCATCAATAATATGGCAAGGTTTCTGTTCCGCCATCTGCGGGATTGGAAGATAACCTGCAGCTGGCTGCAGACGGTGGCGGCGAGAGGCTTTTCGCATGATTTGCAGATGGAAAGCCGCAGAAATATCCATACCAAAAGCGGAAAGCCTGTTTCCCCGAAGGATGAAATTCTTTTGGAATTTGAGAAAAACGGCTTTTTCAAGAAGCTGAGTCTGGATAAGAATGGGGTTTGGATACGGTTCAACTCCTTGCAGGATAAGCAATACTGCATTAACTACGGCGTATGGCTGGAATTATATGTCTATGTGGCGGCGGCAAGCAGCGGTGCGTTTGAGGATGTGAAGCTTGGAACGATGATTGACTGGAATGTGTATGACGGGCTGAAAATCGGCGGAAACGAAATTGACGTAATGCTGATGGAGGATTCCCTGCCTGTTTTCATTTCTTGCAAGCTTAAGGATGCGGATACTGCGGCACTGAATGAGCTGCTGATTGCGAAAAAGCGGTTGGGCGGCTGGTTCTCCAAGGGAATTATTGTAACCTTCAGCAGAGAAAAGCAGGAGGGCACGGGGACGTATCAGCGATGCAAGATGCTTGGGCTGGAAATGCTCGATGAAAGGGATATTCTGGCGGTGGATTTTCGGGAGCGGCTGGTGCGGACGATTCGTGAGCATGATCTTATCAGTCTGAAATGGAAGAAGGTATAAGGGGGAAGTCCCCCTAGGTCGAAACAGGGTTTCGGCTTTGATATAAAAGGAGGCGGATGCCTTGGCAAAAAAGAATACCAGAAACACCAAGAGCCGTATCGTTTCGGCGGCATGGAAGCTATTCTATGAAAACGGCTATGATGATACAACGGTGGAGGAAATCGTAGAGGAATCGGGAACCTCCAAGGGCTCCTTCTATCATTATTTCAGCGGCAAGGATGCCCTTTTAAGCTCCCTTTCCGATTTATTTGATGATAAATATCAGGAGCTGATCCCGACGCTTGACCCCGAAATGGACAGCTTTGAGCAGCTGATGTATCTGAATCGGGAAATGTTTCTGATGATTGATGACAGCATTTCCCTTGATTTGACGGCAAGGCTATATGCCTCACAGTTGATTACAACGGGGGAAAAGCACCTGCTCGACCATAACAGAATCTATTACAAGCTGCTGCGGCAGATTGTGACGGAGGGACAGAAGAAGGGCGAGCTCAGAGAGGATGTTTCCGTGAACGAAATTGTAAAGGCGTATGCGCTCTGTGAGCGTGCGCTGATTTATGACTGGTGCATCAGCAACGGGGATTATTCCCTTTGCCAATACGCAAAAAGCATGATGCCTGTTTTTTTGAACAGTTTTCGTGTGAAAAAAACAAAAAACAGCGAATAATAAAAAAAGATTTTTTTTCGGATAGAAATAAGTTCTGGAAATCGTATAGTCAGAAAAGATTGAAATTGCAGTCTTTCTGGCTATTTTTTGTTTTGTCGTTCTGTTTTTTGTTCGGACTTTATTCTGTATTTTGTTCTGGTAAAAAGTATGATAGAATAGCCGCAAAAGCAAGATGAAACAGAAAAAACAAGAAACGAAGGAAGGGTAAAGAAACATGATTTCAGCAAAGGTTTTAATCATGCTCACAATTCTGATCTATCTGGGCGGCATGATTATCATTGGGATTTATTGTTCCAAGAAAAATGAAAATGTAGGCGATTTCTATCTGGGCGGCAGAAAGCTTGGTCCATTTGTTACGGCAATGTCCGCAGAGGCATCGGATATGAGCAGCTACTTATTGATGGGGCTGCCCGGTCTGGCATATTTAAGCGGTGTGGCGGATGTTGGCTGGACGGCAATCGGGCTTGCCATCGGTACATACCTGAACTGGTTGGTTGTCGCAAAGAAAATCCGTATTTATACGCACAGACTGGATGCCATTACAATTCCGGATTTCTTCTCCCGTCGATATCATGATGAGAAGAATATTCTGATGTGCATTGCGGCTGTGGTTATCATTATTTTCTTCATCCCCTATACAGCAAGCGGCTTCGCTGCATGCGGCAAGCTGTTCAGCACCCTGTTCGGTGTGAATTATATTCCTGCCATGGTCATCAGTGCGATTGTTATTGTGCTGTATACTGCGATGGGCGGCTTCCTTGCAGCAAGCACCACAGACCTGATTCAGGGGATTGTGATGAGTATTGCACTGCTGATTATCGTATTCTTCGGGATTCATATTGCAGGCGGCTTTGATGCCGTAATGGATAACGCAAGAAGCATGACAGGCTATCTGAACCTGACCATGACACACGACCCCGTCAGCAAGACCGCATCTCCCTACGGCTTCCTGACCATCTGCTCCACATTGGCGTGGGCATTGGGCTATTTCGGTATGCCCCATATTCTGCTGCGCTTCATGGCGATTGAGGATCATAATAAGCTGAAATTATCCAGAAGAATTGCGGTTATCTGGGTTGTCATTGCGATGGGCGTTGCCATTCTGATTGGTATCATCGGGAACGCGATGACAAAGGTTGGCGCGGTTCCCCTTCTGGAGGGCAGTGCATCCGAAACGATTATCGTATGCGTTTCCGACCTGCTGAGCAAGCATGGCTGCCTTGCGGCAATCGTTGCAGGTATTGTGCTTTCCGGTATTCTGGCGGCAACGATGTCCACGGCGGATTCTCAGCTTTTGGCGGCATCCTCCAGCATTTCCCATAACCTTTTGGGCGGCTTCTTCCGTGTGAATATTTCCGAAAAGGCGGCAATGCAGGCGGCAAGAGTTTCCGTTCTGGCAATTTCCGTGATTGCGGCCTTCATTGCGAGAGACCCGAACAGCTCCGTTTTTGGTATCGTATCCTTCGCATGGGCAGGCTTCGGCGCGGCATTCGGCCCCGTTGTGCTGACAGCACTGTTCTGGAGACGCTCCAATAAGCAGGGCGCACTGGCAGGCATGATTGTCGGCGGTGTGATGGTATTCGTATGGAAATATCTGATTCGTCCCATGGGCGGTATCTGGGGCATTTATGAGTTGCTGCCCGCATTCCTGCTGGCTCTGGCGGCAATCATTATTGTCAGCCTTGCAACCAAGGCACCCGAACAGGCTGTTCTGGAAGAATATGACGCAGTGACAAAGGAACTGAAAAACGAAAAATAAAAAATAAGCATTGAAAATCCCTCTGCTGAATGAATGCGGCACAGGGATTTTTTGTTTGCAGAAAAATTTCTCTGCTTGTTCTTCTTTAAAAAATTGAAAAAGAGAGGCGGTATCTGTATAATGGATACAGATAAAGAAAATGACAAAGGGAGGAACTGCCGTGAAAGCATTGATTACGGGCGCAACGAGCGGTATCGGGCGCGAAATGGCGAAAATATTAGCTGCACGGGGTGTGGATTTAATCATTGCCAGTAGGGATGAGCAAAGAATGCGGCACATCGCAAAGCGTCTGCCTGTGGCAGTGCGGACGATAGCGGTGGATTTATCCAAAGCAGAGGACTGCTATCGGCTGTATGATGCGGTGAAGGCGGAAGAAATTGATATCCTCATCAATAACGCAGGCTTCGGCGCGTATGGCGCAACATGGGACGTTCCGCTGGAAACGGAGCTGAATATGCTGGATTTGAACGTGCGCGCAGTGCAGATTCTGACAAAGCTGTTTCTGGCAGATTTCCGTAAGCGTGGCAGTGGGCGTATCCTCAATGTGGCATCCTCTGCGGGCTTTCTGGCAGGGCCGCTGATGTCCGGCTATTATGCGACAAAGGGCTATGTGCTGCGGCTGAGCGAGGCCATTTCCGAGGAGCTGCGGCAGGAGGGCAGTCGGGTGACAGTGACGGCTCTCTGCCCCGGACATGTGGAGACGAATTTTGATGCGCGCGCAAAGGTACGCCGCTCCATTGGCGGCGTTTCTGCGAAAAGAGTCGCGCAGGCAGGGATAGAAGGGATGCTCCGCGGCAAGGTGGTTGTCCTGCCGGGGGCATTGATGAAGATGGCCTATGTCGGAGAAAAGCTTTTACCTGAGTCATGGATGCTGAAAATTGCCTATCGGGCACAGGCAAGGAAGGGTTGAACCGTATGCAAAGAGCAAGGCAAGTTTTGAAAAATACCGTCCGCGGTTATATCACGAAGGATGTCGGCAAGCGAGCAGCTTCACTGACGTATTATCTCCTGTTTGCGATTTTCCCCTTTCTGGTTGCGCTGATTTCCATTTTGGGTCTGCTGCATCTGCCGATGATTTCGCTTGAGGGCGAGGCGGCGGCGTTTTTGCCTGCGGATGTAATCACGCTGCTGAACCGGACGATTACCCACATGACGGAGGCATCCAATGGGGCAATTTTCACCTTTGGTGTGGTGTTTGCGCTGTGGTTCCCGTTTCGGGCGGTAAGAAATATGACGGAGGAGGTTTCGGATATCTATGGCGGCGAAAAGCCGACGCACCATACGCTGCGGGTGCTGCTGCTGGCAATATTCATTCTGTTTCTGATTCCTGCGATGCTGTTTCTGATGATCATCGGGGACTCTGTTTTGAACTATGTGGCGCAGTTTCTGCCGATTACGGTGGAATTTATCTCCTTCTGGACAAAGGCGCGTTTCCTTTCCATGGGCTTTGCGCTGATTCTGCTGACCTCGGCAGTGTATTATCTTTCGCCGCGTCAGCCGCCGAAGTGGCGGTATATTTTTCCTGGGGCGCTGCTTTCTACATCCTTCTGGATGCTGTATTCCGTATTCTTTTCGTATTATGTAGACCACATGGGGAATTATTCCGTGATTTACGGCTCTATCGGGGCAATCATCGCCTTCCTCATCTGGCTGAATCTTTCGCTGACGGCACTGCTTCTGGGGGCGGTGTTTAATCAGGCATTGCGCGAAACCGCCGCTTATGAAAAACTTTCTTCCGAAATCTGAGGATTTTACTGGATTTTTTCAGATTATATGGTATAATTAGTTTTAGTTTAAAACGAAAAACGGAGGTTAAGCAATGAAAAATATGTTATATAAGGCAAAAGGCGCACTGGCGCTGACCCTTGCGGTGAGCATCTGCGGGGCGCAGTGTGTGCCCGTGTTTGCGGCTGAGGCTCTTTCCGCGGCGCAGCAGGGTGTGCAGGTGACACCTGTGAAGGAGCTGACAGAGGAAGAAAAGGCGGCATTGCAGCTACCGAAGCTGACCGCAGAGGAAGCATTGGCGAAGGCGAAAAAGCATAGCCCTGATCTGAGAGAAATTCAGGATACCTTGGATTATCTGGATGATACGCTGGATGACATCGACAGAAGCGCAGGCGGCACGGTCACTGTGCCGAATGTGGAATATAAAAAATGGGTGAATGACGGATGGCAGAAGGTTGTTTCTGCCGTTTATCAGGCAGAGCAGGGCAAAAAGCAGGCAAGAATCGGCGAGGAACTGCAAAACCTTGGTCTGGAGGTTTCTGTAAAATCCTATTTTACCTCCATCAAGAGTAGCGAGGACAGCCTTGCCCTGACGAAGAAAAACGCTGAAATCCAGAAAAAGCTGTATGAGCAGGGGAAGGAAAAGAACCGTCTGGGTCTTCTGAGCAAGTATAACCTGAATCAGCTGGAGATTGCGGCAAAGCAGGCGCAGGATAATGTGGCACTGCTGGAAGCAAGCATGGAGCAGCTTTACATCAAGCTGAATGACCTGATGGGGGAAAAGGCAGATGCCCGTTTTGAATATGTGTATGACGTTGCCTATACGCCTTATAAGCTGAGTCTGCCGATGGAGCAGTATCTCAACGCGGCACTGAAAAAGGATCTGACCGTTCAGCTGAAGGAGCTTGCATTGGATTCTGCGAAGTTTACAAAAAACTATGTCGGCGAATCGAATACGCGTCTGGATTCTAATACGCAGGAATATAATTATGACACCGCAAAGCGTAATCTGAAAACGGCAAAAACCGATAAGGAAATGGCAATCCGCAATGCGTATCTGCAGCTGCAGCAAATGGAAACACAGATTACCTCTGCACAGTCCTCCCTGACAAAGGCACAGGCAGATTACCGCGCGGCGCAGATTAATCTGCGGGCAGGCAATGTGACAAAAACAGCCGTAGAGCAGGCAGAAATGGGCGTTGTTTCCGCGCAGAACAGCCTGAATCAGTTGATTTATAATTACGATATGCTGGTATTTACCTTTGAAAACCCCAGCCTTCTGGGCAACACCACACAGGCGCAGTAAAATAGAAATAAAATGCAAAGAAGTCTTGAGCAAATATGCCCGGGGCTTCTTTTTTTGCATAGATTTCCTTTTCCTTCACAAACTAGGAAAAATGGTTGGCGGTGAAAAGGGATGCAGATAAAGAAGGAGTTGCAGAAAAATAAACAGGTGATGCAGGAAGCCTTTCGCGACTGCGGTGATATCATTATGCGTGAGTTTCGCATCCGCGGCGGCGAGGGCACGCTTTTTCTTGCATATACGGATAATATCGTGAATGGGGATGCCATTCAGAATTTTATCATGACAAATGTGATGGCGCGCTGTGAAATGCAGGGAACGGAGGGACTGCTGCAGAGTCTGATGGAGGAGGTCATTGCCATTGGGGAGCTGACGAAAATCACCACGATGGAGGAGGTTTTTGATGCCGTTCTTCTGGGGGATACGGTGCTTCTCATGGATGGGGACGATTTCGCCTTGCAGGCTTCGACGAAGCATTTCCCCACGCGCGGCGTGAATCAGGCGGAAACCGAGGTGGTTGTGCAGGGACCGAAGGATGCCTTTACGGAGCTGATGTCTGTAAATGTGGTGCTGACGAGAAGGCGAATTCGGGATACACGGCTGAAGGTGAAGCGGAAGAAGGTGGGCAGACGGAGCAAAACGGATGTGGCACTGCTGTATATGGAGGATTTGGTGCGTCCTGAGCTGCTGCAAAAGATAGAAACGCAGGTGGATCGTCTGGATTTAGACCATCTGCCGGACAGCGGCTATGCGGAGCAGCTGTTGGAGAAGCGGCAGTATTCGCCCTTTCCGCAGCTGCAAATGACGGAGCGACCCGATAAGACCTCCTCTGCCCTTCTGGAGGGGCGCGTGGCACTTCTGCCCGATAATACACCCTATGCCATCCTTCTGCCGGCAACACTGAATACCTTCTTTCAGGCGGCAGAGGATTATTATGACCGCTGGGAGATTATGAGCTTTATTCGGCTGATTCGCTTTGTGGCGGCGTTTCTGACGGTTACGCTTCCGGGGCTGTATATTGCGTTTGCGGTCTATCATCCGGAGCTTTTGCCAACCGCGCTTGCCCTCAAGGTTGCGGCAACGAGAGAAACCATTCCGTTTTCTGTCATTGGTGAGGTGCTGATTATGGAAATCGCCTTTGAGCTTCTGCGTGAGGGCGGGATTCGTCTGCCATCCCCCGTCAGCTCTACCATTGGCATTGTCGGCGGCATTATCATCGGTTCGGCGGCGGTGGATGCAGGGATTGTCAGTCCGACGGTTGTGATTGTTTCCGCGCTGACGGGCATCTGCTCCTTTGTGATTCCGAATGTTTCGATTGTTTCGGGTCTGCGCATCAGCAAATACGTTGTAATTTTCTTCTCGGCTGTGTTCGGGCTGTTCGGGGTCTGGGCGGCACTGCTGCTGCTTCTGGCGCATCTGGCAAGTCTCACCTCCTATGGCATCCCTTATCTGTATCCCTTCTGCTCCTCCTCCGTCAATGATGACATGGATTGGGAGGACAGCATTTTTCGTTTGCCGCTTTCCGAAATGAAGCGCAGGCCGATTTTTACACGTTCCGATGCACGGCGGCGGAAGGAGGAGGAATGATGTTTGCGGAGAATCGGAAAATTTCTATCAGACAGCTGCAAGTGCTGTTATTACTGGATTGCTTTGGCACTGCTGTCCTTTTTCTTCCGGCGGAGCTGGCCGAGATAAGTGGCAGAGGGTGCCTTTTTGCGGCTTTGCTTGGCGGCTTGGGGGTGTCGGCTGCTTCCCTTCTGCTGACGGCAGTAGGAAGGCGGATGCCCGATGGTACGGTGGTCGATTGGTGCCGGAGCGTCTGCGGCAATGGTATCGGGACAATCCTTTTGCTTGGCTTGGTAGGAAAGCTTTTGCTTGACGGGATGCTTGAGCTGCGGATTTTCAGCGAAATTATCTGCCGTTTTATGCTCCCTGCAACGCCTGTCTGGGTGCTTTCACTGGTGCTGCTTCTGGTCGCAGGTGCGCTTGCGGCGCAGGGAACGGAATGTCGGGGCAGAACGGCGGAAATCCTCTTTTTTCTGGTAGCAATTCCCTTGCTTCTGGTGCTTCTGGCGGTGGCGGCTTCTACGCAGTATGCGCGCGTTCTGCCGCTTACCCTGCCTTCGCCTTCGGGCATCGGGGCAGGGCTTGCGGAGATGAGCATTGTATGCAGGGGGCTCGTTTTTCTTTATTTTATCTATCCGGATTTGAAAAAGCCTGTCGGCTTCGCAGTCTGGAAAGCCTGTCTTTTGATAACGGCAGTGGTGACGGTCATCGTGCTTCTCTGTCTGGCGAATTACGGCGAGGGGATGCTTGCCGCAAAGCTTTTGCCGACATTGCAGATGCTGGAGCGTGTCAGCTTTACGGGCGTTTTTCTGACCAGACAGGATTTGCTTCTGCTTTGGTTCTGGATGGCATCGGCGGTGCTGTTTCTTTCGGGTGTGGTGTTTTTCGGCTCCCTTCTGGGGACGCAGCTATGCAGACAGGCGGAAAAAAAGCGAAAGCTTTGGCTCTGGGTGGTGCTTGCGGCTTTGTTTGCGTTGTCATTTTTGCCCGAAAGCCTTATGGCGGCACAGCGTCTGCGGCTTGCCGTTTCGCCTTGGCTGAATCTGGCGTATCTGGTGGGACTGCCGGTTTTATTGCTCTTGCTTGGCAGGAAGGGAGAGAAAAAGGATGTATAAAAAATTTGTTTTGCTGGCGTTGGCAGTCCCCTTTTTTCTGACCGGCTGCTGGGATAAAAAGGACCCGGAGGATAGGGCATTTATTATCACCCTTGGGGCAGATGCGGCGGAAAACGGCTGTCACTTCACCTTTGCGCCTGCGAATATCGAAACGGGCGAGGCAGAAACTTATGCCGCGGAGAGTGAAACCCTTTCGGGGGCGGTCGCGCAGGTGGATACCTACACCTCTCGTAAGACGGACTTGGGGCAGCTGAAAACGGTTATCTTAGGGGAAGGTCTTTTGCGGGACAGTGCAAGGCTGGATGCCCTTCTGGGGGAGCTGGAGCGCAGTCAGGCGGTTTCGGAGAAGGTGATGCTTCTGGCGGCGGATTCTGCGGCGGCTTGCGTGGAAAAGGCTATGAAGGAGGACAGTAAGACAGGTCTGTTCCTCTGGGATTTTTATAAAAATACCGCCGAGGAGGTGGCGGTCACGAAGGGGATTGATTTGGATACCTTTCTGACGGAACGCACGGAGCGGGGCGGCAATGGCGTGCTTCCGCGGATTCGCGCAGAGGGGGAAAGGCTGCGGCTTGGCGGCGGCATGGCAGTGTCCGCAAGGGGTGCTTCTATTCTGAATGAGCAAGAGGAACGCGGTTATCTTTTCTTGCTGGGAGATGCCGAGGGGGCGGTTCTGGAAGGAAAGTATGAAGCGGCGGTTTTGCCTTTGGCGGTTACAAAAACAAAGGCAGACTACGATTTTCAGGCGGCAGGGGACACCGTTCTCTGCACCGTGACGCTTCCCGTAGAGGGAACCCTGCAGGGCGGCAGGGGCGAATTGCTTTCCGCGGAACAGAAAACGGAGTTAGAGAGTATTTTTTCCGCAAGCATAAAAGAGGAGGTGGAGCATACGATAAAAACAGCACTGTCCGAAGGGGTGGATTTCCTCGGTATTCTGCCAAGGGCAGAGCGCGCGTTGCCGCAGCTTGCAAAAGCCTGCACACGGGAGCAGCTTTGGGAGCGGATGGCGTTTCGCGTTGTCCCAAAGGTGCAGATTACGGATATGGGACGCAAGCGTTGATTAAAATTTGAAAAACTTGGAAATCCTGTATCTGAACAAATCAGAAAAGGGGAGAACAGGATGGCTTGGAAACAGACGCTCAGAGAGCTTTGGCAAAAGGAAAAATGGTATTGGCTTGCGGCGGTGGTGCTTGGGGTGCTGCTGAGTCTGCTGTTCGCCGCCCATTGGACAGAGGGCTATGCGGATATGATTCAGAAGGGGATTGGCGGCAAGGTGGTACGCTTTCATGTACTGGCAAACAGCGACAGCGAGGCAGACCAGACCCTCAAGCTTGCGGTACGCGATAGGGTTTTGCAGGAATATGGCGATTTACTGGAAGCCTGTACCTCGAAGGAGGAAACGCTTGCGGCACTCAAAAACGCACAGCAGGAAATTTCGGAAACGGCGGAGGCGGAGGTGCTGGCACAGGGGTATGCTTATCCCGTCCGCGTGTCTCTGGTACGGGAGGAATTTCCTTTTAAAAAATATGGCGATTTGATTTTTCCGGCAGGGGTGTATGATGCCCTGCGAATTGAGATTGGCGAAGCCAAGGGGAAGAATTGGTGGTGCGTGCTCTATCCGCAGATGTGCTATGTGGATGCGGCGTGGGGCTATTCTACAGAGGAAAGCCATGTGCGGCTTCAGAATACGCTGACGAAGGAGGAATTTCTCGTGGTTTCTGCCATGGAGCAGAAGAAGATTACGCCGAAAATCAAATGCAGGCTTGTGGAATTGTGGAGCGAACGATAAAATAAAAAGGATAAATCCAATATGGATTTATCCTTCATTTTTTATTTTGTAACAAATGCAAATTTCCCAATCAGCAAAAATGCCACAACCATGTGCAGAATTGCTGTAACGGTAAAGGTCAGAATGAAATCAATATGCTTGTTTTTATGGCGCTTGAAGACCATCGCAATCAGACCGCCGATACCGCCGCCCAGAACAGCCAGAAGGAAAAGATTCTTTTCGGGAATCCGCCACCCATCCTTTATGGCTCTTTTTTTATCAATTACCATTGTAAAATACAGAATCAGGTTGATAATCAGGTAATATCCGATGATAATCAATAGGTTTCTGCCGTTAAAGTAAAGCTCCATTTTCGCATTCCTTTCTCATCTTTTCAAACAGGGGTCAGCGCATTACGTTTCTCCAGTCCAGATCACCTCTGTCCAGTGCAAGCAGAAGAACCTCTGCCGTTGCAAGGTTGGTTGCCAGAGGAATATTGTGCATATCGCACAGGTGCAGAATGGAATTTACCTCGGATTCATATGCATGCGGAGAAACAGGATCTCGCAGGAAAATCATCAGGTCAATATCATTATTGATAATCTGTGCGCCCATCTGCTGTTCGCCGCCCAGGTGCGCGGAAAGATATTTATGCACCACCAGATTGGCAGCCTCCTCCACCAGACGACCGGTTGTGCCTGTGGCGTAGATATCATGCTTACACAGAATATGTCTGTAAGCGATACAAAGGTTTTCCATCAATTTTTTCTTATTATCATGTGCAATCAGACCAATATTCATAACAAACCTCCCTCAAATAGCGATTTTGTTTCTTTTTTTCTTATGTTCAGCATCAGCCCAAGGGCGACCATGTTTGTCCACATGGAGCTGCCGCCGTAGCTGACAAAGGGTAATGACATGCCGGTATTCGGCAGGATGCCTGTCGCAACGCCCATATTTACGAAGGTTTGGAACGCAAACATGCCGGCGATGCCCGCAGCAACCAGCTGGCTGAAGGTATCCCTGGCCGATATTGCTATTACTATACACCGAAAAACGATAAAAAGCAATATGGCGAGGACAAATATACATCCAAGAAATCCAAATTCTTCCCCGATTACGGAGAAAATGAAATCATTATGTGGCTCCGGCAGATAGCTTAGCTGATTCAGCGTGCCATGGAACAGACCCTTGCCCAGAAATTTCCCCGAGCCGATGGCGGAAATGGATTTTTCCGTCTGATAATAGAGGCTGGCATCACGGCTGGGGTCCACAAAGGAAAGGATACGGTTGAACTGATGCTCCGCAAGAATTTTATCCGTAAAGAGAGGGTGCTCTCTGCTTACGTCAAAGAGAATCAATGCGACAATCGGCACCGTAACCACTAAGACATTGCGGATGATGCGCCAATCCAGACCTGCAATGAAGATTTCAATACAGAAGATGGCAACCAGAACCAAACTGGCAGAAAGCGCAGGCTGCTTCTGAATCAGAAGCAACGGAATCCCTGTATAAATACAGAGAAACCCGATGGTTTTCAAGTCGCTGATCTGCTTCTGCCGCTCGGTTATGACCTTCGCTAAGCAGAATATCATAATCACCTTGGCGAATTCCGAGGGCTGAATGGTCAGAGGCCCAAGGGCAATCCAACGGGTCGCGCCCTTACTCTCGGAGCCGACCAGAAGAACTGTCACCAGAAGCAGAATATTCACGATATAAAGCGGAATGGTAAATTGTGAGATGTATTCATAATCGGCATTGGCTGCAATCACCATCAGCGCAATGCCGATGAGGAAGAATACGCCTTGCTTGATGACATTGGCAGGGCTTTCCCCCAGATTGATACGCGTTGCGCTCGCAATGCAGATTAAGCCGAACAGGGAAAGCAGACAAACCGCCCCCACAAGCCACCAATCCAGATTTTGAAGATATTTTTTGATGTCCATATATAAAAACTCCCGGTATTTTTTATGATTTTTCGGATTTTGTCTATCATACCAGCGAAGGGCTTGGTGTGATAGAGAAAACCCGAAAAGACCTTCAAAGGTTTCCCTGCATTTGAAGGTCTTTTGTGTTGGTCTTTTTAATAAAGGCTTTAATCCTCGTGATTCATCTTACGCATGCTCTTGATGGGGATATTCGCGTACAGCACAGGAACGGTGCCGTTGTTATCCTCGGACTGCGTCTGCGTAATCTGGATATCCAGCTCATCGGTATCAATTTCCATGTAATTGGAAATGACCTTGATGATATCCGTTTTCAGCATTTCCAGCACCTGAGAGGAGCAGTTCACCCTGTCATGCACCAGAACCAGCTTTAATCTATCCTTCGCAACACTGCCGGAGGGCGGTGTCTGTTTTTTGCGGAAAAAGCTAAAGAAATCCATCGTTACACTTCCTTTCTTCGCACAGGCTTATTTACGGAAGAGCTTTTTCAGCTTGTCCATAAAGGTTTCGGGTTCGGGTTCAAAGCTCATCAGGGGCACATCATTGCCCAGAAGGCGCTGAACGATATTTCTGTAAGCCTGTCCTGCCTTGGAATTTTCGTTCATAACGGCAGGCTCACCCTTGTTGGTTGCGATAACAATGCTTTCATCATCGGGAACTACGCCCAGAATATCAATCGCAAGAATTTCTTCTACGTCCTCGATATTCATCATTTCGCCGCGCTGCACCAAATCAATACGCAGTCTGTTCAGAATAAGGGTAGGGTTTCTCAGCTCATTTGCCTCCAGAAGCCCAATGATACGGTCAGCATCGCGCACAGCGGAAACCTCAGGGGTTGTGACAACAATGGCCCTGTCTGCGCCGGCGATGGCGTTTTTGAAGCCCTGTTCAATCCCTGCGGGGCAGTCCAGTACGATAAAATCAAAGCCTTCCTCTTTTAAATCGTCACAGAGCTTCTGCATCTGTTCGGGAGAAACAGCGTCCTTATCTCTTGTCTGTGCGGCAGGCAGCAGGAACAGCCCATCATAGCGCTTGTCCTTAATCAAAGCCTGCTTCAGGCGGCAGTTGCCCTCCACAACGTCTACCAAGTCATATACAATACGGTTTTCCAGACCCATAACAACGTCCAGATTTCTCAGTCCGATATCTGCATCTACCAATGCAACCTTTTTGCCTAATGCTGCCAGACCGCAGCCAAGGTTTGCGCTGGTTGTGGTTTTGCCGACACCACCCTTGCCGCTGGTGATTACGATTACTTCACTCATTGATGTTCCTCCTAATCTCAGAAGTTTATTTTACGCGTTTGCACATTTTTTTCGGTAATATCTGATTCCTATTACTATATTAACAAAAATGTGCTGATTTTGCACTCCTTTTTTTTAGCAAAACAGGAGAACTTTTCCCATGATTCGACAGCGTTTCCAATTCTTAGGAAAGCGCCATAACAAAAATTTGCCCATCCTGCACAAAGGCATATTCAGGGGGCTTGGGGCCCTTTTTGTTTTCTTCGGGAAAACGGGTGATGATATCCGCAATGCGCAGCTGTACGGGTGCCATATAAATGGCGGAAACAAAGGCATCCGTCATGCCCTTGCAGCCTGCGTGCGCCATGCCCTTGAGCTGTCCCAGAATGATGATATTGCCGCCTGCCTTGATTTCTGCACCGGGGTTGACATCCCCAACCACGATGACGCTGCCTTCAAATTCAATCTTCTGCCCGTTGCGCAGAGAGCCCTTGTGGAACTTCGCCAGATTAAAGGGAGCAAGCTCCTTCTCCAAAAGGTCGCTCAGACGCTTGATTTCGTTGTTTTCTGTTTTCACGAAGGTAATTTCCATCGTGGTATGCTTTGCGATAATCTTTAAGAGGGTTTCCTCCTCCTCCTCCGTAAATATACGCCCCTTGAAGGCAAGGGAGGTCTTTACGTTATCGAAGAATTTGCCTGCCTCCGCCACCTTTTTTTCCAGCTGTGTGCAAAGGGTTTCAAAGGATACCTCCGGGTCAAAGATAACGGTGACACCGTCCTTTGTGCCCTTAAAGATCACATAGTTTTCATTATACATACTTTCCCCTCCTGTTGTTATTCTGCCAGAACTGTTTGCATTGTGGTGTTTGTGGGGGTGTAATCCAGCCCCAGATATTCGCGGATAATTGCCTTCGCAACCGCAGGCGCAGGTGTACCGCTGCCTTCGCCGAAGGGAATCATAACAGTAATGGCAATCTGCGGATCATCAAAGGGTGCGAAGCAGACGAACCAGGTATGGGAGCTGCGGTTCTTGTCCTCTTCGGCAGTACCCGTCTTCGCTGCCACCTTTACGGGCAGGTCATTGAAGGCGGTACGGAGTGTACCGCGGGAACCGTTTGTTACCAGATACATCCCCTGATAAACAGCCTGCAGATTTTCCTCCTTGAATTTTGTTACATTTTCGACCGTTTCCTCCACCTCGGAATGGAGTGTGCCGTCAGCATTCTGTATGTGATCCACCATGTGCAGCTTATACAGCGTGCCGCCGTTTGCAAGGGTGGAAACATATTTCGTAATCTGTGCCGGTGTGTAGCTGTTGATGGACTGCCCGATGGCAGTACGGATGGTATCACCGTCCGTCCAGCGGGTCTGGCTTGTGGTGGCATCGGGGTTAAAGGTTTTCACTGCCTTTTCCTTATTGGCAGGAGATGCCATGGTCGGACCGTATTCGTCCAGCTCTACGCCGGTATAGTCATTCAGACCAAACGCTGCCATGTATTCATTCAGCGTGGTAATTGCCTTATTGCTGTCGCTGCCGTTTGCGGTGCTGCCTAAGCGGTAGCCCAGCTCATAGAAGAAATAGTTACAGGAAACCTCAAGCGCATGGGAAACATTCACTGCGCCATGGGTGCCGCCTGTGTTGGAATAAATCCAGCAGCGCGCATAGGGCACACCTGCATCCTTGAACAGCCCCTTATCCACGATGGTCGTGCTCGGCGTGATTGTGCCTGTTTCCAGACCTGCCAGCGCGGTAATCATCTTGAAGGTGGAGCCGGATGCCTTTTTCTGCTTCAGCGGACGGTTGACCAGTGGGGTGTTGCCGTCCTGCAATAAGTCATTATAGTAAGCGTTATTAAACGTATTGACCAACTCGTTGTTGTCATAGGAAGGGTAGGTGACGCTCGCAAGCACCTCACCCGTGCCAACCTGTGTCACGAAAACAGAGCCGGTGCAGGGGTCAAGCCCCGTATCCGCAGGGGACATTTCCCCGTTGCTGAGCTTTTTGATGATGAAAGCGGTAGGAGATGCGCCATTTTCGATGGAGGCCTTTTCCTCCTCTGTTACGCTCAGATTTCCCTGCTCAATCATCATCAGCATGAGCTCTTTCAGGCTGATAGAGCCCTTTTCCAGACCGTCAATCAGGAATTCCTTCGCAACCGCAACCGCATCATCCTGCGTGGGGCTGAAGGTCGGGTTTGCCTGCTTCAGCTTCTGATAAACCTGCTTCTGCACGCCGTCCTCCGCCTGTATCATTTTCTGGGCGGAAATGTGGTTTATGTTAATCATGGAAGTGAATAGCTCCGTACTGGAGGCGTAGGTCTTGCCGCCGCCGGTCAGCTTTCTGAGAACTGCCGTGCGCAATTCGCTTTCCAGTGTATCGTACGCAACCTTTTGCAGCTTGCTGTCCAGTGTCAGGAAAACATCCTTTCCGGCAACAGGCTCCGTGGAATCGATTACACTCATACGTCTGCCTTGGTTATCGACCTCAATCATAACCTTCCCGTCCACGCCGTTCAGCTCTTTTTCGTAAAGCTTTTCCATGCCGTCCTGCCCGACAACATCTGTCTGGCTGTAAAGCGGATTGCCGTCTGCATCCACCTCATCCTTATAGAGGGCATAGTCGCTTTCCGTCATCTGGCGGATATATCCGAGGATATGAGAGAAATATTCCCCTTCGGGGTAATCCCGCAGAGATACCGTATCAATGACAACATTGGGGAAGGTATCCTGATTCTCCTCGACGTAGGCAAGGGTTTTATCGGAAATATCTGTTGCAATCGTCACCGTCTGATACTGCTGATAGCGTTTCAGATAGAGGGAATAGCGAATCCCCAGTGTATCACGCACCAGCTGTTCGGGAAGACCCTCGGGCAGACCGAAGAAATCCCGCAGATAATCCAGAGTTTTTCTGGAATTATAGTTTAATTCCTTGCCCTTCATCAGCATGCTCTGCTTCCAGCTTTTTTCGCGGTTGGTGTTGCCGTTAAATTGGAAAGCATAGGGTGCCTCGGTGTCCAGGGGCAGCTCGTCGTCAATCGTTTCGCCGAATTCGGAAAGCTTTCTTGCCAAGGTCAGTGCCATCAGATTGCGGTCATCGCTCATGGCAAGGGAAAGATAGGTGCGCTTTTGCGCCGCGGTGTAGCCTTCGGGTACATCATATTTTTCGTACAGATATTTCAGACATTCCGTTGCGCTCAGCTTATATTGCTTTTTCTCAAGACCAATGGAGGCCTTCCAGCTTTTTTCCTGCTTTTCCTTTTCCTCATCCGTTCCTTTAAAGGTAAAGGAATAGGGCGAGGATGTGGTGATGGGCAGGGAATCTACGTCATGGTGTCCGTCCGCCCAGAGCCAGTCGGTCAGGTCTGTAGCAAGCGTCTTGCGTTCCTCCCTGTTCAACTCTAAGGTAACACTGCCGTCCACCTGTACGCAGTATGCAACTGTATTGATAGCAAGCGGTCTGCCGTAGCGGTCATAAATATTCCCGCGAGAGGCCGCCACAGGCAGTGTTTTGGAAACGCTCGCCGTAATGGATTCGTCATAATATTCCCCGTGAATAATTTGCAGGGAAAACAGACGCAGCACGATAATCGTGAAAAGCACAATCACGCCGCACAGCATTACAAATATTCTGTTTTTACATAAATCTAAAAAATGCTCAAGATATCTTCTCATCGCTTCCTCCTGATGGGAAACAGATTTCAGCCTTTAAAAAAGGCGGTATTTATACTTTTCTTTCAGTTCCAGCCATTCATTGATGCCAAACAGCACCCGATACAGCGGAACGGTTACAATCGTCATATAGACCAACTCCGGCAGCAGCACGCGGAAGAGGAAATAGAGAATATTTCCTTCTCCTTGGAACACAAAGCTTGAAACATACAGCGCTGCCTGATAAAAGATTGTGGCAATCGCGCAGAAAATAATCGGCAGAATATAATTTTCGCGGAAAAAGCTGCGTTGGCTTCGCCCGAAAATCAACCCAATCAAAAGATACAGCGCGGTATAAAAGCCGATGTAGGTGTGGAAAAACACATCCATCAGAAACCCTGTGCCTGCGCCTACTAATGCGCCCTCCTTACTGCCGCGCAGCAGGGAATAGGAGGTTACAATAATCAAGGCGGTATTCGGGAATACCCCTTGGATGGCGAGGTAGGGGAATAGCGTGGTCTGCAAAATAAAATTCAGTACCACAATCAGAGTGGTGATGATGATCCTCATTCCGCCACCCCCGTTGTGTCAGGCTCTGCCGTGTCAGGGGCGGTTGGTTCTGTCGGCTCCGCCGCGTCGGGATTCGCCTGTGTATTTGTCTTTGCTGTGCTTTTGCCGCTCTGCTTTGCGCCCTTATCCAGAACCAGAACCGTATCCAGATGCTTTAGGTCTACATAAGGCTCAATCACAGCGTATTTCGTCAGCCCGTTGGTGTCAGTCTCGATTTCCAGTACCTTGCCGATGGCAAGCCCCTCTGGGTAAATATCGGAAAGCTGAGAGGTTACGATTTCGTCGCCTACCATGATTTCCGCGTCCCCGTCGATATATTCCATTTTGCACAGACCATGGTTCGCAAGGCTGTAATTGCCCTTGACAACGCCCAAATCGCCCGTCCGCACGCTCATTGCAGGCACAGAGGAACGGCTGTCCAGAATGGACTGCGCCTTGGAGAAGGTCGCGCCGCTTTCCAGAACCTTACCAACTAAGCCCTCCGGCGCAATCAGAACCATGTTTGCGCTGATGCTGCTTGTTGTGCCCTTATTGATGGTAAAGCCGTCATACCAGATGCCGGGGTCCTTTGCAATCACGCGTGCCCCGACGCTGTCATAGGAAGGGTATTTCTGTGCAATTTTCAGCAGAGCGGTCAGACGCTCGTTTTCCGTTTCATACATGGAAAGCTTTCTGTTTTTATTTGTCAGCTCTGCAATCTGCTGCTTCAGCTCCTGATTTTCATCCTTCAGCTTTGTTTTGTTGCGGGCGGATGTCACCGTATCGTCTATCCAACTGCTGATGCCGGTTGTCAAATCCTGAAACGGGGTGACAACAACACCGATGGCGCTTTCCAGCAGAGTGGCATTCAGCTTTATACCGCTGGCAATCACAGTAACCAGAACCAGAATGGCGATGCCCGCACCAATGATGCGTTTTTTATGTTTTAAGAAAAACTCCTGCAACGTGAAATGCTCCTTTCGGTGTGTTTAAAATCAGAATAATGCTTTTCTGGGAGAAATCAGAACAGATTTCAGCTTATCTACCTGTTCCAAAACCATCCCTGTGCCCAGAGCAACACAGTTCAGGGGTTCGTTTGCAATATTAACGGGCATGCCGGTTTCCGCGGTAATCAGCTTATCCAGTCCGCGCAGATGTGCGCCGCCGCCTGTCAGCGTAATGCCGTATTCCATGATATCCGCAGCCAGTTCGGGAGGGGTTGCCTCCAGGGTCTGCTTAATGCTGTTGATGATAGAGCCAACGGGCTCCGCCAGTGCTTCGCGAATGTGAATGGAATTGATTTCAATGGTCATGGGCAGACCGCTGACTAAATCGCGTCCGCGAATTTCCATTTTTTCTTCTCTTTCCAGAGGATATGCGGAGCCGATGGTAATCTTGATTTCCTCTGCGGTACGGTCGCCGATTGCCAGAGAAAATTCCTTGCGGATATAGTTTACAATCGCGCTGTCCAGTGCGTCACCTGCCACACGCAGAGAGGTGCTTGTAACAATGCCGCCGAGGGAAATGATAGCAACCTCGCTTGTGCCGCCGCCGATATCAACAACCATGCTGCCGGTAGGCTCTGCAACGGGCAGACCTGCACCAATCGCCGCTGCCATGGGTTCTTCAATCAGATAGGTGTCCTTTTCCTTGGAGCCTGCGGCAATGGCAGCCTCCAGAACGGCGCGCTTTTCTACCTCTGTTACGCCGGAAGGTACACAGATTACAATGCGAGGCTTGGGCCCAAAGAGAGAGCGTACATACGCCTTATTGATGAAATAACGCAGCATAGCCTGTGTTACATCGAAGTCTGCAATAACGCCGTCCTTCATGGGGCGGATGGCAACGATATTGCCGGGGGTACGCCCGATCATATCCTTCGCTTCGTTGCCGACAGCCAGAACCTCTCTGGTGTCTGTGTTGATGGCAACAACGGAAGGCTCATTCACGATGATTCCCTTTTCTCTCATATAGACAAGGGTATTGGCAGTACCCAAGTCAATTCCCATATCTTTGGCATTGAACATCATATTCTTTTTACCCCTTTCATTATTGGAAACGCCGCCGTGTGTGCGGCAGCTATGGTATCTCTTAAATTTTGTCTTACATTTTATCATACCGCTTTTTTGTATTCTTTTCAAGAAAAGAGCCGTATTTTTCATAAAAAAAGAATGGTTTTTCCTGAAAAAAAGGAAAGGGCAAAATCGTTTGCCCCCTGAGAATCATTATAGCTTTCTGTAAATGAAAAACGCCAGAATAATGCCGATGATACCTGCAATGGTAAAGCGGATGGTCAGCCCAAATTGCAATGTCAGCACGCCCAGGTCCAGCATAAGTGGAGAGGAAAGCCCGAAGCTGTTGCCGTATGCAAGCCAGCTGAGTGCAGAAACACCGCCGACCAGTTTTGCGATAAAGCCGCCCAGAACCACGCCTGCAAGCATAAGCAGCACCAGTATCCAGATATTTTGTGAGGAACGTCCTCTCATAGCAAATCCTCCTTTACAGAAAAAATTCATTTATTTATAACTGATTTAGTATAGCATACTTTTTCAGAGGGGTAAAGCGAACAGAATCATAAAAGATTTTTTTAGCAACAAAAAAAGACTCCCTGATTTCTCAGAGAGTCTTTGAAAAGTCTGAATTATTCAGCCTTGGGAGCTTCTTCAGCCTTAGGTGCTTCAGCCTTGGGAGCTTCAGCAGCAGGAGCAGCCTTGGGCGCTGCGGGTGCAGCAGCGGCGGGAGCCGCAGGCTGTGCAGGTCTCTTGCCTGTCAGCACGCCCTTAGGGCATTTGTTTGCACAGATGCCGCAAGCCTTACATTTGGTGTAATCGATAACAGCAAGGTTATCAATTACATGAATAGCGTCGAAAGGACAGTTCTTTTCGCAAATCTTACAAGCGATACAACCAACGGAGCAGTTAGGAATTACATTCTTGCCCATATCCTTGGAGGAGCACTGTACTTTTACTTTCTTCTTAGCGGGCAGCAGCTCGATGATGTGCTTCGGGCAAGTGGAAACGCATTTGCCGCAGGCAACACATTTATCTTTATCAATTACTGCAACACCGTCAACGATTTCGATTGCGCCGAAGGCACAAGCCTTCTTACAGCTACCCAGACCCAGACAGCCATAGGAGCAGGATTTTGCACCCTGACCTGCAAGCTGAACAGCCATGTTACAATCGTCAATACCGAAATAATCGTATTTATTTTTTGCTTTATCGCAAGTACCACCGCACTTTACGAAAGCGGCAACGGGCTCTGCAGAGGAAGCTGCAACACCCATGATAGCGCCAACCTTTTCAGCAACTGCTGCGCCACCAACGGGGCAGGCATTTACAGGAGCTGTACCGGCAACGATTGCAGATGCACAACCACCACAACCGGGGAAACCACAACCACCGCAGTTAGCGCCGGGCAGACATTCCAAAACCTGACCGATACGAGGGTCTTCTTCAACCTTGAAAACTTCACTCGCAACGCCCAAGCAAGCGCCGAAAACAACGCCCATACCGCCGACACTCAGAACGGGAAATAAAATACTCATTGGATCCATATTCTTTTACCCTCCTCTATTACAGTTTGATCAGACCGGAGAAGCCCAGGAATGCGATAGACATCAGACCAGCTGTGATCAGAGCCATAGGGAAACCATCGAAGGCCTTCGGTGTTTCATTGTCAGCGATTCTTTCACGAATACCGGCAAACAGGATGATTGCCAGAGCAAAACCGGCAGCACCACCAACTGCGTTCAGAACGGATTCGATGAAGTTGTAGCCCTTCTGCATATTTGTAACGGCTACACCCAATACTGCGCAGTTTGTTGTAATCAGGGGCAGGAATACACCCAGAGCCTGATACAGAGCAGGTGCAGATTTTTTCAGGAACATTTCTACGAACTGTACCAAAGATGCGATCAGCAGAATGAACGCAATGTTATACAGGAATGTAATGTGCAGAGGTACCAGAATCAGGTTGTATACCAACCATGCTGCTGCTGCTGCCAGAGCCATTACGAAGATTACAGCCATGCCCATGCCGGCTGCTGTATCTACCTTCTTGGAAACACCGAGGAAGGGGCAGATACCTAAGAACTGGGACATAACGTAGTTGTTTACGAAAATGCCAGCCAATACTAACAAAATCAGATTCATTTATTTTCCCCTCCTTCTTATGCTTTTTTGTTTCTGAAATGGTTCAGAATAGCCATCAGAATAGCCAGTGTGAAGAAACCACCGGGAGCCATAACGAACAGCAGTGTTCTAGGGAATGCTTCGGGCAGAACTGTTACGTCGAACAGTGTGCCGCTGCCGATGAATTCACGCACCAGACCCAGACAGCCCAGAGCGATGGTGAAACCAAGACCCATACCGATACCATCGAATGCGGAAGCAACGGGACCGTTTTTGGAAGCGAATGCTTCGGCACGCGCCAGAATCAGACAGTTTACTACGATCAGTGGAATGTACAGACCCAGAGATGCGTTCAGTGCAGGCAGATAAGCCTTCAGCAGGAACTCGATGATTGTTACGAATGTAGCAATAACAACGATAAAGCAAGGGATACGTACTGTATCGGGAATTACCTTTCTCAGCAGAGAGATAAACAGGTTCGCAAAAATCAGTACTGCTGTTGTGGAAAGGCCCATGCCGATACCATTGATAGCGGAAGATGTAACCGCCAGAGTAGGACACATACCAATAACCTGAACGAATGTAGGGTTTTCATTGATAATGCCGTTTTTGATAATTTTAATAGGGTTAGCCATCAATAAGCACCTCCATTCGCTGCGACCCAATCCAGAGCCTCCTGCGCACCAACACAAACTGCTCTGGAAGTAATTGTTGCACTTGTGATGGGAACAATTTCGCCGCCATCCTTTGTTACGGAAACAGAACCGGACTTGCCTGTGAACTGTTCGTAGAAGGAAGGATCTGTTGCTTTTGCACCCAGACCTGCTGTTTCGGAGTGACCTGTTACACGCAGACCTGTGATTGTACCGTCAGCATCAATGCCAACCATTGTTTTTACAGCGCCGCCGAAACCGCCGGGCTCTGTTGTGATAACGAAACCGCCGTTATCGCCTTTGTATACTGCTGTGATTGTGCCTGTCAGATCAGTATCCAGCAGTTCGAAGGAGGATGCGTCGGGCATAACTGCCTGCATACCTTCATTCAGAGATTTTTCGTTCTGTGCAGCAATAGGAGCAGCGGTTACTTCGGATACAACACCCAGAATACCGGCTGCGATAGCGGAGATAAGCAACAGAACGATCGCGGGTTTAACTACTGCTTTAGAGTCCATGCTTATTTCGCCTCCTTTGTTTTAGGCAATGCACCGAAGATTGTAGGTTCTGTGAATCTTTCAATCAGAGGTACACAGCAGTTCATAATCAGAATAGAATAGGATACGCCTTCCGGATAACCGCCGAAGGTACGAATCAGGTAAGTCAAAAGACCTGCGCCGACAGCGAAGATAACCTGACCCTTAGGGGTTACGGGAGAAGAAGCGTAGTCAGTTGCCATGAAGATACCACCCAGCATAACGCCGCCGGCGAAGATTTCCTGCAAAGGCATACGCATGCCGTGTCTGCCGATGACTGCGAACAGAATGAATACGGTTGCGATGTAGATTACGGGAATCTTCCAGCTGATTACGTGCTTCCACAGCAGGTAAAGACCGCCGATAATCAGAGCGATTGCACAGGTTTCACCGATGGTACCGCCAACCTGACCCATTACCAGCTGACCCAGAGAAGCATCCAGCGTGCCGTTTTTCAGCTGTGCCAGAGGTGTTGCGTATGTAGCAGCATCTGCTGCAAGACCGTTGGGAACAACCCATGTGGTCATTTCTGTGGGGTAGGAAGCCAACAGGAACGCACGACCTGCAAGTGCAGGGTTGATGAAGTTCTGGCCCAGACCGCCAAACAGTTGTTTTGCAAAAATGATGGCAAATGCACTACCTACGATTGCAACCCATACGGGAGCGGATGCAGGAAGGTTCATTGCCAGTAACAGACCGGTTACAACTGCGGACAGGTCGTTGATTGTAACAGGTTTTTTTGTGATTTTTTCATACAGCCATTCAAAGAAAACAGCAGAAATGATTGCAGCTACAATCAGAATCAGTGCTCTCAGGCCGAAATAATAGATACCCGCTGCTGTTGCAGGAACCAGAGCGATGATAACATCACGCATAATGCTCTGGATGGATTCTTTGGAACGCACGTGAGGGGTACCGGATACTACAAAATTAGCCATGTTTTATTCTCCCCCTTCTTATTTCTTTTCCTCAGCGGCCTTTTTCTCAGCCTCTGCTTTTGCTCTTGCTGCTGCAGCGGCTGCTGCCTTCTTGCCTGCTTCGATTTTCTTTGTCGCTCTGATGGACTGCGCCAGCTGACGCTTTGCAGGACATTCGTAGGAACAAGAACCACATTCGATACAATCCAGACCGTGATGCTTTACAAAGCCTTCGCCGTCACCCTTGATTGCAAAGGCATTCAGCATGAAGGGCATCAGGCCCATAGGGCAATGCTCTACGCATTTACCGCAGCGGATGCAGTTTCTTTCTTCGGGAATGTATGCTTCGTCCTTTGTGAAGCAAAGCAGACCGGAGGTTGTCTTAACAGACGCAACATCCAAAGTATACAATGTGGGACCCATCATAGGGCCACCTGCAATCAGCTTTACGGGAGGGTTTTCTTCGTTGAAACCGCCAATAGCATCTACCAGATCTCTCAGCGTCATGCCGATTCTGATTTTGTAGTTGCCGGGGTTTTTGATACCCTTACCGGAAACGGTAACGATTCTTCTCATCAGAGGTCTGCCCTTGCAGATTGCTCTTTCGATTGCAACAACAGTATCTACGTTGTCTACGATACAGCCTGCGGATGCGGGCAGTGCACCGGATTTTACTTCTCTCTTTGTGATAGCATAAATCAGGTGTTTTTCGGAGCCCTGAGGGAATTTTGTTACCAGAGGCTGAACAGTGATATTATCAATGCCCTCGCATGCCTTCTGCATGGAAGCGATTGCTTCGGGCTTGTTCATTTCGATACCGATTACGCCCTTTGCATTGGGATGCAGCTTCAGCATAATCTGCAGACCTCTTACGATTCTTTCGGGTTCTTCCAGCATCAGGCGGTAGTCACATGTGAGGTAGGGCTCACATTCAGCCGCATTGATGAGGATGTGATCGATGGGTGTGTCCTTGGGAGGGTTCAGTTTTACGTGTGTAGGGAAACCTGCACCACCCAGACCAACAACGCCGGCATTTTTGATTGCTGCCAGAATTTCGTCATTTGTCATGGTTGTGTAATCCTTACCTTCGTTGAGACCTTCGATCTCTTCCATTTTGCCGTCGTTCTTTACAACGATAGCCTTTACCATTGCACCACCGGGTACGAGCATAGGTCTGATGTCTACAACTTCGCCGGAAACGGAGGCGAAGATAGGAGAAGACATGAATGCGCCGGACTCAGCGATTTTCTGTCCTACCTTTACATGATCGCCAACGGCAACCAGTGGATCACAAGGAGCACCGATGTGCTGGCTCATAGGGTAGAACAACTCAGAGTTTTCTTTGGGCATAATCACCTTGATGGGCTGGTCTTTTGCCAGTTCTTTCCCATCAGGAGGATGTACACCACGTTTGAACGTTAAAGCTTGCATATTATCCCCCTCTGTTCAAATTTGTCGTGCGCCAGGGATGGCGCTGGTTTAAAGTTATACTTTTGTAAGAAAATAACTATAATATAACAGCAATATTTTAATACAAAAATAAGAATTTCTCAATAATTTTGCAGAAAAAAGGCGAAAAAACTTTTTTTCAAAAGAAATTTTCACCTGATTATTCCAGAAAAGAACCCTTCTTCCACAAAATAATGTCGAAATCTGATCTTTGCGTTATAATATTGCTGAGACATCCGCAAAACAAAAAAATAATTTGTATGCGAATGAATCATCTCATATAGTTTACACTTATTATCTATAAAAGTAAATGTTAATTTATTACCATAATCTTGGCATATTTTCTCTGCTTTTTTAGGGATATTTAAACAAAATGGTGGGATTATATTAGATTTTATGATAAAATAAATGCAATCAAGCATCAAGAAAGGGGGATTTTTTATGGAGCTGTCGCTTCAGATGCAGCAAAAACAGATTTTATCACAGAAAATGCAGCAGTCTGTGGAGATTTTGCAGATGAATGCCGTGGCCCTTTCCGAATATATCCGAGAATTTGCGGAGGAGAACCCCCTTGTGGAATGGAATGAGGAAAAGGAGCCCGTGCAGCAGGAAAATACGGAGCTGCTGCAAAAGCTGGAATGGCTTGAGGAGGCGGATGAGCAGAACCGCAGCCTTTACCGCATGGAGCATGAGCAGGAGGAAAAGGAGCGCGAAACGAATGCCTTCGGCAGAAAAGAAGGGCAGAGTCTGCGCGAATTTCTCCTTTTTCAGATAAATATACAAAAAATTCCGGCAGGACATAAGGCGGTCCTGCGGTTTCTGGCGGAGAGTACTGCAGAAAGCGGCTATCTGGAAAAGGATGCCATCGAAATGATGATGGAAAAATATCCGATGAAAAAATCCACTGCCGCAAGAATTCTGGCGCAGTTTCAAGCCTTGGAGCCCTCCGGTGTGGGGGCAAGAAATTTGCAGGAGTGCCTGCTCATTCAGCTGAAGCAGAAAAACGCCTCTGCCCTTTCCAAGAAGGTCACAAGAAATTATCTGGATGAGCTGGCGAAAAACCGCCTTTCCTATATCGCGAAGGCAGAAAAGATTTCCATGGAGCGGCTCATGCGTGCCCTACAGGAAATTCGCTCCTGTCAGCCCAAGCCCGGCAGTGGCTTTGCAGGGGAGGACAATGTGCAATATGTCGTGCCGGATGTTCTGGTGGAGCGCAGGGGCGAGGAATTTATCGTCACCACAAACACAACCGTGATGCCCCGTCTTACCGTCAGCCATAGCTATGTGAAGCTGCTGCGCGAAAAAGCGGATGCACAGACGGAGGAATATATTACAGAGCAGCTGAAGCGTGCCGAATGGGCATTGCAGTGCATCAGCCGCAGAGAAAGCACCCTGCAGCAGGTGGTTGAAGCCATCGTGGAAAAGCAGAGGGATTTTTTCTCAGAGCCGCAGGGGCAGCTTGTGCCTTTGCGTCTGGTGGATATTGCAGAGCAGCTCAATATCCATGAATCCACCGTCAGCCGTGCGGTCAAGGAAAAATATTTACAGTGTGAACGCGGTGTGTTCCCGTTGCATACCTTCTTTTCTAAGGCAATGGCAAAGGCGGAAACGGCGGAAAATATTTCTGCGGACAGCATCAAGAACCGCCTGCGTGCCATCATTGATGCGGAGGAAAAAACAAAGCCCCTCAGTGATCGGGAGCTGACGGAGCGCCTGACCGCGGAGGGCGTGCAGATTTGTCGCCGCACCGTTGCAAAGTACAGAGAAGCCATGGGCATTGCGGGGGCATCGGGCAGAAAACGGTATGACGCAGAAAAGTAAAATGAGATTTTAACGATTTGGAGTATACTTAATATGGTAGAAATTTTTCAGCTACAGCTGCATAAATCAAGTGCCGTTCCTCTTTATCAGCAGCTGGCAGAGGGCATCGAGGGGATGATTACGGATGGTGTTCTGCTTGCCAATAGCAAGCTGCCGCCCATCCGCAAAACGGCGGAGCATTTCGGAGTGAATTCTGTTACGATTGTCAATGCGTATAAGCTGCTTGAGAAAAAGCAGCTGGTCTATTCGCGCGTGGGCAGCGGCACCTTTGTTTCGCCCCTGCCTGTGGAGCATATTCCGGAGCCTGTGGCAAGCCGCAATCTCCGTTCCTTTGAAAGCGGTCTTTCCATGGAAAATGCCATCAATTTTACAAGCACCTCTCTGCCGAATGAAATGTTCCCTGTGGATGCGTTTAAGGAGGCGTTCAATGCGGTGCTGGATAGGGAAAAGGGCGGTGCCTTCCGTTATATGGACAGCATGGGCTATGTCCCCCTGCGCGAGCAGCTCTGCCGTTATCTTATGAATTATGGCATCAAAACCTCTCCGGAAAACGTGCAGATCATCTCCGGCGCACAGCAGGGCATTGATATCATTTCAAAGGCGATGCTGCGCTATGGGGATGTTGTTTTTGTGGAAAAGCCCACGTTTTACGGTGCAGCGGGTGCATTTCTGTCCCGTGGGGGCAAGCTGATGGAGATTCCTTTGGAGGAGGATGGCATGGATATGGTCATTCTGGAAAACTTCCTCAAGCTGTATCATCCGCGCTTTATTTATATGATGGCATATTATCAGACCCCGACAGGCATTTCCTATTCTATGGAGAAAAAACGCCGCCTGCTCGAGCTGGCAGAAAAATACGATACCTATATCATCGAGGAGGACGATTTTTACGATTTCCATTATGATAAGGAGCCGATTGTTCCCCTGAAGGCGTTAGATTATAAAAATCGTGTCATTTACATCAAAAGCTTTTCCAAAATCCTCATGCCCGGTCTGCGCATGGGGCTGATTGTGCTACCGAAGAAAATCCATCAGGCAGTCATGGAAGCAAAATATACCACGGATATTTCCACCTCCGGCTTTATCCAGAGAGCCTTGGAATATTATCTGCGCGAATTTGGCTGGGGGGAGCATGCCGCACAGGCAAGGCGCTATGGCAGCGAGAAATACCGCAAAATGCTTTCCGCCACAAGAAAATATCTCTCCGATGTGGCGAAATACGGACAGCCAAACGGCGGTGTCAGCCTTTGGGTGGAGCTGCCCGTGGGTGTGGGCGCAGAAGCGCTTTGCAGCCGCATGCTGGAAAAGAACGTCATTCTCACCCCCGGCAGCCAGTATGATATCAGCGGCGAGGAAAATCGCCATATCCGTCTCAGCTTCCTGAACCTCAGTGATGATAAGATAGAGGTTGGGCTGAAGCGCATCGGAGATATGATTCGCGCGATGCTGGAGGAAAAATTTCTTACACTGCCTTGACAAACGGATTTCAAGTGCCTATAATCAAATCATTATTAGAAAAACAGAAAAAAGTCAGGAAAAGAAGGAGTACATTTTGGTTCGGACTTTCAGAGAGAGGCAGCTTGGTGGGAAAGCCTCAGCAGCACAGAATGGAAGCAGTCTTTTCGGTTTCTCTTGTTTCTTCAAAGGAAACAGGCTCCGCAGTGGAATAAAAAAGTATATTGCGGCGTAAATCGGCGTTAACGATTTCGAGTGACGGCAGCAAAGCCGTAACTAGGGTGGTACCACGGTAAATTCGTCCCTGTTCTTCGGAACAGGGATTTTTTTCATTACCCAAAAAACAGGATTTTATTGTGGGAATTATATTTTTATCTTTTTAAGGAGGAAAAGCTATGAAAAATCTCGGTGTAAACGAAATCAGAGAGCTGTTTCTGCAGTTCTTTGAATCCAAAGACCATCTGCGTCTGAAATCCTTTTCCGTCGTTCCCCGTAACGACAAGAGCCTGCTGTTGATTAACTCCGGTATGGCACCCATGAAGGCATACTTCACAGGGCAGGAAACACCCCCCAGTAAGCGTGTCACAACCTGTCAGAAATGTATCCGTACAGGGGATATTGATAATGTCGGCAAAACCGCGCGCCACGGCACATTTTTTGAAATGCTGGGCGATTTCTCCTTTGGTGATTATTTCAAGAACGAAATCATCCCTTGGTCTTGGGAATTCGTTACCAAATGGCTGGAAATCCCTGAGGATAAGCTGTATGTCACCATCTATGAGGAGGATGACGAAACAGGCGAAATCTGGCATGAAAAGGTTGGTCTGCCTTGGGACAGAATCAAGAAGCTTGGCAAGGAGGATAACTTCTGGCAGCATGGTACAGGCCCCTGTGGTCCCTGTACGGAAATCTATTATGACCGCGGCCCCGAATATGGCTGCAACAGTCCTACCTGCGGCGTTGGCTGTGACTGCGACAGATACATGGAATTCTGGAATCTGGTTTTGACACAGTTCGATGCGCATGAGGACGGCACCTATACCGAGCTGGAGCATAAAAACGTAGATACCGGCATGGGTCTGGAACGTATGGCAACCATCATGCAGGGCGTAGATTCCATTTTCGATGTGGATACCGTAAAATATATCCGCGATGCGGTTTGTCAGAAGGCAGGCGTGGAATATGGCAAGGAGCATAAGATTGATGTTTCCGTTCGTATCATTACAGACCATATCCGCTCCGTTACAATTATGACCGCAGACGGCGTTCTGCCCTCCAATGAAGGGCGCGGCTATGTATTGAGAAGACTGCTGCGTCGTGCGGCGCGCCATGGTAAGCTTTTGGGCATTCAGGGTGAATTCCTTGCAGAACTTTCCAAGGCTGTTATCACCTGCAGCGGCGAAGCATATCCCGAGCTGGTGGATAAGCAGGATTATATCTTTAAGATTCTTTCCATCGAGGAGAACAGCTTCTATAAGACCATTGATAAGGGCATGGAAATCCTCAAGGAGGATATGGAGGAAATGAAAGCCGCAGGCGAAACCGTGATGAGCGGCGAAAAATCCTTCCGCCTGTATGATACCTATGGCTTCCCCGTTGATTTGACAAAGGAAATTCTGGAAGAAGCAGGCATGCGCGTGGATGAGGAGGCCTTTGCGAAGGAAATGCAGGCACAGAAGGATCGTGCGCGTAAGGCAAGAGGCGGCGAGGGCTACATGGGCGCAGCCGTAACCGTATATGATGAGCTGCCTACCGATTTGGAAACAAAATTCGCAGGCTATGATGTGGATACCGTAGCAGATGCAAAAATCGTTGCTCTGGTTGCAAATGATGCCGTTGCAGATGGCGCGCAGGCAGAGGATTCCGTTGTGGTATTCCTCGACAGAACCCCCTTCTACGCAGAAAGCGGCGGTCAGGTTGGCGATCATGGTATCATTAAAACCGCAAACGGCGTAGTTAAGATAACAAACTGCATAAAGGTAATCGGCGGCAAAATCGCGCATCAGGGCGTGGTAGAGGAAGGCGCTGTTACCGTTGGCGATATTGCCTGTGCAGAAATCGACAAAAAACACAGAATGGCTTCCGCAAGAAACCACTCCGCAACCCATCTGCTGCAGAAGGCACTGAGAACCGTTCTGGGGACACACGTTGAGCAGTCCGGCTCCTATGTCAGCGCAGATAGACTGCGTTTTGACTTCACCCATTTCACCGCTATGACACCGGAGGAAATCAAAGAGGTTGAAAAGCTGGTCAATGAAGCTGTCTTCGCAAGCTACCCCATCATCGCAGAGGAAATGAGCATTGATGCGGCAAGAGAGAAGGGCGCAATGGCGCTCTTTGGCGAGAAATACGGCGATATCGTGCGCGTGGTTGATATGGGCGGCTACAGCGTTGAGCTTTGCGGCGGCGCACATCTGAAAAATACGGCACAGGTTGGTTCCTTTAAAATTGTTTCTGAAAACGGCGTTGCCGCAGGTGTCAGACGTATTGAGGCACTGACAGGCGAAGGCGCACTCCTGCATTATCAGGCGCAGGAGGATGAGGTGCGTACACTGGCACAGATGGTGAAAACCTCTCCCGATAAGCTGGTGGCAAGAGTGGAACAGCTCTTGGCAGAGCAGAAGGAGCTTTCCAAGGAGCTGGAAAAGCTGAAAGCAAAAATGGCAGGCGGCGCTGCGGATGAGATGCTGAGCAAGAAGGTTGATATCAACGGCGTGGCAGTGCTTGCGGCAGAGGTCAAGGATATGGATGCCAACGCAATGCGTACCCTTGGCGATCAGCTGAAAAATAAGCTTGGCAGCGGCGTAATCGTTCTGGCAGGCGCAGCAGGCGGCAAGGTAAGCCTGATGGCAATGGCAACCGATGATGCTGTGAAGAAGGGCGCACATGCAGGCAATATCATCAAAGCGGCAGCGGCAGTCTGCGGCGGTGGTGGCGGCGGTCGCCCCAATATGGCACAGGCAGGCGGCAAGGACGCAGCAAAGATTGCCGATGCACTGGAAAAAGCAAAGGAAATCGTTGCAGAACAGATGAAGTAAATTGAAAACAGAAAGCATATAAAGAAAGGGTATCTCCGAGAGGAGATACCCTCAGACTGTAGACAAAGTAGTTTTGAGGTAGCGGAAGGGTTTGGGAAACAAACTGTTCATTACTTTGCTACGCAAAGCAGGCTTCGCCTGCCGCCCCTTCTTGGGCGGTAAGTAGTTTCCCGAATGGAATCCGCAGGAGGAATTTACTTCCGACGAGGAAAACAACGGGTTTCAAGGCTTTGCCGATGGAACCCGTTTGTTTATTCATCTATTTTAACTCGTTGAAATCCTGATTTCAACGAAGGGTGTCGACAAAGTCGACACCCTATCTCTTACAGCAGGCTGCCAACTGCCAGGAACAGAGGCGCGAATACCAGAGATACAACTGTCATCAGCTTGATCAGGATGTTGATGGAAGGGCCGGAAGTATCCTTGAAGGGGTCACCAACGGTATCACCGATAACGGCTGCTGCGTGTGCATCGGAGCCTTTACCGCCGTGGTTGCCTTCTTCAATGTACTTCTTCGCATTGTCCCATGCACCGCCGGCATTGGACATGAAGATAGCCATCATAACACCTGTTACCAGCGCACCTGCAAGCAGGCCGCCCAGTGCATCAACGCCCAGCAACAGACCAACTACCAGAGGAGCTGCCACTGCCATGATACCGGGAACCAGCATTTCCTTCAGTGCTGCTGTTGTGGAAATTTCTACGCATTTCTTGTAGTCGGGCTTGCCTGTACCCTCCATGATGCCGGGGATGGTACGGAACTGTCTTCTTACTTCTTCAATCATTTCAAATGCAGCTTTCCCTACGGACTGCATTGTGAATGCAGAGAACAGGAAGGGCAGCATACCACCGATCAGCAGACCGATGATAACACGAGGATTCAGCATGTCGATTGTGGACAGGCCAACAGCCTCTGCATAGGATACGAACAGAGCCAGTGCTGTCAGTGCTGCGGAACCGATTGCGAAGCCTTTACCCATAGCTGCTGTTGTGTTACCAACTGCGTCCAGCTTATCTGTGATGTTTCTTACGGAATGATCCAGACCTGCCATTTCTGCGATACCACCTGCGTTATCGGCGATAGGACCGTAAGCGTCAACCGCTACCGTGATACCTGTTGTTGCCAGCATACCTACTGCGGACAGAGCGATACCATACAGACCACATACGGTGTATGCAATGTAGATACCTACGCAGATCAGGATGATGGGGATAGCTGTGGATTCCATACCTACAGCCAGACCGGAAATGATTGTGGTTGCAGGACCTGTTTCGGACTGGTCTGCAATCTTCTTAACGGATTTGTAATCACCGGAGGTGTAGATTTCTGTGATGATACCGATAATCTGACCAACAATCAGACCTGCGATAACTGCGATGGCAGCCTTCATGTTGCCAAAGCAGGTTTTGGACAGAATCACAGATACAATCGCAACCAGAATTGCTGCTGTATAAGAGCCTGTCTTCAGAGCCTTGTGAGGGTTTGCGTTTTCGTCACCCTTAACAAAGAATGTACCGATGATGGAAGCCAGAATACCAACTGCTGCCAGTACCAGAGGATACAGAGCGCCTTCTGCGCTGTAGTATACCAGACCCAGTGTGATTGCAGAGATAACGGAACCAACATAGGATTCAAACAGGTCAGCACCCATACCTGCAACGTCACCAACGTTGTCGCCTACGTTATCGGCGATAACTGCGGGGTTACGAGGGTCATCCTCAGGGATACCTGCTTCAACCTTACCTACCAAGTCAGCACCAACGTCGGCAGCCTTTGTGTAGATACCGCCGCCAACACGGCCGAACAGAGCGATGGAGGAAGCACCCAGAGAGAAACCGAACAGGATGTCTGCATTGCCTGTCAATACATAGATTGCGCCTACGCCCAGAAGGCCCAGACCAACTACGCACATACCCATAACTGCGCCGCCGCTGAATGCGATAGACAGGGCTTTGTTCATACCGCCTGTTCTAGCTGCATTTGCAGTTCTTACGTTTGCATTTGTTGCAACTGTCATACCGAAGAAGCCTGCCAGTGTGGAGAAGATTGCACCAACAACGAAGCAGATTGCTGTAGGCCAGCTTACGCCGAAGCCAATCAGAATAAACAGTACAGCTGCGAAGATAACCAGAATTTTGTATTCTGCGGACAGGAACGCTCTTGCACCCTCTCTGATGCTTGCAGCGATTTCCTGCATTCTGTCTGTACCCTCGTCCATTTTGTTAACCTTACCTGCCAGGACGAAAGCAAACAGCAGCGCCACGATACCAAGTACAGGCGCCAGATAGATTAAACTTGCCATAATAATCCCCCTGTTTCTTAAAAAATTTAGAATGTGGATAATAATAAAAATGCGGAATATAACTTCCTTCCCGCCGGGGCGGAAAATCAGTTCCCACAGGAGCACCCTTCGCACCCCTCCGGTCGGTTCTGCCGGAAAAGCGCCGAAAATAACAAATACACAGCCAAATCCTTCTGCACCAGAAAGCCCTGTTTTTGATGGCGCAGGGGGAATCGACGTGTATCATTTTTCATGCGTTCCCTGCGGGTCAAGTCATATTCTGTCCCACAACTAAGTATAAACGAAAGGGTTTCCAAAAATCAAGTCACATCCTCCACACAGTTGTACTAATTTTGTATACATTTTTTGTTATTTTTGAACAATCTGCACAAGCAGGCTGTTTTTTTGTCCGTGCAATCCAAAAAACTCTCCCCAAATAACCGGAGAGAGTTCTTTTTTCTTATTGTTTATTTTCATATCCGTGCAAGCCGAAGCCCTGCTTTCGTCCTACCCCTTATTGACACAGGAACTGCGCCACCAGCGGCAGTGTAATAACAGAAAGAATTGTGGAAACAAAGGCATATTCCGATGCTCTTTTTTCGTCATTGCCGTAAAGGTCCGCAAAGGAGGGCAGTGCCGCCGCCGCAGGTGTCCCCATCAGCACCACCAGCACACTCAGCGCCATGCCGCTCATGAAGGTTCCGCAGATGAGCTTTGTAATGATAGGTATAACAATCAGCGTTAGGAAGCTGAAAATATAAACCTTTTTATCCTGGAAGATTTCGCGCACATTCGCCGCCGCCAGCAAAGACCCAATGTAAATCATGGAAAGGCAGACAGTTGTATTTGCGGAATACTGCAGCACATCAAAAATAGGCTGCGGCAGAGAAATCGAGTTCACGAAGCAGAATACGCCGATAATCGCAGAAAGGCAGATTAGGTTGATAAACGCATCCTTGAGCATCTGTCCTGCGGATTTTTTCAGGTCACTGCCCATTGCAAACAGCACAGAGCAGACGGTAAACAGGAATACGTTGCAGGTAAACATGACAGCTACGCAGAAAATCAGTCCCTCTGCGCCGTACATTGCCATAATCAACGGCTGCCCCATAAAAATAACGTTGCTGTAAACGCCGCCGCCGCTGAATAGCCCCAGCTCCTTCGGCTGCATTTTCATCGCCTTGCCGATAATAAAGAACAGCAGCGCACCAATGCAGCACATCAGATACGTCGCACCGCAGGTCACCAGAAAGCCCTTGAAAATCTCAGGAGAATATTCCCTCTGCAGCAGAACTACCATGTTGCAGGGAACCGCCACGCGTGTCAGCACGATAGAAAGCCCCTTCGCATTCGTCAGTGACAGAAAATTCTTCTTGTGCAGCACCACGCCGACAATCATCAAAATGACCATCGTAATGAGCTGATAAAATACAGGTATCGCCATTGCTCTAAACTTCCTTCCTCTTATCTTCTATCTCTCATATTTTTTATAGCGACTTCCATTTTATCTTAAAATAAGCCGGTTTGCAATATTTTTTCCGTTTTTTCGCAATATTTTCAATCTTTTATCAGAAAATAACCAGTTTGAATTTAAAAAATAAGATATCTTATTTATCAAAATGCAATTTTTTCTCCAGAAGCCACTGCGCCGCCTTTGCCGCCAGAATCCCGACAACCGCTCCTGCCAGAACGTCCGTCGGAAAGTGTACCCCCAAATACAGACGAGAAAATCCAATCAGCGCCGCCAGCACATACGCCGCCGCTCCCCATCTGCGGTCAATGGCATAAATCGCCGTTGCCGCTGCAAAGGATGCCGAGGTGTGTCCGGAAGGAAAGGAATAATCTCCCAGCCTTCGTACCAGAATCTCGTACCCAAGCAGGTCATACGGTCGCGTGCGCGCCACCAAGGGCTTCAGCAGAAGATTACAGATAACCATATTGAATGCCAGAGAAAGCAGCACCAGCAATCCGCGATTGCTCCATTTTCGTCCCTTTACGCCAAGCAGCAGAAGCACCATGCCAATCCCAATCCAAAGCATCCCCTTGTTCGCCAGAGAGGAAATAAAAATCATAATTTTATCCATAACAGGGCCTGCAAAAGCCTCCCGTATCCAAAGCAAAAGCTGCCCGTCCATCTCAAAAAGCCGTTCCATCTCAAAACCTCCTTTCCCGTCATCGTATCACATCGTTGCGCTCTCGGTCAACGGGTGCAAAAGAAAAACCGAAGGAGGAGTTCCTTCGGTCTTTCTAAGTACGCATCAAATATTCATTTTATATTTTCCTTTATTGTTGTTCTGAAACTATCTTATAAATGTTCGCCTTGTGGAACGCTGCGCCTACCACAAAGAAAATCACTGCACCTGCTACACCCTGTACGATGTTTTCGGGAATAGAGGTTGCCGCTACCGCAAAGCTGCTCTTCAAAATACCGCCGCCGATAAAGTAGCCGAATACCATCCATGCAACGCCAACAAAAGCCGCCAACAGGTTGCGCCCTGTGTAGAATTTCGCTCTGCTGCCTGCGCCGGATGCAATCTTACCAATCAGCCAGCCCATCAGACCCTTGATAATCAGCGTAAAGGGTGCCCAATGGCTGTAGCCGCTCAGAACATCCGCCAGTGCGGAGCCAATACCGCCGGCAACCATGCCGTATCTTGCCCCGAAGAATACCCCGACCAGAAGAATCATGCTGTCCCCCAGGTGTACATAGCCCTGTGTTGCGGAAACAGGAATCTGGAATACCATCGTGCAGACTGCCACCAAAGCAATCAGCAAGCCGTGAATACAAAGCTCTTTCGTTTTCATTTTTGCATCTCCCACCTTACTTGTTTTTTCGTTATCGTAAGGATATCATATCCATCGTCTGTCCGCCAGTAGCAGCACAGCAAAACAAATAATTGTATCGGTGCAATCCATCATTTTGTACCCATACGCTTACTGCAATTCCTCTTTTAACCGCTCCATCACTCGCTCCAGTGTAAACGAAGCCATCAGCCGCCGATTCTCTCTATCCAGTAAGCGAAAATGTCCCGAAACCACATTCTGCTGTATCCGATACCCCTTCTCCTTCCATATCTCTCTCCACCAGACCCTTCCGCCCATTGTTTTCGGGTACTGCGGCTCTGCCTCCGCAAAGGCAAGCGCCTCCACCAAATCATCCAAATCTCCGCCGAACTGCGCCTGCAAAATGCAGCTTTCGCGGAAAATTGCCGCAAATGCCGCCGCACCCGTCCATCCCAGAGAGCTGCGCCCCTTCTCAATCTCCACAAGGGTCTTTTTGGAAATCCCAAGCACCGCCGCCATTTTTTCCTGCGTAAATCCATATTCCTTCCGCACCGCCTTCAATGCACTGTCCAGTGCCGCGGCAAATTCCTTCTTCGTCATGCTCCTTCTTCCCTTCTTATAGCGGCGACAGATACATCAGGTATGGTGCCGTCAGTATCGCCATCCCCAGTGCGATTTTCTTTTTCTTTCCTTCCTCTAATAAAATTCCCTTCCATACGAACCTTATATGGAAGAAATAAATCAGTACCCCTGCCAGAACTACGCCAACCGTTGCAAATAAAAACGCTCCCACAGAGGAAAGCGGCGCATATATATGAAATGGCAGAGAAACCGCACTGCTGAGGATGACCAGAACTCCTGCCGCCAGAAAATCCGCCAGAAATCCAAAACCCCATGCTTTCCAAATGCCCTTCCGGTAAAGCTCCTTTTTCTCCGGCACCTTGAACAGGAAAAACAGAAGCAGCAGCATTACCGTATCCACAATAAAATTCGCCGGCAGCAAAAGCACAAAAAAATACGGAAACAAAATGGCATAGAAATATATTCCCCACATCGGGAAAATCAGGTTGTACAGCTTGATGTCTCGTTTCATAAAGGACCTCCTTTTCGGCATAATTGGTGTAAATTTACACTTTTTAACTTAGTGTAATTTTACACTTTTATCCTCCCCCTGTCAATCCCCCACAGAAAAAGGAGAGCGGCAATTCGCTCTCCTTCTCTATTTTATTGAATCAATGCCTATCCGGGCCGAAAGCCTGCTTTCGATTTCATTTTTTAACCCGTAATGCTGCTGATAACGCCTGCATCTGTAAGGACAACCTTTACTGTATAGCCCTTATTATCTGCATTGCCATCCTCCAGATCCTCCTGCTTCAGACCCTTTACGTTGCAGGTTTTCACCTTGCCGGGCAGATCCAGAGAGAACTTGTTGCCGCTTGCCGTCCGGATGCGGATGTAATCGCTGTCGCAGGAGGTCAGCTCGCCTGCCGCCTCTCTGATGTAAACATTCAGCGTTTCCACTCTTTCCTGATCATCCAGTCCTGCTTCTACATAAACCTTCACATTCGGGTCGGCAATCATTTTCTTCACCGTATCCAGAGATTCTGTAGGAGAACCGTAAACGCGCAGCGTCATTTTTCTTTCGCTCAAGAAGCTGTACGCCTTGCTCTTGCCGTCCACCTGCAAGCCGTTTGCCGCAGAGGTTGCAATGCCGCTTACCTTCGTCAGCCCGCTGCCCACATTCGGACCATTTACTAATGTAAACTGATTTACCACGCCGCTGCTGTTGAAGCCCAGCTTGATTTCCTCCCCAACATATTTGGAGGTTGCAATGTCGTCCAGTGTAAATTTCTTGTCGTCCTCGTCCGTCAGCTTCGGCTTGGAGGTTGTAATTAGTTCATATTCGCCGCCGCTTGTTTCGATTTTGATTCTCTTCTTATCCTGGTCGTATTCCACCAGCTTGCCGGTTGCCGCTGTCAGTCTTGCGTCAACCTCTGTCACCTTATTGTTGCCGTCCGCAACAATTTCCGCATACAGCTCAAATGCGGAATCGTTCGCCAGTCTTGTCAGTAGCTTCTTGGACTGTGTCTCTGTGCTGCCAATTTTGATAGTATTATCAGAATCCTTCGTGTTGTATTTATCCAGCATCGTGTAGCTTACGGAAGAGGTCTTGAATTTCAGCACATCATTCTGAATCGAAGCCACTGTGCCCTTGCGTTCTCTCTTCTCGTCGCTTGTCTTGTTCCAAGCCTGCTTATCTGTGGAAAGATAAATCTCTGTCACCTTGTTGCTCTTGTTCATCACAACCTTGCAGTACATGGTATCATCCGTATCATCCGCGAATGCTTCCGCCTTATCTACTTTGCCCAGATTCTCCCAGTCCTTATTTTTATAGCCGTAGAATGTAATGTTATCCAGAGGGTTCGTGGAACCAAAAGTAAAGGTTGTGGTTTCCTTGTTCTCCTCTACCACCAGCTTCTTGTCATTCAGGCTCTTTACCTTATAGGTTCTGCTGGTGTCCTTTTTCCCCTCGTCAAAGGTATCCTCGGACATAATTACCTTGGAAACCTTTTCATCCGCATTGACCGTAACCTTCACATAAACCGTACCGCTGTCTGCCAGCTTCTTCAGTGCCGCCGCTGTGCTCTTGGTGTCACCGATGTAGTATTCGCAGTTTGCCGCAAAGTAATAGGTGCCTTCGCTGCTGCTGCCGATGAATTTCATATTCACGCTGTTTGTGGAGAAGCTCTTTACCTCGCCCACTCTTGTGTATTCATTCGTAAAGGTGATGTACAGCTCTTCAATATAGGTTACATCCTCATAATTCCCATTCTTCTTTTCTCTTTCAATGGTTGTTTTGATGCCTGCATAGGCGTGCTCCTTATAATGGTCATCCAGCAGGGTTTTCAGCTGTGTTCTTGTCACCGTCTGTCCGCCGACAACGATTTTCGCGCCGGATTTGATGGGATATTTTACGGTTTCGCCCGTGTTTTCGTTCTCAAAGCTGAGGCTGTCATTCTTATAGGAATCCACATAGCCCGTCATATCATATTTGGACTGCGCCGTAGAGCCCTTTGTCACGCGCATTGCAATCACGCTGTTGCCGCTGCGGATTAAGGAAACCTGATCGCCCTTGTTCAGGCTGCTCAGTGCAACGGTCTGTGTGGTATTCCCGGAATAAACAGGCATCTGCCCCAGTGTTGCCATCACGTTTTCCGTGCCGCCCTGCGTCATCCGCACCGTAAAGTTGTAATATTTATTTTCGTTTACCGTAATGTTGGTAATCGTGCCGCTTTCCTCAACGCCCTCTGTCAGGATGCTGTTTGTCTTGTTCAGCATAACAGCCATTTCCGCACGGTTGATGTTCTTCTTGGGGTTGAAGTTGTTGTAGTTGTCCCCACTCACAACGCCCAGTCTTTTCAGAAGGTCAATCTGCACCAGTCTCTCGCCGGAAATGCTCCAGTAATCCGCAAACTTCTTTGCCTCTGCCGCATCCTTTTCCTTGTCGTAATACATCCCAAGCGCATTACCGAACAGCAGCGCAACATCCTCTCTCGTTGCCGCTGTGTTGCCGCCTGCAAATTTTGTTGCCACCAGCTGCATGTCGATGATGCCGTTCTTCAGCCCATAGGCAACTGCCATCTGCGCCCACTTCGGCACCTGATATGTATCCAGCGTACCCATGTAGGCATACGCCTCCACCGCATCCATGGATTTTGCAACCCCTGTTTTCACCAGCACATTGTAAACCATCTGCATTGCCTCGCAGTAGGTCACATTGTTTTTCGCACGGAAGGTACCGTCCTCATAGCCGCTTAAAAGGCCCTTGTCCGCCACACTGTTGATGACTGTTTCCGCCCCTGCCCAAGGCACATTGTTGATGTCCTTGAAATTTGCCGCATAGGCTGTCAAGGGCAGACTGGAAGCTGCCATCACCGCAGACAGGATTAACGCGAACTTGCGCTTCATAACTTTTACCCCCTTTGATTTTCGTTTTCTATTTATTGTTCTTATAAATTCCTCTTTCTACTGTTCCATCAGGCATATCTGCCGAAATGTTACTATAAATTATATCATAACTGCGCCCCTCTGCCTAGTCCCAAGGTCTTAAGGTTTCTTTAATCTCTCAGGCAAAACCGCCGCTGCGCCCCTCTTTCTCCTCCCTAACGCCTTCCTTCTCCCTTCGCCCCCATTTTATATTCTTTTTTTATCAAAACAGGATTTTTCATCCCATCTTTCCAAAAAAGGTGTATACTAAAGAAAAACAGAAAACTTTATTTTTTATAAAGGAGGTCTTTCTTATGCAGGAAAAAAGAACCCACACGCGCGTTCCGGCAAAAGCAATCCATGAAACTCCGGCAAACGGCGTTTTCATCACAAAGAACGATCTGAGAAATTATGGTGCCTTTGCAGGTCTTTTCTTTCTCCTTCTGTCCGCCTTCGCCGTTCTGGGCAGAAAATGCAAAAAGGGCGGAAAAGACAAAAAAGAGAAAAAGGGGAGAAAAGACAAAAAAGACGGGAAATGCTGAGGTTTCGCCTTGCCAAGCCGTTTCCTTTTCGCTATACTATTAGGATAGTATAGGAGGGTTATCCTCCTTTTCAAATGCAGAAAAACCGAAAGGAAGAAAAAAACTATGAAATTAGGTATCGTAGGTCTGCCCAACGTGGGCAAAAGCACCTTATTTAATTCTATGACACTGGGCAAGGCAGAGGCAGCCAATTACCCCTTCTGCACCATCGACCCCAACGTGGGTGTGGTTCCCGTCCCCGATGAACGTCTGGCAAGGCTGACAGAAATGTACGATTCCGCAAAAACAACACCCGCGGTAATCGAATTTGTCGATATCGCAGGTCTGGTGCGCGGTGCATCCAAGGGCGAGGGTCTTGGCAATAAGTTCCTCAGCCATATCCGCGAGGTGGATGCCATCTGTCATGTTGTCCGCTGCTTTGAGGACACAAACGTTGTCCATGTGGACGGCTCTATCGACCCCATCCGTGATATTGAAACCATCAATTTGGAGTTGATTTTCTCCGATATCGAAATTCTGGAGCGCCGCATTTCCAAAACCGTCAAGCTGGCAAAGCAGGATAAATCCCTGCAAAGAGAGCTGGATATTCTCTTAAAGCTGAAGGAAGCGCTGGAGGCAGGCAAGTCCGCAAGAAGCGTGGAATTTGATGCCCCCGAAGATTATGAATTCGTGCAGACCCTGACGCTTCTGACCGCAAAGCCCGTGCTTTATGCCGCAAATGTCACAGAGGATGACTTGGCGGATGACGGTGCATCCAACGAATTTGTCGGCAGAGTCAGAGAATATGCCGCAGCAGAGCATAACGAGGTATTCGTGCTGTGTGCAAAAATCGAGGAGGAAATCTCCGATTTGGACGAAGCGGACAAAAAGGAATTCCTTGCCGAGCTGGGCGTGGAAACCAGTGGTCTGGATCGCCTGATTGCCGCAAGCTATAAGCTTCTGGGCTTAATCAGCTATCTGACCGCAGGGCCGCAGGAATCCCGCGCGTGGACCATCACCAAGGGCACAAAGGCACCGCAGGCGGCAGGCAAAATCCACTCCGATTTTGAGCGCGGCTTCATCCGTGCAGAGGTTGTGCATTATGATGACCTCATGCGTCTTGGCTCCTATAATGCCGCAAAGGAGCAGGGCTTAGTCCGCTCCGAGGGTAAGGAATATGTGATGAAGGACGGCGACGTAGTGCTGTTCCGCTTCAATGTATAAAGGGCATGGATGCCCTAAGTCGAAATCAGACATACAACAAAACCCCCTATCCTAGGATAGGGGGTTTTTGATTGCCTTTATTTATTCATCCAATAAATTTTTTACCAGGAAGGAAACATCCGTCTTTTCCTTCAGAATCCCATTTTCATACATCCAATCCGCATTATTCTGCCATACGGAAACATCCTGAGACAGGAACTTCGCATCCTCTGTTTCCATTACAGGCAGCAGAATTTCCATGCTCTTTGTTTCCACTGTTTTGGAAAGCGGGAAGTTTTCCTCATTCTGGTGGTCAAGCAGAATCTGCAATGCTTCCTCAGGGTTTTCCTTCATGAAGTCAAAGCCCTTGCGGCAGGCACGCAGGAATTTCTCGATTTTTTCAGGATTTTTATCCACTGCATCCTTCCCTGCCAAAAATACCAGCTCATAGCTCTGGGGAACGCCGTAATCGGTGGGGTAGAAATAGTTGATATCAAAGCCTTCCTCCTCCAGCTGCGGTACCTCGTGGTTTACCATGTTGCCTGTGGTTGCATCCACCTGTCCGGTTGTGGTTGCTGTCAAAAGGTCGAAGCCGACATCTACAAACTGGCAGTCATCCGCAGACAGCCCTACGTTTTTCAGCATAGATGCAATCTGTGCCTCAGAAAGAGCCGTACCGCTATAGCCGATTTTCTTGCCTGCCAGATCCTCCGCACCCTTGATGCCGCTTTTTGCAAGGGAAATCACAACATTCAGAGAGCTTTGTGTCACTGCACCGACAGAAACAATCGGAACATTCTCCTCTACTGCCGTCTGGATTGCGTCCTGCAAATAGTAAATTCCGATATCCGCCTTGCCTGCCGCCGGCATGGAAATGCCGTCATTTGTGTTGGCAGGGAAGTTGATAACCAGGTTCAGCCCTTCATCCGCAAAATAGCCCTTCTCCTGCGCTACATACAGGAAAGAATGAATCGCATTGGGATACCAGTCCAGAACAATGTTGAAATCCTCCAGAGCCGTATCATCCGTTTTTGCATCGGTTCCGCCGCCGCAGCCTGCCGCACCGAATGCCAGCACCGCCGCCATGCCAAGTGCCATCAGTTTCTTTTTCATAGCTTACCTTCTCCCTTCGTTCTGCGAGCCGTTACAGCTCTTTTCTCCATGTGATGATTTTCTTTTCTATCAGGGTAATGATGCCAACTGCCACCATTGCCACAACGGACAGCAATACCACAGGCGCAAAAACCCCTGCACCGTCCAGCTGTGTCATCATTCGTTTGCTGAAATAGCCAAGCCCCTTCTGCGCCCCAAGCCATTCCGCGATTGCCGCCCCGATCACGCTCATCGGCACGGACATCTTAATTGCGGAAAAGAAATGCGGCAGAGCCGTCGGCAGCTTCAGCTTTAAAAAAATATCCTTTTTTGTTGCACCGTAGGTAAAAAGCAACTCCTCCATTTCCCGCTTCGTCCCTTTCAGACCGTCAAAAACGGTAATCGCAATCGGGAAAAACGTCATCAGAATTGTCACAAGCACCTTACTCCAAATGCCATAGCCAAACCAGAGGATAAACAGCGGCGCAAGGGCCGTTGTGGGAATCGTCTGGGAGGCAATGATAACGGGGTAAAGCGTTTTTTCCAGTCTCGGATTCCAGTCCATCGAAATCGCAAGCAAAAGCCCCAGCACCACGGAAATGCAAAGCCCCAGTGCGGTAACGCCCATCGTTGCCGGCAGATGCACCAAAAACAAGGGCGTTCTCAGCTCCCACAGCCGCACCAGAATCTGCGTGGGCGAGGGCAGGATATACGCCGCATGGATGCCCATTGCCGCCCCCTGCCAGAAAAGCAGGAGGATAAATACCAGTATCAAAGAAGAAATGTTTCGTTTCATAAGCGCACACTCCTTCTCAGCTTCCCAATCAGCCGTTCCTTCAAATCGACGATTTCGGGCTTTTTCAAATCATTTCTGTCCCGATGGGCAGGCAAGGGCACCTCTACCATCTCCATCGAAGAAAACGGTCTGTCCTGTATCACAAAAATTTTCTTCGACAGAAATACCGCCTCCTCTACGTCATGCGTGATAAAAAGAATCGTCTTATGGTAATGCTCCCATTGCTCCAACAGCCATTCCTGCATTTCCACCCTCGTCAGGTAGTCCAGTGCGGAAAACGGCTCATCCAGCAGGAGCATATCCGCCCCCGAAAGCAGCGTGCGCGCAAAGGAAACCCTCTGCTTCATGCCGCCGGATAAATCCTTCGGATATTTTTTCATATATTCCGAAAGTCCGACCTGCGCCAAAACCTCCCTGCAGCGCTTCGCCTGTTCCGCCGCAGGCACACCTGCCAGCTCCATCGGCAAACAGATATTTTTCTCAATCGTCCGCCATGGAAAAAGCAAATCCTTCTGCGGCATAAAGGCACTGTATTGCTTCTGCTCACGGATGGGTCTCCCGTTCACCAAAATCTCGCCCTCCTGCAGCTGCTCCAATCCGTTGATTAAACGGAAAATCGTGCTTTTGCCACAGCCGCTCGCCCCGATGATCGAAACGAAATCCCCCGCCTCTACGGAAAAGGAAAGGTTCTCCATCATGGGGAACTCGTCCACCGCATAGCGGAAGGAAACATTTTTAAATTCCAACATCATCTGTACACCATTCCTTCTGTCTGCAAAGCTTCTCTTGCAGAGCCCTTTTATTCAGGGATTTCCTCATAAGCCATATCCCAGAACATTGCCTCATAGCGGCTGCAGTTTTCAAAAATCTCCTTCAGATGCGCTTCTCTTTCCGCAGAAATATCCTTCCCCAGCTCGTTTACCAGATCAATGATTTCCTGTGTGGTTTCGCAGTATTCCTTGCTGCAATAGCCGCGCACCCATTCGCCGTACAAAGGATGCTCCAATGCCCCCGGTACATGCTGATGATGCTCCCCAATCATCTGATAGCTCCATGCGCAGGAAAGCACCGCCACCAGAATTTCCAGAGGGCCGCCCTTATACGCCTCATCCAGCATATAGGAGGTGTAGGACTGGTTCGTCAGTGTGGATTTCGTGGTTGCTACCTCCTGCTCCGTAATCCCCAGACGGGACATATACGCCTTATGAATATTCATCTCCCCGTCCAGTGTGTCATGCACCATATAGGAGAAGCGTGTCATCAGTGCCTCGTCCTCTGTTTTCACCACGCCCATCGCAAATACCTTCGCATACTGTAAAAGATAACGATAATCCTGCACCATATAAAAACGGAATCTGTCCTCGCGCAGTGTCCCTTCGCCCAGCTCCTTTACAAAGGGCTGCTCCAGATACCCTTCCCAGATAGGCTTTGCCACTGCATATAATCTGTCTGTCAAGCTCATGTTCTTCTTCCTTTCTTTTTCTTTCCTTTGCTCTGCAATAGAAAAGACCTCTCCCAATCGGAAAAGGTCTTCGTTTGTCCTCGTTGCTTCGCTTCCCTCCGTTGGTATTAACCACATCAAGTTCAAAGGGTTGGCATTTCATCCTCTCAGCTGCATCAGCACCCCCAGCTTTTTGCTTTATTTCCTTGATTATAGCATATTTTTTTTAAATGGCAAATACTTCTTTTCTCAATTAGGGAAATTACGGGGAAAGTGCCTGTCGCTTTTCACAAAAATTTCAAAAAAACTTAAAATAATTTTACTTTACTTTTTCCGGAAAATGACTACACTAAAGAAGGTGCAACACGATAAGTTGCCGAACTACCGCGGAAGGGTTCGGGAAACCGTTTCGGTGTCCCGAATGGAATCCGCAGAGCGGGCTTTGCCCACTCGAGGAAAACTGCAAGTTTCTAAGCATTTATGCTGACGGAACTTGTCAGTTTATTCTTCTGTCCAACAAGTCAAAAACCTGTTTTTGACTTAATTTTTTAGAAAGGAAACCCCGGCTATGGATTATGATACCCAACTGATTAACCTTGCCCTTGATGCAGGCGAAATCATGCTTGCCTCAGGCGCGGAAACCTTCCGTGTGCAGGACACCATGCAGCGGATTCTCTCCGTTTCCGGCAAGGAAAAAATAGAAGCCCTGGCAATGTGTACCCTTCTGATGGTCACCTTGCCACGAGAGGAAAAGGGCCCTCTCTCTATGGCGCGCGCCGTCAAAAACCGCGATTTGAATTTTGAAAAAATCTGCGCCGTCAATGATATGTCCCGCGCCTTCGTCTCCGGCAAAATCAGCGTCACCGAAGCCTTAGACCACTGCCAAGAAATTCATCACGCACCCAACTTCAAATTCCGCACCCGTGTGCTTGGCTATGCCATCAGCGGCGCAGGCTTCGCCTTTATGGTCGGCGGCTCTGTGCAGGATTTTCTGGTATCCTTCGTCATTGCCCTTCTCATGGGCTGTACACTGGTCTCTCTGGAGCGCAAGAAGATTCCCTTCTTTGTCGCCCCTCTGATGGGCGGTCTGGTTACGGGGCTTGCCGCCTGCATGGCGCATGCGCTCCTTCCAGCCACCCAGCTGGATAAGCTGATTATCGGCACCATGAAGGTGCTTCTGCCGGGGCTTGCGCTTTCCAAGGCAATGCGAGATTTGCTTGAGGGCAACCTCATCAGCGGCAATTCCAAGGTAGTTGAGGTTCTGCTCATTGCCTGCTCCATCGCCGCAGGGGTTGCTGTTGCGCTGACGCTGTTTCAAATGACTGAATGAACGGAGGAAATCCTATGAATACAACCTTGTTTTTCTATCTTGTGCATCCCTTGGTTGCACTCTTTGCAAGCGTAGGCTATGCCATCGTCTGCAATGCCCCTCGGAAGGAAATCCCCTATTGCGGGCTGACCGCCTTCCTCTGCTGGCTGGTGTATCAGCTTGTCCTTCGGCATGATGGCTCGTCCTTTCTGGCAACGCTTCTGGCAACCTTTGCCGCAACAGGCTTTGCGCGCTTTCTTTCCTACCACCGCATGCTCCCGACGATTGTCTATCATATCCCCGGCATCCTGCCTCTGGTACCCGGTGCGGCAGTCTATCGCTGCATCACCTCTGCCATGGAAAGCCGTGTGCTGGAAACAACCGCAAATATTCTGACTGCGCTAAAGCTGGCAGGTGCCATCGGCATCGGCTCTGTTATCATTCTGGTTCTGCCGCAGGCATGGTTCTCTTTCTTCCCCAGATTAAAGAGAAAAAACAGCTGAGCCGAATTTTATCAAACGAAAGGAGAAACGCCTTATGGATAACGATACGAAGCTTATCAATCTCGCTCTGGATGCAGGCGAAATCATGCTGAAAAACGGCGCAGAAACCTTCCGTGTGCAGGATACCATGAAACGGATTCTCTCCACCACAGGCAGAGAAAAAATCGAAGCAACCGCCATCTCCACCGCCCTCATCGTCACCCTCCCGCGCGAGGAAAAGGGCCCCCTTTCCATGATGCGCGGTGTCCGCACCCGTACCATCAATTTTGAAAAGGTCTGCGAGGTCAATGATATGTCCCGCGCCTTTGTTTCGGGCAAAATCTCTCTGGATGAGGCCATTGAGCGTCTGAAGGAAATCCATCAGTTTTCCTTCTATCCCCTCTCGATTCGTGTTTTCGGCTACGGTCTGATTTCGGGCTGCTGCTCCTTTCTGGATACGCCCTTCTTTCTGGATGGCTGCATTGCCTTTGTCATCGGGCTGTTTTTAGGCTGTCTGGATATCTGGCTTGGCAAAAAGAAAATCCCCTATTTCTTCGGGCCGTTTCTGGGTGGTGTTGCGGCAGCATGCCTTGCCTGCCTCATTCAGCCGCGCTTCCCCTCGGCGCATATCGGCACCATCATCATCGGCAGCATTATGCCGCTTCTGCCGGGTATGACCTTCGCAAAATCCATGCGTGACCTGCTCGAAGGCAACCTTATCAGCGGCTACACCAAGGCAGTCGAGGCTCTTGTCGTTGCCTGCTCTTTGGCAGGCGGTGTCGGTCTGACCCTGTCCTATTTCATGTAATGCGCATAAAAAAAGCGAAGGCTATCAGCTTCTGATTTCCTTCGCTTCTTTTTTATGCTTCTTTATAGTTCTCTCCTGCCCTCCAAGGCTCTGGAAAGCGTAATCTCATCCACATATTCCAAATCGCCGCCAACCGGAACGCCGTTTGCGATTCTTGTCACCTTCACATCCAAAGGCTTCAGCAGCTTCGCAAGATACATCGCCGTTGCCTCTCCCTCCACATTCGGGTTGGTCGCAAGGATGACCTCCGCAACCGTGCCGTCTATGCGGCTGAGCAGCTCCTTGATATGAATATCCTGCGGGCCAATTCCCGTCATAGGAGAAATTGCTCCATGCAGCACATGATACACGCCATGGAATTCCTTCGTCCGTTCATACGCCGCCATATCTCTGGGGTCCTCCACCACCATAATCACCGAATGGTCGCGCTTCGGGTTCGCGCAGACGGGGCAGATTTCCTCCTCCGTCAGGTTGCAGCAGACAGAACAGTATTTCACCTCGTCCTTTGCCGCAAGAATGGCTTCGGAAAGCGCCGCCACCTTCTCTCTCGGCAAATTGATGATGTGAAATGCCAGTCTCTGTGCGGATTTTCCGCCAATCCCCGGCAGTGCCGCCAGTTCCTCAATGAGCCTTGTCATCGGATTGCCGTAATAATTCATGCTGTCCCTTCTTTATCAGAACATACCGCCTAAGCCGCCGGTCATTCTGCCCATTTCTGCGTTATACATTTCCTCTACCTGACGAATTGCCTCGTTCACAGCGGAGATAATCAAATCCTCCAGCATTTCCACATCATCGGGATCTACCACATCGGGGTTGATTTTCAGCTCCTGAATTTCCTTTTTCCCTGTGATAACAACCTTCACAGCACCGCCGCCGCTGGTCATTTCCAGTGTCTTTGCCTGCAGCTCCTCCTGCTTTTCCATCATTTGTTTCTGCATTTTCTGCGCCTGCTTCATGAGGTTATTCATATTCATACCACCCATGCCGCCGGGAAAACCGCCTTTTGCCATGTCTGATTCCTCCTTATATTTCATAAACCTAATCTTTTTTATTTTATCTGAAATTGCGCCGTCTGGCAAGTGTCATTCCACATCCGCCTCCGGAAAATACTGCCCCAGAAGGCTTGCAAATTCCGCATCCGCCTCCGCAGAGGGTGTCTCCTCCTCCTTGCCGTATGCCGCTTCTCTCCATTTTTCATATTCATCCTTCGTGGTGGTTCGCAGCTCGAAGCTTTTGCCCGTTTCCTTCTCCAGAACTGCCGCAATCTTGTCCATGCCTCGCTGAATCATATCCGTCAACGCAGGATATGCGCAGATGAGATAGAGAAATTCGTCCTCCTTGAAGCCGATTTCCACCTGCGCAAGCTTCGCCTTCAGCACCGCATCCTCCACATCATTTCGCAGTAACGCCCATTTCTCCTGTACTTCCTTTCTGTCCTCTGGCAGTGCAGGAGGTCTGCGCTTGGGCTTAGGCTTTTCCTTGGGCTTTTCGGTCGGTGCCGCCTGCGTGATGGCAGCCGGTACGCCCTCCTCCATCCGCCGCTCCAGCTCGCCCAGTCTTGCCGCCAGGGCAGTCAAATCCTTCTCCGTCCATGGCGCGCAAAGCTTCATCAGCTCCACCTCCAGCAGAATCCGCTCATTCGTTGCCCATTTCATTTCGCTCTGCAAATCAGAAAATTTCCCGATGAAATAAATCAGCTCCTCCGCAGAAAGCACTCCTGCCGCCTTTTTCAGCCGTTCTCCGTCCTCCGCGGATAAATCCAGAATCCGCGTCACATCGGGCAGCGTTGCCGCCATCAGCAGGTTCCGCAGGTGCTGCAAAAGCTCTGTCACAAACTGCTTCACGTCTCTCCCGTCCTGCATCATCTGCTCCACCAAAAGCATTGCCTGCTTGGCATCCCGCTTGGCAAGCGCGTCCGTCATTTCAAAGAAAATCGTCTGGTCAACCGCGCCCATAATGTCCAGCACCTTTTCCAGCGTAACCTCCTCGCCGCTGAAAAACGCAAGGCACTGGTCTAAAATACTCAGAGAATCACGCATCGAGCCGTCCCCCAGATGTGCCACATAGCGCACCGCCTCAGGGGTCGCCTGCTGTCCCTCCTCCTTCAGATAGCCCATCAGCGTTTGGGCAATCGTCTCCGTGGTAATCCTGCGGAAATCAAACCGCTGTACGCGCGAAAGAATCGTTGCCGGCACCTTCTGCGGGTCTGTTGTCGCCAGAATAAAAATAACGTGTGCAGGCGGCTCCTCCAGTGTTTTCAGAAGCGCATTAAACGCCGCCGCCGAAAGCATGTGTACCTCGTCAATGATATAGACCTTATATTTCCCCTGTGTCGGCGGATATTTCACTTCCTCGCGAATCTCGCGGATGTTGTCCACGCCGTTGTTGGAGGCTGCGTCAATCTCAATTACGTTCACGCTTCTCCCTGCCAGAATATCCTTACAAACGGCACACTCGTTGCAGGGCTCGCCGTCCGCCGTGGGGTTCGTGCAGTTGATGGCTCTGGCAAAAATCTTCGCCGTAGAGGTTTTCCCCGTGCCCCTTGTGCCGCAAAACAGATACGCATGGGACACGCGCCCCGTTTTCATCTGATTTTTCAGCGTTCTGACGATATGCTCCTGCCCGATGACGCTCTCAAACGTCTGTGGGCGGAATTTTCGATATAAAGCCGTATAAGCCATAAGCACACTCCTCTTTTTTTCCGAATCAAATCGGACATTCTTTTGCTATGATACCACAAATTTCAAAAAAATGATACTGTCCGCACCACGCCCTATGCCGCCCCACAGGGCAAGCAAACGGCAAAGGTTGTGCCGCCTTCGCCGCTTTCGGCAATGCGGATTGTGCCGCCGTGCAGCTCCACAATCTTTCGCACCAGCGTCAGTCCCAGCCCTACGCCGCCGTATGCCCGACTGCGCGATTTATCCACACGGAAGAACGGCTGAAAAATGGTTTTCCTGTCTGCTTCGGGAATCCCGCTTCCCGTATCCTGTACCAGAATCTCCACCGTATCCGCCCTCTCCTCTGCCGAAACGCGCACCGCTCCACCCTCTTTGTTGTAGCGAATGGCATTTTCCACCAGATTAAACAGCAGACGATACAGCAAAATATCACTTCCCTGCAAAAGCACCTCTCCCGTCGCTTCCTGTAAAAGCGAAATCTGCCGCTTCTCTGCCATAGGGGAAAGGTCTGCCAGCACCTCCTCAATCAACGCCGTCAGCTCTACCGCATCCGCCCGTTCAATCGTGTTCATTTCGCTCATTTCCAGAAGCGTTTTCACCAATTTTGAAAGCCGCTCCGTCTGTTCCTTCAGCATGGCAAGCAGCTCCGCCGTTTCTGCGTCCATGTCGGGGTGCGGCATTTCCTCGTATAATTCCAGCTGTGCCTGCATCATCGCCAAGGGCGTGCGGAATTCATGCGCCGCATTGCCGTTAAACTCCTGTAAGGAAGAAAACGCATCCGAAAGCCGCCGTACCATAGCCTCAAAGGAATGGCTGAGCGCCTGAAATTCGGGAATCTGCTGCTCCTCCGCCTGATATTGCGTTAAATTCTCCGCTTGGATTTGCGCAATTCTGCCGGAAAAGCTTCTGAGCGGTCTAAGGGCATAGCCGCTCACAAAATAAGTAATACAGCCACTCGCCAGTGTAATCAGAAGGGTGATCAGCCAGCTGCTGAGCGTAAAAATCTTTTTGGTATCATCAATTTGAATTTCAAAATCAGGAGGAAGCTGCTTCACATCTGCGTCGGGAATGGAAATCATAAAATCCGCCGTCGGTGTCTGATGAAAAATCGCCTGCCCCAGCTTATCCATATAAAACATGCCTGCTCTGGAAAGTGCCAGATTCAGAAAAATACAGGTAGCGGCAATCAGCACCGCCGTCATCAGCGTCAGTCTCCATTGTAAAGAAAGTCGCTTCATTTCCACTCTCCCCCTATCCGATATCCTTCCCCGACCTTGTTTGTGATCGGGTCATAGTTCAGCTCTGCCTTCAGCTTCTTTCGCAGCGCAGAAATATGCACCCGAATGGAATTGCTGAAGGCATCCACACTGCCGTCCCAAACATGCTCCATCAGCTCCTCCTGACTGACAGGCCTGCCCTGGTGCAAAAGCAGATATTCCAAAATGCCCTTTTCCTTTCTGGTCAGACGGATTTCCTTCCCGTTCACAAGGGTTTCTCTGGTGCGGGTATCAAAGGAAATGCCGCCGCAAACCAAAGCTGTGCTTTGCTGAATGAACTGTCTGCGTGTCAGGCTGCGCACCCTTGCCGCCAGCTCCTGCAAATGAAAGGGCTTTTCCAGATAATCGTTCGCCCCTGCATCCAAGCCCGCAACCTTATCCGCAACCTGACTGCGTGCGGATAAAATCAGCACCTTTGTTTCCGCATCCGTTTGGCGCAGCCGCTCCAAAACCTCCATGCCATCCATCCCCGGCAAATGCAAATCCAGCACAATCAAGTCATACTGCTCTATCAAAAGCCGCTCCAACGCCTCTGCCCCGTCATAGCAGCAATCCACCTCATAGCCTGCATGGTGCAGGCTTTTGGCGATGGTATCGCAAAGCATCCTCTCATCCTCAACCACCAAAAGCTTCATGACTCTGCCTCCTTTCCGATTTCCTTCACTTTTTTCCTTTTTCCTTTTTCCTTTTTTTAGTTTTAGTATACCATAAAGAAATAAAATAAAAATTAAGTTTTTTCTTAACAGAGATTTTATTTCGGATGTTGTATACTGGTTTCATCAAGAAAAATAAAAACGAAACAGTCCCCCTTGGAACGAAAGGAACGAAACCATGAAAAAGGAACTCGCAACGCCGTTTTTCCGGCTTGCCGCTCTTGCGCTCGGCATCGGCATGATGGGCTACGGCGCATATCGCGGAGAGGCAGCTGTTGTGCTCTCCAAAGCAATCAAATTATGTCTGGAGTGTGTCGGCATTGGCTAAAAAACAAATAAAATCCTATCTTCTGGCAAGAATACGAGGAGGTATTCAGCTTCTGGCAACGCTTTTGAGCAACCTCCACCTGCCAAATTTCCTAAAAGGAACCATCTTTCAGGGCAGCACCAAGCAGGTCTGCGTACCCGGTCTGAATTGCTATTCCTGCCCGGGGGCAGCGGGCGCGTGTCCCATCGGGGCCATGCAGGCAGTGGTCGGCTCCTCAAAATTCAAGTTTTCCTATTATATCACAGGAATGTTGATTTTCATCGGCGTTCTGCTGGGAAGATTTGTCTGCGGCTTTCTCTGCCCGTTCGGCTGGTTTCAGGATCTGCTGCATAAAATCCCGACAAAGAAATTTTCAACCAAAAAACTCAGTGGTCTTCGCTATCTGAAATATCTCATTTTGGTTGTTATGGTTTTTCTTCTGCCTGCGTTTGTGGTAAACGTGGTCGGCATGGGAAACCCCTTCTTCTGCAAATATCTTTGTCCGCAGGGGGTGTTGGAGGGTGCCATTCCGCTCTCCCTCGCCAGCACGAGCATCCGCTCCGCCCTCGGCTCGCTGTTTGCATGGAAAAGCTGTGTGCTTGCGGCTGTAATCATCCTGAGCATACTGTTCTATCGCCCCTTCTGCAAATGGATTTGCCCCTTGGGTGCGTTTTACGCATGGTTTAACCGCATTTCCCTTTTGCAGCTTCAGGTGGATCAAAACAAATGTATCTCCTGCGGCAAATGCGGCAGGGCGTGCAAAATGGACGTTGCTGTTCCTCAGACACCGAATCATAACGAATGTATCCGTTGCGGTGCCTGCATCACAGCCTGTCCCACACAAGCCATTCACTATCAATACGGATGTAAAAAACAGAAAACGGAGGAAACAAAATGAAAAAAAGAATTTTACTTTTCGCAGTCTCTCTTATTTTAGTCCTCGGCTTTACTGCCTGCGGCAAGGCAAAGCAAAGCGCAGAGGAGCTGATTCAGCAGGAAAATGAAATCATTGCAGAGCATCAGGATTTATGGGATCTCGCTTTTAATGCGGTAGATAAGGACACTGTCGGCTCTCAAACAGGCGACTATGCCGATTTTCTGAAAATGGCACTGGAAAATATAAAGGACCAGCTGAGCAAAGAGGATTTCAAGGCTCTGAGTGAGGATGTGAAAAAAATCAAGGCTTTGGAAGAGCAGCTTGCCGCTTTGCCGCAGGAGGACAGCAACCCCACAGGCACCTCTTTGGACAGCGCAAAGAGCTTTCCCGCCTTTACCGGCAAGGACTTTGACGGCAATGCCGTAGATGAAAGCCTGTTTACCAATAATAGCGTAACTCTGGTAAATTTCTGGTTCAACGGCTGCAGTCCTTGCGTTGGAGAGCTGCCTGCCCTGCAAGAGCTGCATGATTCCCTGCAGGAAAAGGGCGGTGCCGTTGTCGGCATCAACGTGGAAACTCTGGATGAAAACGAGGATACCATTGCTGCCGCAAAGGAAATTATGAAAAAGCAGGGTGCATCCTATCAGAACATCTATTTCGATTCCGATAGCGAAGCAGGTAAGCTGGCCCTTTCTGTAATGACCTTCCCCACCTCTGTTCTCATCGACAGCGAAGGCAACATTGTGGGTGATGTCATCGTAGGCGGTCTGGATAACGAAAAGACCATGGCAAGTGTGCAGAAGCAAATTGATGCGATTTTAGCAAAATAAGAAAAAAAAACGCAAAAGAAAAAGCAGGTGTTGTCGGCGAAAGCCACAGACCTGCTTTTTTTGCTGTTTTGATTGTTTCAAAAATAAATAAGGTCCGCACACCCGCTGTTGCCACAGCGCCCCACGCGTTACCTTCTTCCACGGCTCCATTCAGGCACCCTTACTACACACACAAGTAGACTGCTTAGTGCTGCTGCCTTCCGACCCTGACACGATTCACAGGCTCATGTTGCGTAAGACCCAAACTTCAACACCGCTTTCAAAGGGCAGACCATCAAGCTCTGCGTCGAAAGCGAGCATCACCCTCACTATAGCGGATTGTGAGTACAGGGCACCGCTACCACCCCGGCTAGTGCGGAAATTTATTCACTCCCTAAGCTTCGGGAGGATTTCACAAATATAACTATGTTATTATACACGCTCATTGGTTTTCTGTCAATGGCGCTGCATTGGCATTTTTACGAAAACGCTTAAAAAACCGTTTCATAATCTCACTGCATTGGGGCTGCAAAACGCCCTCCTCCACCGCTACCTGATGGTTGAGTCTGGGTTCATTCAGCACATCCAGCACAGAGCCGGCGCAGCCTGCCTTGCTGTTTCTTGTCCCGAAAACCACCCTTGGGATGCGTGCCTGCACGATTGCCCCGGCGCACATCGGGCAAGGCTCTACGGTAACATAAAGCACACAGTCCTCCAGCCGCCAATCCCCCACGATTTTCGCCGCCGCATCAATCACGTCAATCTCTGCGTGGCGCAGGGGATTTTTGTCGGTATTGCGCAGGTTATGCCCTCTTGCGATAATCTCGCCGTTTCGCACCATCACCGCGCCAATCGGCACCTCGCCTGCCGCAAGCGCCTTCTCTGCCTCCGTCAGTGCCTCTGTCATATATTTCTCGGATTCCGTCATTTTTATTCCTCCGCAGCCAGATAGAGCTGTCCCCTTCTGTCCTCATTATCCGCAACGAACCAATAGTCCTCCCTGCCGTTTCCGTCAAAATCGCAGGGATAGATGCACTGTCCGTACTGAATATCCTCATTCGCGGTTTTCAGTCCTTTTTCCGTCAGGATATATCGAATCGTGGTAGCCGTGGTGTCGCAGGCATAAATTTCCTGCACGCCGTCCCCATTCAGGTCGCCGCTCATAAGCGGGCCATAGAAGTTTTCCACGCCCACATGCGTACTCCAAAGCTTACGGAAGCTGTCATTCACCGCATGGTAAACATATAAATCCATCCCGTCCGTCAGAATATATTCCTTTACACCGTCCCCATCCAAATCCGTGATGTGGCACTGCGTCACCTGATGGCGCAGCTTTCTTGTGCCGGTATTCTGCCAGCTGCCGTCCTTTTCCTCATAAATCTCCATATTTTTATCAATAAAAAGATACAGCCTGCCGTCCTCCGCGCCCAGTGCAGTGCAAAGCTCTCCCTCCAGAGGGATTTCCCCTGCTACATTCAGTCTGGAATCGTAAAGCATCACCCGTTCCGCGCGCGTATAGGTCTTTTCGCTTTCGCCCTCGCCGCTTTCCTCAATACTGGAAACCAGAACCGCCAGTCTTGCGTCATCCTCCTTTAAAAACGCCGCCGAGGTCGCCTCTAAGCCGCGCCCATAGGAAAAGCTGCGGTAACGGCTCAGCCCGTTGGCATAGCGGTATACCTCTGCCTTGCCGCCACGGATGGAAACCGCCAGCCGCCGTCCCTTCGCATCCTGCCCGACAGAGTAAATCCCCTCTGCGGAAAATTCCCCTCTGCCCGTGCGGAAAGAGGTCGGCATCCCTGTCCAGCTTTCATACGCCCGAAAGTCGCCGTCCGCCAGAAACGGGTTGCGCTCCTTCAGGCTGTAATAGCCGTTATCATAGCCGCCGCTGTAGACCACCCCTGCCAGAGAACCGCCTACAAACCAGCATTGCAGTGTCCCTGCCGTATCGCCGTTATAGTGCAGCAGTACCGCCTGCGCCAGTACGGCATCCTGTCCTGCCTTTCCCTTCAGGTTATATTCGCAGGCAGAGGAGGCATCAAACAGCCGTTCATTTTCCTCCGTCGCCTCCGGCACAACTGCCGCCCCAAAGCTCAGACTGCTGTGGTCATATTCCCAATAAAAATCCGCTGTCACCTTGTCGATGGATTCCTCATACGCCTCCTGCTCGGCAGCACTGAGGCTAAAGGTATCCTCCTTTGCACCGCAGCCGCTCAGCAGAAGCAGACTTGCCAGAATCGTCATCCATTTCTTCATAGTATTCCCTCTCTCAAAAAAGAACCGTCCGAAACGCCGCTTTCAGCCGCTCTTTTCGGGTTCCTTCGTTTCCCTGAATGATAAAAACAAGTGCTTCCTTTGTAAGTATATGCTACGATTATACCCTATCCAACCTCAAAAAACAAGCCGCACCAGTGCCACAGCCGCAAAGATGCCGACAAGGTTTGCCAGAAGGGCGCAGGGCAGCGTATATCGCGTTTTCCGAATCCCGACAGAAAGAAAATACAGGCTCATCGTATAAAACACCGTTTCCGTACAGCTCATCATGACAGAGGCCGTTCTGCCCAGAAAGGAATCCGGGCCATACTTCGCAAAAAGGTCGGTCAGAAGTCCGGTTGCCGCGGAGGAGGAAACCAGCCGCACCAGACTTAACGGTGCCAGCTCTGCCGGAAAGCCGACTGCATCTGCCGCCGGACGAATCAGCCGCACCAGAATGTCCAGCAGCCCCCCTGCGCGCATCACCTCCACCGCCATCATCAGACCGATTAGAGTCGGCAAAATATCCAGAACCGTCTGTAAGCCCTCCTTCGCCCCCTCCAAAAAGACCTCATAAATATCCATTCGCTGCAAGCACCCGAATACCACAATGCACAGCACCGTAACAGGAATCAGCAGATCGGATATCGTCAGCAGTATCCCCACGCTATCCCCTCCCCTCCAATGCCTTCGCCGCAAGCGTACCAACCAATGTCGTAAGCATCGTTGCCGCAATCCCCACCCCGATAATCTCCGCCGGGCTTTGCGAGCCGTATTCTATGCGAAACGCCAGAATATTCATCGTAACCAGCTGCAAAGAGGTCATGTTCACCGTTAAAAACATACACATTGCCGCCGATGCCCGCCCCTTTTCCTCTCGGTTCAGCCTCTGCAGCTCCTTCATCGCCATCAGTCCGGCAGGTGTTGCCGCCCATCCAAGCCCCAGAAAATTCGCCACAAAATTCGTTGCGATATATTTTCTTGCAGGATGCAGCCGCGGCACGGAGGGAAAGAGAAAATCCATCAGCGGTGTCAGCCTTGCGGCAAGCCGGTCAATCATACCGCCCCGCTCCGCAATCTTCAGCACCCCCGACCAAACCGAAATTACCCCTGCCATGGCAAGCGCCAGCTCCACCGCAGAGCGTCCGCCGTTTAGAATTGCCCCCGTCACCATATCCATTCTGCCCAGAAACGCTCCCGTCAGAATTCCGCCAATCAAAAAAAAGCCCCAAATGCCGTTTAACATTTCCGCCTCCCCCCTCTCGTTAGTTTATGTTTGCTTCCTTTTTCTCATGAACCTTTTTTCCCCTCAGAAAAATTGCAGTAAAGAATCCGGAATCTTCTTCAAAAAATGTGTTTTTTGTTGAAAATTGTTCTTTTTTGTGTTAAAATTTAATAAATATTCAGGCAAAAAACAAACAGTAATAAATTTTAGGGGGAAGCGAGCAATATGAAATCAACAGGTATCGTAAGAAAAGTGGATGAATTGGGAAGAGTTGTTCTGCCTATCGAGCTTCGCCGCAACATGGGAATCGAAATCAAGGATTCTCTGGAAATCTTTGTTGATGAAAACACCATTATCCTGCAAAAATACGAGCCTGCCGATATCTTCACAGGCAGTATGGATGATTTAATTGATTATAAGGGCAAAAAGGTTTCTAAGGCTTCTATTTTGGAAATGGCAAGAATTGCCGGTCTGGATGTGAAATAAGTCTCCGCTTTATATTCAGCTATGCCATCAAAATTTGACACCACAAAGGGCAGCATTGAAAAATGTTGTCCTTTTTTTATTGACAAGCCCCCCTCCACCCCCTACAATAGTCATATCTCAAATATTTCGTATGCAAACTAAATTGAGGAAAGGCGTGAACCAAAAATGAATCTCACATTTGAAGGAAGTAAAAATTATGTAGCCAGCGAAGAGCTGATGCGTTCTGTAAATATTGCCATTGCCCTGCAAAAGCCCCTGCTCATCAAGGGCGAACCCGGTACAGGCAAAACCATGCTTGCCGAGGCAATCTCTCAGGCACTTGGCAAAAAGCTCATCATCTGGAATATCAAATCCACCACAAAGGCGCAGGATGGTCTCTATGTGTATGACGTTGTCCAGCGTCTGTATGATTCCCAGTTCGGCAATGAGGGCGTGGATGATATCGGCAAATATGTCAAGCTGGGCAAGCTTGGCGAGGCCTTCCACAGCGAGGAGCAGGTCATTCTCTTGATTGATGAAATTGATAAGGCTGATTTGGAATTTCCCAACGACCTGCTGTGGGAATTGGATAAAATGGAATTTTATATCCCCGAAACAAAGGAAACCGTTAAGGCAAAGCAGCGCCCCATCGTGATTATCACCTCCAATGCGGAAAAGGAGCTGCCCGATGCCTTCCTGCGCCGCTGCATCTTCCATTATATTGAATTTCCCGATGCAGAGCAGATGGAGGAAATCATCAAGGTGCATTTCGACCATGTGGAGGAAAACGTGCTCAAACAGGTGCTTGCCACCTTCTATTGGATTCGTGGGCTGTATAATATCCAGAAAAAGCCCAGCACCTCCGAGGTCATCGACTGGATTCGCGCACTGGAGCTTGGCGGCGTGCCTGCATGGAAAATCAAGGAGGCAGTTCCCTTCGCAGGCGTTCTGCTGAAAAAGAACGAGGATATCGATACCATGCGTAAATTTTTGAAGTAAGTAGGTGAGTGACTGATGTTTACTTCATTTTTCTATCTCCTTCGTGCCAGAGGGCTGAAGGTTTCCCTCAACGAGTGGATGTCCCTCATTGAGGCACTCGATAAGGGTCTGCATCATTCCTCCTTTACGGGGTTTTATTATCTCTGCCGTGCCATTCTGGTCAAAAGCGAGGCGGATTTTGATAAATTCGACGGTGCCTTTCTGGAATATTTCAAGGATATGGAGCGTGCCACCGATGAGCTGCCCAAGGAGCTTCTGGATTGGCTGAATAAACCGAGAGAGGAGCTGGACGGCAGCTTCAGCGAGGAGGATCTTCTCCGCAACCTCGGTCTTTCCGAGCAGCAGATTCAGCAGATGTTTCTGGAGCGTTTGCAGGAGCAGCATGAGCAGCATAACGGCGGCTCAAAATGGATTGGCACCCGCGGTGCGTCCCCCTTCGGCAATAACGGGCAGATTGATAAGGGCATCCGTGTCGGCGGCAAAAGCCAGAAGCGCAGTGCCTTTCAGGTAGCAGGCGAGCGAAAATTCCGCGATTTCCGCGAGGATAATGTTCTGGATACCCGTCAGTTCCAGATGGCATTCCGCCGCCTGCGCCAGTTTTCCGCCCGTGCGGATGAGGCAAGAACCGAATTTGATGTGGACGGCACCATTCGGGAAACCTGCGACAACGCCGGCAATCTGAAGGTAGTCTATGATAAGCCCAGAAGAAATACCGTTAAGGTACTCCTTCTCATGGACAGCGGCGGCTCTATGGATTATTACAGCCGCATGTGCTCCGCGCTGTTTCAGGCGGTGCGTAATTCCAATCATTTCAAGGATTTGCAGGTGTTCTATTTCCATAACTGCATCTATTCCAAAATCTTCAAGGACCCTCGCATGCACCCCAATTCTGCCATCCCGACCGAATGGATTCTGCAAAATATCAGCAGTGAATATAAGGTCATCATCGTTGGGGATGCCCAGATGGACCCCTATGAGCTGATGGAGGGCAGCTGGTATAGCTATGGCTCGCGCGACCGCACCCCCGGTATCGAGTGGCTCAAGCGCTTCAAGGAAAAATACCCCCATATCGTCTGGCTCAATCCCTCCGAGCGTCCCTATTGGGGCGGCTGGTGGGCAAAAACCTACGATATTTTGGCAAATGAATTTGATATGTATCGCCTGACCTTGGATGATTTGAATAACGCCTTGAAAAAGCTGATGGTAAATAGATAAGCTGTCCTTGCTATCCCTGCACCATCGACAAAGAAACCACATCTTAAATAAGAAAAAGGAGGGAATCAATCCCTCCATTCAATCTCTACGGTATAAGCATCATCGGGGGCGGTTAATATTTCCGAAAGCACCGCCTCCGCATTGCTTCTGGCAATATCCAAAACGCCTTTTCCCAACGCCTTTTCCCGCATTTTTTCTTTTAAATCCTGTTGTGCTTCATTCAAATCCTCTACAGAAATCGGATTGAAAATATTGTTGGACTCATCCAGCTTTTCAAAGGAATCGTTATCAATCTCTATCTCCGTAATCTCTACATCCGGCAGCTTCACAAGAATGATATTTCCCTCTTGTGTAACCTCTGCCTTTGTAAGGTCCCGAATACCGGCATGAACAACCCCGTCATACTGCACAATAAAGCTTTTATCCGTAAAGGGTATCTTCCAATCCTTGAATTTTTTTGAATCCTCCCATGTGATTACATCTGTGCATAAGTAGCTCCCCGTATTCAGCTCTGCTGCGGTTTCTAATTTTTCTTTTATCACTTCAATGCTGTTTACCACCTCATGCCCTGTTTTATTTGTTATTTTTCCTATATAATATTTATACGCAAAGCAGCCGCCGCCAACAATAAGCGCAATCATCACAATAACAGATATGATTTTTACAGTAACGCCCTTTAAAATATCCTTCATCTTTTTCTCCCCAATCATACTTTTATAAGCCTTTTCCTGCTTCATGTGTCATATTTCGTCTTTTATCGCATTTTTAAAACATCATAACACACCGATATACAATTTACAACAAATTCTCCTATACACAGCCACCTTTGCAGCCTCCCCCTATAGCCTCAACATCAACGGCAAAGCAGCAGATATTAGCGGCAACTATAACACCTACAAGGAAAACAAAACCCTCAAAGTGAAAAATACAGAAATTTCCGCAAAAGGGAATGACACAGGATGCACTGACAAATGCCATCGAAAATTTAATTTAAGCGAAAAAATATAAAAGAGCGTTTAAAAACTCCTATCAAAACAAAGCATCCCGCCAATGCCCATGCCCTCCGCAAAACGGGAGCGCGGCACGCTGTCTGTCGCAATGGTCGCGGTCGAGGTATTGGAAAACGCCAACGCCGCCCCATGCACCATGCGGCACACAAATGCCAGCACCAGTGTATGCAGAAACAGATACCCCAGCGGCATCAGAAGCATCCCCAAAAGCCCCACCGCCAAAATCATTTTCCGCTTCCCGTTATCGAGCATCCACCCAATGAACGGGCGGCAGACCACCGAAACCACGCAAAACAGCGCAACCGCCATCCCTGCTACCGCCTCCGAGCCGCCAAGTGCCTCAATGTAAAACGGAAACGTCGCCAGTATCGCCAGATGATTCAGAAATACCAGAAAATTGATGATAATAATAAATACAAAATCCTTCCGAAAAAGCTTTTCCTCCTGCAAAAAAATACCTCCTTTTACCTTTTTCCGTTAAAATAAAAAAAATGCGCTGCCAATATGGTAATCACAATCGGATTTACGCATATCAGCAACGCATTGCACTTATGTTATACCACATTTTTTCCGTTGATGTAAGCAGAAATTTTCTTTTTTCCAAAAAAAAATACACCGTACCCACAGCAACGGATACGGTATATTCTTTAGAGGTATATTTTTTAGACTTTGAAAGGTGTCTTAGTCTACTTCCTTGGCAGAATCAGTCTACTTTTACCGTCCAGCCGAATTTATCTTCCTTCAGCCCCCATTGTACGCCTGTCAGCTCGTCATAAACCTTCTGTGTCATTTCACCGATTTTGTTATGGTTTACAACAACCTTTTCCGCTCCGCGTACAAAGCCGCCGATGGGTGTTACAACCGCAGCCGTGCCGCACATGAATGCCTCCTGCACTGTGCCGTTCTTGCAGCCCTCCATCAGCTCGTCTACTGTAATTTTGCGCTCCACGGTTTCCATGCCCCAGCTTTTTGCCAGCTCCAGAATGGATTTTCTGGTTACGCCGGGCAGGATAGAGCCGTTCAGCTCAGGTGTTACCAGCTTGCCGTCCCAAACGAACATCAGGTTCATGCCGCCGCCTTCTTCTACATATTTTCTTTCAACGCCATCCACCCATACAACCTGCGAATAGCCCTTCTTTGCCGCCTTTTCGCCTGCTCTGGTTGCCGCTGCGTAGTTGCCGCCGCATTTTGCATAGCCTGTACCGCCACGAACCGCACGCACGTCATCCATTTCAATCAGCATATCCACAGGAGCCAGACCGCTCTTGTAGTAGCTGCCTACCACGCAGGCAATCACCATAAATGTCGCATGAGAGATGCCATGCAGTGCCAGATCTGCATCTGTACCGAACAGGAAGGGACGCAGATACAGGGAGGTACCATACTGGTCGGGCACCCAATCCTTTTCCACCTCTACGAATTTTCTCAGATATTCCACTGCATCCTCCACATCAAACTGTGGCAGGCACAGTCTTTCTGCGGAATTGTTCATACGCTTGAAGTTTTCCGCAGGGCGGAACATCTGCACCTCGCCGGCGGGTGTGCGGTATGCCTTCAGCCCTTCAAAAACCTCTGCGCCGTAATGGAAAACCAGTGCGCCGGGGTTCAGAGAAATATCCCCAAAGGGAACGATACGGGGGTTCTGCCAGCCGTTTTCGCTGTCATACTCCATCATGAACATATGGTCTGTAAATGCTACGCCAAAGGGCACGGTAGCAGGATCGGGCTTCACCTTGGGGTTTGTTGTTTTTGTTACCTTTACTTCCATCATACGTCTTCTCTCCTTTGTTTTCCTCATTTTATCGTTTTATCTTTTGTAAGCCTTATTTCTTTTCTTCAACCATCTTAATATTGCCGCGGATGACATCGCAGGATTTTTTCAGCTCTTCCTTTTCTCTCTCATTCAGAGAAAGCTCTACGACCTCCTCCACGCCGTTTTTGCCAATCACGCAGGGCACGCCGACAAATACGTCCTTCTCGCCATATTCTCCGCAAAGCTCTGCACTTGCAGGCATAATCTGCTTTTCATCATGCAGCACAATGCTTACCATGCGCGCCGCCGTGGTTGCAATGCCGTATTCCGTGCAGTATTTTCCGGAAAATGTGACCCAGCCGCCGCCGATGGATTCCTTCTGCAGGGCATCCCTGTCAAAGCGGAAGCGTTCATCTGTTTTCGCCCAATCCTCCAAGGATTTTCCTCGGAAGGAAACATTGCTCCATGCCGCAAACTGCTGATTGCCATGCTCGCCCAGCATATACGCTGTAATGGATTTATGGTCAATGCCGGTCTGTCTTGCCAGTGCAGAGAGCAGACGGGAGGTATCCAGTCCGGTGCCTGTCCCAAAGACACGCCCACGGGGTAAGCCTAAGCCCTTTGCCAGCTGCTGCGTCACAACGTCGCAGGGGTTTGTAATGTTGACCACAACTCCGTCAAAGCCGGATGCCTTTACTCTGCCCACATAGCTGTTGACCGCAGGCACGGTAAATTTCATTTCATCCGTTCTGTCCTGATTTTCACGGAGAATTTCAATCCTCCCGATGCTGTTCACGATAACGTCACAATCACCCAGATCCTCATAGGTTCCGATGCTTACCGTTACCCTGTGGGGCAGATATGCCACGCTGTCGCGCAAATCCTGACATTCGCTTTCTACCTTTTTTTCGTTGCTGTCCACCAGCACCAGCTCATCCGCAATGCCCTGCACCGCCAAGCTGTATGCAACGTGCGCACCGACATGCCCCAGACCGATGATACCGACTTTTCTTGTTTTCATGGAGATTCCCTCCTTGTCCTTCTATCCTTCCATTTTGCGTTTCTTTTTTCAGTTCCTCTTTTGTAATCTGCTTCGCTTTCTCTTTTGTGTAAAAAAAATTTGTGCTGCTTTTTGTCTTTTGTAAAAATCTGCTTTCGCTTTGTCTTTTGTAGGTTTAAAAATGTTTCTCTTTTGTGTTTTTTTCTTCTTCTGTAAAATTTCTTCTTTTGTAAATTTTTCCTTCTGTAAGCTTTGCTTCTTTTGTCTTTTGTACTCTGTAAATCTTTTGTAGGGTTTCTATGTCATGCCTTTTGTGTCTCACCGAAAGGAAAATGATAACAAAAAAAGCTCATAGCCAAATGCCATGAGCCTTCACATACACATATATCTCTCAGATAGGTTTCGCAAAAAAGGTTTTATTTTTGCGCATGACAATCGGCGTTATTCTTCTTTTTCTTAGGGGCAATCATGCCCAGAATAATAACGCTAATTAGCAGGACAGCAAAACCGTATGCAGTTGTCATGAATACTGAATGTTTCATAACGCATAACCTCTTTTCAAAATCTGTTTTTCTCTGATAAAAAAAAGATATCACTTTCTTTTTTTCCCGTCAACGGAAAAAACAGCGAGGATTTTTCGCTCATTGTATCTGTTTTTATACATTTTTACCCCCTTCTCAGCAAAAATGACAAAAAAATCATATAGCAGAAAATTCCTACTAACAAAATAGACAATCCAAGTGCCAAACACCGCAATAAAAAATCCCCCAATTCCGTAAAATCGGGGGACGTTTTGTTGTCTTACAAAACAGCATCCAGCTTTTCCTTCAGATGATTTGCAGGCACTGCGCCAATCACTGCATCCACAGGCGCGCCATCCTTAAAGATAATCATGTTTGGTACGCTCATAATGCGGTATTTCTGCGCCAGATCCATGGATTCATCAATATCCACCTTTACAATTTTCGCCTTTCCCTCATATTCTGCGGAAAGCTGCTCCAAAACGGGGCCCATCATCTGGCAGGGGCCACACCATGTCGCGGAAAAGTCCACCAGTACGGGCACCTTGCTTTCCAGTACCTCTGCCTGAAATTCCTGAGATTTGAGTTGCTTCATCTGTCATTCCTCCTTTATATGCCTTCTTCGGTATCAGTTTAACCGAAGGCTGTATTCTTATGTTTGTTCCAGTATAGCAGAAAAAGGAATTTATTTCAATAGTATATATCAAATAATAATAATTCTCAATAATATTTTTTCTTTTCGTGTATATTCCTCTGTCTCAGGGCAATACTGTTACCGAGGATGTTACTCCCCCTCTGAGGGCAGAAATGCTTTCAGAAATAACATTCTTTCTACTTCTTCCCCTTAAGAAAAGGACGGCAGAATTTTTACATTCTGTCGTCCTTTTTCGGTGTCGACAAAGTCGACCCCTAAGTCGAAATCAGGATTTCGACTTGTTAAAAACAGAAGAATAAACAAACGAGTTCCATCGACTTAAAAGTCTTGAAACCTTGTCAGCACTTTGCTTCGCAAAGCCGCCTACGGCGGCGGGGTATA
>ERZ832317.162-NODE-162-length-96971-cov-12.500929_pt1 | contig 96971 bp, 71 predicted proteins | sample MGYA00519695_ERZ832317 | MGnify/ENA primary metagenome ERZ832317 (study PRJEB31850, sample SAMEA3708726) | human gut metagenome | biome: human gut; feature: human-associated habitat; material: faeces | place: China | collected 2014 ...
GCGCGAGGCGCAAGGGGGTCCCCTCGGGGGCCCTCTTTTGCTATGTCGATAGGTTGTAACGACGCATTGGTCTATCATGTACCTTTGCACTGGCTCGAGGGCATATGCCTAACCGGATAGGAGATCCCATGTCTGAGGAAATCTGCAACAATGAAGCTTCCCAGGACGAGGTCTCTGCCGAGCTCGATGCCATGGTCTGCGACCTGATCGACGACATGCTCAACGGTCTGGCCGATGGCGAGGACCTTGGTGTGGTTCTCATTGCCGAAGACTCAAACGGCAACCGGTATCAGGCTTGCTTTACTGAGGATGGTCCCGAGGCTTGTCTCGAGGGTGCTCAGCATTTTATCGAGGCCAATGCTGCGGGAATCCAGTCTGATCATGTCGGTCCGCTCGATCGCTATGCGATTGCGTATGCAGGCGGAGTGGAGCTCGACTGCGAGTTCCAGGATGCCGTCATTGTGAGCTTCTACCAGCGTGGGATGTCGATGGGCTACTCTGCATATGTGCTGTATGAGGGTGCCGGCACAGGTGAGGACTTCCGTTGGTGCGACCCCGAGCCCGCTGGCGAGGAACCCGCCCTTCTTTAGGATCGGGATACACTGTCTCAACTCTCTGGTGAACCGTTTTGCCAATCTTGCAGAGTAGTTCTATGACTTCAGATTATGTGTAGTGCCAGCAAACCCGCTGGTGAGGCATGTTTGTATTAGTAACAACGGCTACAATACCGCCGTTACGATTTCCCGTATACCGACGAATTATCACGCTCATCGATACTGGCTTGCGTGAGGCCGAATTATGGATAGGGGACGCCCATGCGCGTAGACAACCTTCGAGACATTGCCATCATCGCTCACGTTGACCACGGCAAGACCACTCTGTGCGACAAGCTGCTGCGCGCCGCTGGCGCCTTCCGCTCCAATCAGGAGGTCCAGGACCGCGTGCTCGACTCCAATGACCAGGAGCGCGAGCGCGGCATCACCATTCTGGCCAAGAATATTTCCATCGACTACAACGGCGTGAAGATCAACATCATCGATACGCCCGGCCACGCCGACTTCGGCGGCGAGGTCGAGCGCGTCCTGCGCATGGCCGACGGCGCGTTGCTGCTCGTCGACGCTTTTGAGGGCCCCATGCCCCAGACCCGCTTCGTGCTGCGTCACGCCATCGACACCGGTCTTTCCATCATGATCGTCATCAACAAGATCGACCGTCCCGGCGCCGATCCCGAGAAGGCGTACAACGACTGCCTCGACCTGATGGCCGACCTTGGCGCCACTGACGAGCAGCTTGAGTTTGCGATGGAGCACGTTGTGTACTGCTCTGGCGTGAACGGCTATGCCCGCCTCGACCCCGAGGATGGCAACATGGACATGTATCCGCTGCTCGACATGATCGTCAACGACCTGCCGGCTCCTGAGGTCGATGTCGACGGCCCGCTTGCCATGCAGTGCGTCACCATCGACCACTCCAACTTCGTGGGTCGCATCGGTATCGGCCGCGTGTATTCCGGCACCATCCACACCGGTGACCAGATTCTTGTTGTCAAGAATGACGGCGAGCGCAAGACCGCTACCGTGAAGCAGCTCTTCACCTTCGACTATCTGGGCCGCACTGAGTGCTCCCAGGTCAGTGCCGGCGACCTCGCAGCCGTTGTGGGTGTGGACAACACCGATATCGGCGACGTGTACACCAATCCTGAGAACCCCGTCGAGCTCGATCCCATCGAGATCGACCCGCCGACCCTCTCCATCGTGTTCGAGGCCTCCACGTCTCCGCTCGTCGGTCGCGACGGCGACATCGTCGGCGCCCGTCAGCTCAAGGAGCGCCTGTTCAACGAGCGCGAGAACAACGTGACTATGCGCATCGAGGAGCTGCCGGACAAGACCGGCGTTGAGGTGAGCGGTCGCGGCATCTTGCACCTTTCCGTCCTGATGGAGACCATGCGCCGCGAGGGCTATGAGTTCCAGGTGGGTCGTCCGCGCGTCCTGTTCAAGAAGGACGAGAACGGCAACCTGCAGGAGCCTGTCGAGCAGGCTGTTGTGGAGTGCCCGGACGAGTACGCCGGCAAGGTCATTGAGATCTTCGGCAATTCCGGTGGCACCATGACTAGCATGGAGACCGGCACTTCTGTCACGCACGTCGAGTTCCGCATCCCGACTCGCGGCATCATGGGCTTGAAGAACCGCATTCTGAACGTCACGCATGGCGAGGGCGTGTTCTACCACACCTTCTTGGAGTACGGTCCGTATGCCGGCGAGATCGGTGGCCGCAAGAACGGCGCCATGATTGCCATGACGACCGAGAAGGCCGTGGCCTACGCTTTGGGCACGCTGCAGGAGCGCGGTGCGCTGTTCGTCGAGCCCGGTACCGAGTGCTACGAGGGCATGCTCGTGGGCGAGCGCAATCAGCCCGGCGACATGGTCGTGAACATCGCGCGCACCAAGAACCTGGGTAATCAGCGCTCCTCGACCGCCGATATCTCCGTGCAGCTCGTGCCGCCGCGCACGTTCTCCCTGGAGGAGGCCCTGGAGTACATCATCGACGACGAGCTCGTCGAGGTCACGCCCAAGAATATCCGCATGCGCAAGCGCCTGCTGAACGCCACCGACCGCAAGAAGGCCGCGAACCGCGCGGCCAAGTAGCGCGCTGTTCGGGTGGCGGCCGTCCAAGGTCGCTCGTGGCTTACCGGATTGATTGGGCGTCGTCGCTGGCGCCACGTCGGGAAACTGGGTTGTCTCGTGCCGCCCGGTCCGGCTTCTTTGAGGGCAATCGTTCGTGAGGGGACGGGGTCTATCTGCATGTATGCTGGTAAACTGGCATGCGTACGGATTGACCCCGTCCTTTTTGCGTTCGGGGCTGATAAGTTGAGGTAATGCATGAGCGATGAGATTGAAATGAGGGCATCCGAAGAGATGCCGCCGACCGATGCGCCTATTGCGGTGGGGGAGAAGGGCGGGGCCGTCGCGTCCGGTATGCCCGCTGCGACCGGTTCTTCCGCTGCGGCTGGTATTCCTGCCGCGGCTGACGTTTCGGCTGTTGCTGAAGATGCGGAGGCGGCTCGAACCCCTGAAGAGATCGCCCAGATCCACGCTCGAAACGACTGGCTGATCGCGGCCGATCAGGCTCTTTCCGATCTGCGATGCCGCTCGCGTGATGGCAAGTTGACCACATCCGAACGTTGGATCAAGCGTGCGTTCGCCCCTGCGGGAACCGATGCTCGCACCTTTGCCGAGGAGCTCCTTGCGTTCATCGAGGAGCGCCCGCACGCCGAGGACGCTCCCGCCATGGGAAAGCAGGATCTTCCTTTGGGATACGACGATCGCCCCGAGCTCGATGAGCTCGGTTTGGACGATCCTCTTCCCGAGCCGGAGGTGACGGACATCGTCATCCTCTACGGCAAATCCGGCATCTACCTGTATTCCAAGCCGCTCATGTCGCACAGTTTTGCCCATGCGCTGTTCAATACGGCGGAGGGTGACGATTTGGCGACGTTTGCCGACGTGGTGCGTACCGAGTCGCGCGTGTATCCGCGTCCGGTGGCCGCCTCTGATTTCCTGAACCAGCCGTATCTGTGGTCTGCGTCCAAGGTTGCCGGCCTGTTCGAGCGCGCCATGAATGACGAGGCATATGCGGATATCGAGATCACCACGACGAGCCTGAACGAATCGTTCTTCTACTCCACGCGCCATCTGAGCCCCGCGCAGGGCAAGGCCCTGGCCGAGTGGTACGGGGTGGAGAAGTTCCGCAACCCGTAATGGTTCACCGCGGGGATGGATGGTCGTAAAATGCCACCCTGTAGCAGCGTGGCATTTTACAACCAAAAGTCCGAATGCGACGCCACGCGAGATCTTGCAGCATGACAAAACCGCCTTCGCGGAGGCGCGTTGACAGGGATAATGACAGGGAAATCCGATAGGAAGGAACCATCGCCATGGCCAAGCGCCGCCTGACCGAAGACACGCCGTTTTTGCGCACGCCCGATATGTATCAGATCGAGAACGACGCCCCGATCACCGAGTATTCCGAGCGCACGCTTGATTTGATTGCCGACGCCAAGAACGGCGGTGTCCCAGACGGCGCCAACGCATTTTGCAGCGTTGGCAAGGAGAAGCGCGGTACGGTTCAGATGCAGCTGTTTGCCGAGATCGACCCCGAAACTGAGACGTTCGTCGAGGTCGGTTTCCGCAGCCACGGTTGCCTGGCCGCTATCGCCTGTGCCACGGCACTCGCCACCATGCTACGCGGGAGGACGTTCGACGAGGCCCTCGCCATCACCAAGGAGGAGATCCTCGAGGCGGTCGGAGGTCTGCCGAACGGCCGCAAGTATACGCTCACCTATGCGGTGGAGGCCGTCCGCGCGCTGATTGGCGACTACCTGCTGCGTATCAAGGGATACGAGATCGCTCAGCTTAACGAGGTTGTTCGCTGTGAAAGCATGTGCCCGAACTGCCTTCTCACCGAGAATTGCTCCCTGCGTGACGAGCGTGTCGACCAGGAGCTGCGTGAGGCGGGAGAAATCGAATAGAGTGTGCGGCCGCCGTGGTGGCCATCGGGTGTGCACTGCGACGGATGCGCGTTCCGCCAAAGCCCTGTGAATCAAGGCATTATTCTCCAAATAGAATAATGAGCATCTGGGGCTTAAACGATTTAATCAGGCATAATTGAACCTGTCTGTATGTGCGCATTTTCGCCATGCGCGCAGCTTTTACGTTCCATGGGCGCAAGCGCGCCCGTGAAGCCTTTTGGGGAGGGAACTATGAAAGAGAACACCGCCATGGAGCAGGTTGGCTCCGGTGCGGACCGTCTCGACTCCTTCTTTACCCGTCGTGGGTTTGTGAAGGTGTCGGGCGCGTTCGTGGCGGGCATGGTGGCGCTGGGGCTGCTCCCGGATACCGCCGCTGCTGCCCCCACGAGCTCCAAGGGCGAGGTCGACTACTATGCGACCCCGGCCCACGTGCTCAAGGTCAACCGTGCCCGCTGCACCGGCTGCCAGCGCTGCGAGATGATGTGCACGCTCAAGAACGACGGCGCCTCTCAGCCCGCTGCCGCCCGTATCCACGTGCATGACGGCCTGCAGTTCGGCTCCGACTGGGAGTCCTGCGATGGTCTGTTCTACTCGTGCGAGTGGCAGATCCGCGCATGCCACATGTGCACCACCGCCCTGTGCCAGACCTCGTGCCCGCACGCTGCCATCGTGACCCTCGAGGACGGCACCCGCACCGTCGACCCCGAGAAGTGCGTTGGCTGCGGCACCTGCGTCGCCGCCTGCCCGTGGCACATGCCCGTGGTCAACACCGAGACGCACAAGTCCACCAAGTGCGTTGCCTGCGGCCGCTGCGCCGAGCAGTGCCCCAACGGCGCTCTCGAGCTCATCAAGTGGGAGAACGTTAACCACTCCTCCGGCCCCACCCGTTCCGAGATCAAGTGGCCCTACGTCAGCGAAGTCCAGGACTTCGTCGGCGGCGGCAAGAGCGCCCAGTAAAGGAGAAGCGCAATGGCTGAAACCTCTTACGGTTGGGCTGGCTGGATCGCCCGCGTCAACCTCACGAGCGGAGATATCACCGAAGAGTCCGATGTCGAGATGCAGAAGGAGTACATCGGTGGCATGGGCTTCGCGAACAAGATCATGTACGACGAGGTCGGCCCCGAGGTCGATTGGATGGACGAGGAGAACAAGGTCGTTCTCGCCGTCGGTCCTCTGACCGGTTCCGGCGTGCCGCTGGCGGGTCGCTCCACCTGGGCGTCCCTGTCCACCTTCACCACCGACCACCTCGTGGTCGACATGCACTGCGGCGGCCAGCTCGGCGCTATGCTCAAGTACTCCGGCCACGACGGCCTGATTATCGAGGGCAAGGCCGACAAGCCCTGCTACATCTTCATCGATGACGACAAGATCAGCATCGAGGACGCCTCCGCCCTGTGGGGCAAGGGCACCCGCGAGACCACCGAGGCCCTGTGCAAGAAGCACGGTGCCGAGTGCTGCGTGGCCGCCATCGGCCTCGCCGGTGAGAACCTGCTGCCCTACGCCTGCGTGATGAACACCCGTTCCCACTCCGCCGGCGCCGGCCTGGGTGCCGTCCTCGGCTCCAAGAACCTCAAGGCCGTCGTCGTCCGCGGCACCAAGGCCTGTCACGTCGCCGACCCGCAGATGGTCGCCGACCTGTCCGACTACATGATCTCCCAGGTCATTGGCTCCAACAACAACCACGTCGTGCCGAGCACCCAGCAGTCCTGGGCCGAGTACTACGACGCCGGTTCCCGTTGGACCGCTCGCAAGGGCCTCTACTGGGCTGCCGCCGAGGGCGGACCCATCGAGACCGGCGAGCCCAAGCCGTTCGAGCCCAACACCATGGGCTATCGCTGCATGAAGTCCACCAAGGACATGGGCCCCGCTGCTGAGAAGTACACGGTCAAGATGGCCGGCTGCCACGGCTGCCCCGTGCGCTGCTACGCTCAGGTCCACGTGCCCTACGTGCAGGAGAAGACCGGCTACGAGTCCCAGGGTAACACCTGCGTCCCCGGCTTCCCGTTCTCTGCCTACATGCAGTCCTTCCTCAAGGCCGAGGGCATCTTCGAGGAGGACGGCAAGACGCTGTCCGACCTCTCCGTGAGCTACAACATGCTCATTTCCGCCACCGTCGACGATCTGGGTCTGTGGTGCAACTACGCCCAGCTCTACCGCGACCTGGCTTACACCTACTCCGCCGGCATCCTGGACAAGCACGTCCCGGCCGAGCAGATGGCCGAGTACAACTTCGACGCCATCATCCACGGCCAGGATCCCTCGAGCTTCGTCAAGATCCTGCTCGACATTGCCTCCAACGACGTTGAGAACAAGCCGATCTCCCTGCTCGGCCATGGTCCCATCGTGTGGGCCAAGGAGTGGGATTGCATGGATTGGTTCGACAACGCCAAGTCCGCGCTGATCAACTACCGCGGTTGGCCGGTCCATCACTCCATCGAGACCTTCGGTCAGGTCGGCGGTCTGTACAACATGATGTTCAACCGCGACGACATGATCCACTCCGCCGTCAACTTCCACGGCTGCGGTCTGCCGTATGAGCTCAAGGAAGAGATGGCCACCGAGATGTGGGGCAAGGGCGCCATCGACCCGGTCAAGGATTACACCGAGATGAACGAGGCCAAGGCCGAGTTCGCCTGGTGGAGCATCGTGACCGACGTCCTGCATGACTCCCTGGTCCTGTGCAACTGGGTGTGGCCGATGGCCATGGCCCCCGCCAAGGAGCGCAACTACCGCGGCGACCTGGACCTCGAGGCCCAGTTCTACACTGCCGTCACCGGCCAGAAGGTCACCATCGACGACCTGTACAAGGCCGGCGAGCGCATCATGACCCTCCAGCGTGCCAACACGGTCCGCGGCATGAAGGACAAGGACGGCAACGTGGGCTGCAACGACCTGCGCGGCGTCCACGACGTCATCACCGAGTGGGTCTTCGAGAAGGATCCCGAGATCGAGCCCTTCACCCCCGGTACCGACAAGATGGAGCGTAAGGACTGGAAGAAGGCCCTTACCATGCTCTACAAGCGCTTCGGTTGGGACGAGAAGCTCGGCTGCCCGACGAAGGAGTGCCTGAAGGACCTCGGTATGGACGACGTCGCCGAGGACCTCGAGTCCCGCGGCCTGCTCACCGAGGGTGGCGTTGCCTTCGACAAGCGCACCCGCACTTACGATCACATTCTCGAGAAGTACTGCGGCGACAACCCGGCGCTGTCCGCTTAAGTCGCTTGAGGTAGAGGAGCAACTATGGCTGATGAGACCAAGGAGACGAACGTGGCCGAGACCGCGTCCGAGACTCCCAAGAAGAAGCGCGACTGGAAGGGCAAGCGTCTTCCCATCGTGATTGCCGCCGTCGTGGCCGTGACGGTTCTCGGTGTCGCCGGCTGGGCCTGGCGCGCCACCCCCGGCTACTGCGACGCCCTGTGCCACAGCACCATGGGCAAGTACTACGACACGTTCGAGAATCAGACTGATTCCCTGGCGTTCGCTCACAAGGGTGTTGTGAACGGCAAGTGCCTGGACTGCCATGAGAACACGCTTGGCACCTCCGTGCGCATGGCCCAGTCCCAGCTCACGGGCAACCACGAGACCCCGCTCGCCAAGGTGACCTACACCAACGAGTTCTGCCTGCAGAGCGGTTGCCACGCGGGCGCCGGCATCATGCCCGGTGCGAGCGAGTCCTCCACCAAGGATCTTGCCTTCGACCCGCACAGCGACTTCCACGGCGTGCAGCAGTGCAATTCCTGCCATCGCATGCATGACCAGAGCGTCTTTACCTGCGCCGGCTGCCACCAGGTTGGTGCCTGGGAGGGCGAGGGCGGCATCCCCGAGGGTTGGACCAAGCAGGATCTTGGCGACGGCCAGCAGGGCGCCGTGCCGGACGGCTGGACCACGCCGTTCCTGTTCGAGGCCGCCGAGTAATTTCGGCAGGCTGCGATTCGACAGGCTGCGATTGAGCACCAAGAAAGGGCGGGCCTTTGGGCTCGCCCTTTTTCTGTGCGGCGACTGCGGTCCGTGCGCTCCGGGCGAGGTAGCCCGCGTCGCAAGGCGATTGCGGTGCCGCATGGGCGACCGCGGTGCCACACGGGGATTGCCTATGGATGTCTGCCGTTTGATTCACGTAAAAGGCGGACATCCATAGGCAATTTCGCAGCGGGCATAGGTATTGTCGCGGGGCTGGACGGGGATGGCGCATCCCCAAACTGCACATATGGGTATGGCATACTTTTCCAGCAGAAAGACCGATAGTGAGGGGCATGACCATGACTAAGCTCGATTTCAAGCCGCGCGGCGTTTGCGCCCGCATGATCCACGTGGAACTGTCCGAGGACGGCCAGACCATTGAGAACGTTTCGTTTGAGGGCGGCTGCAACGGCAACCTCAAGGCGATTGGCAAACTGGTGGCCGGTCAGCCGGTCGACCGTGTCGTCGAGATGCTCGAGGGCAATACGTGCGGCCCGCGCAAGACCTCCTGTGCCGACCAGATGACCCTCGCCCTGCGCGAGGCTCAGGGGTTGGTTGCCGAGTAGCTGAAAGGCATGTTCGCCCGGTTGAGGCCCGTTGCCGTGTCGCCGGGCGTTGAAGATGGTTGCCTGGCAGCTTTACGGTGTGGCGCCAAACGGGCGCGGGTGCCGGGTTGCCGGAAGGTTGTCGGGGCGGCGGTGTCGGACGGGCACATCCAGGATTGAGCATTCGGTAGTGTATTGTATGGGGATCTCACATAATGAGCAGTAAACATCGCGAAAAGTTGAACCAGAGCCCTGCTGCCGGCCGTAAGGTCAGCGGCGGTTTCTCTCGCCGCTCTCTATTCAAGGGTGCGGCCGCGGCGACGGCGGCACTTGGGGCTGTTTCTCTCGCGGGCTGCGGCTCGAAGGGGGATGAACAGCAGGTAAGCGGCGAGCCCCAGGTCATTACGGACGACTCTAAGATCGTGAACGTTACCGAGGAATTTAAGAGCGTCGACAATCCGATCGCCGTCCAGTCTGCCTGGGACCTGCCCCTCGGCACGGTGCCGTTTCACTCTGAGGGTGCATGGGCCGCGCTGCTCGAGGCGCCCTCCAGCGCTCGTTCGGTAAACACGCTCGGTATCATCTCCCTGGCGTCGGGCGCGCGAACCACGCTGATTCCGCAACCCATCAAAGGCGGTGCATACGGCTTCCACGACGTTCGCTGCAGCGAGACGGTTTATGCGTGGATCGAGATGAACTACGCAGAGGCGTCGTGGGTGCTTCTCGCCCAGGAGCTGCAAAACGGTGCGCTTTCGGGCGAGGCGGTCGAGCTCGACCATGGCAACGCCGATTGGGAGCCCGCGCGTTTCACGGTGGCCGGCGGGCATGTCATATGGCAGAAGATGCCGCTTGCCAGCGGTTCCAAGCGTGCGGAGTTCTCTCATTGCTATAGCTGGGCGTTCGGCGATGCCAAGGCCAAGGACCTTTACGAGAGTCCGGGTCGCTTTGCCACATGGCCACGCGCGAGCGGGGGGTACCTCACCATCGCGCCGCGCGTGAACACCGAGGAGGGCACGTTCTACGGGATAACCGCGCTCGACCTCGACGGCGGCAAAATGGTCGATCAGCTCGTCATGCCGCAAAACGTGAGCCCGTTTGAAGCCGTGTACATGAATGGGACGTTCGCGTTCTCCGTTGAGGCGAACTATGGGTACGGCGGAGGCTTGGGCAACATGGGTACGTTCATCGGTCGCGAGGGCGGTCCGTTCGTGTACCTGAGTCGCGAGCCCCTCGCCTGCGTGGCGGGGAAAGGCAGCCGCTACCTCATCAAGGCGCGGTCGTCGCATTTCGTGGTGGACACCGAGGCAAAGACCTATGCGATCTTGCCTGCGCCCGACAAAGCCACCGACTACGGCGACTATCCCGCGAGCGAGGGCGAGACCGATCGTTTTGTGACGTTCGCAACGGTCCGCGGCGATAACGGCCTGCCCGCCGCCGTGCAGGTCAGGGTGTTCCCGCTGGCATAATGCGGGGCACCGTACCAGATTCCGGGCGCTTGATTGAGCGTCCGGCATATTGGGCATACTCCATCTAAGATATGCGTCGCGCTTGTGCGTTAAAATGTAATGACGCTTGATCACGAGACGAGGAGGCCGCCCATGGCTTCAGATGCACGTAAGATTTTGTTGGTTGAAGACGAGAAGGCCATTCGCGACGCGGTGGCCGCTTACCTCGAGCGCGAGGGCTATTGGGTCGTGGGCGTTGGCGACGGCCAGTCCGCTGTCGAGGAGTTCGAGAAGCATCAGTTCGACCTGATCGTTCTCGACCTCATGCTCCCCAAGCTTTCCGGCGAGCGCGTTTGCCGCGCCATTCGCGATACCTCGGATGTGCCGATCATCATGCTCACTGCAAAGGGCGAGGTCGAGGACCGCATCATCGGTCTCGAGCTCGGTGCCGACGACTACCTCATCAAGCCGTTTTCCCCGCGTGAGCTCGTTGCTCGCGTGCGCGCGCTGTTCCGTCGCGCCCATCAGGCCGATGAGCCGCAGGTCGAGGTGCTCGACTTCGGTGATCTGGTGATCGATATCTCCGGCCATAAGATCCTGGTCGAGGGCAAAGAGGTCGACCTTACCGCCTCCGAGTTCAAGCTCCTCACCACGCTCGCCCGTCATCCGGGTCGCGTGTACAACCGTATGGAGCTGGTGGAGAAGGTCCTCGGCTACGACTTCGAGGGTTACGAGCGCACGATTGACAGTCACGTCAAGAATCTGCGCGCCAAGCTGGGCGACGATCCCAAGAAGCCCAAGTGGCTCTACACCGTCCACGGCGTGGGCTATCGTTTCGAGGCTCCCGCGCAGTCGGACAAGGCCGACAAGTAACACGTCTGCAGACGGGCGCCGCGAATGGTCGTGGCGCCCGTTTTTTTCGTTTAACGGGTAGCCTCAAATGGGGACAGGTACAATTTGAGACGCTTCTGCCTCAATCGGGGACGGGTGCGATTCGAGACGCGCCGAGTGTAGCAATTGGTGCCTGTCCCCATTTGAGACCCAACCACGAGGAGGGTGAGATGGCGCGTTTGGTCATCGGGCAAAAACACGGGTACGAGGGCGATCAGTCCTCGAGCCGCGCCAGTTGGAACACGCCGCACGCCATGCCGCGCGCCGGCATCAGTTACGGCGGCAGGATGGCGCTCTCCTTCGCCCTGACCTCGCTGGTGACGGTCATGATCTTGGCCTCCGTGGTCATGGTGGTCTGGGGCGGTGCGTTCTCGGACTACACCCGTGCGAACGTCGAGGAGATCGCGAACGTGGTGGCCGCCAAGATCGCCGAGACGCACCGGGCGGACGGCGGCTGGAAGCGCGAGTCGCTTGCCGCCATTGCCGAGTCCAGCGCCCTGTCCGACGATATTGGCCTGCAGGTCATGGATGTCAACGGCAAGATCTTGTACGACGACACCCTGCCCGCGCGGCACGCCAAAGAGCACAGCCCCGTTTCCACGGCCCCCACGGATCCCGAGTCCGCTGTGACGGTTCCCATCATCGCGGCGGATGGTGTGAGCATCGGCGAAGCCCGTCTATGGGTGCTCGGCAGCGACGCCCTGCTCACCAAGGCCGATACGGCATTTCGCGAGCGCACCTTCAACGCCATGGGACTCGCGGCGTTCATCGCCATTTCCATATCGGTCATCGTGGGCTTTTTGGTGTCGCGCATGTTCACCAAGCCCGTGGGCACCATTACCGATACGGCCCGCCGCATCCGCGAGGGCGATCTTTCGGCCCGCACCAACATGCGCGGCGACGATGAGATAGACCAGCTCGGAGAGACTTTTGACGAGATGGCGGCCAACCTCGAGCGCGACCTCAAGCGCGAGCGCCGCCTCACCTCTGACGTGGCGCACGAGCTGCGCACCCCGCTCATGGCCATGCAGGCAACGGTGGAGGCCATGCAGGATGGCGTGTACCCCACCGATGCCGAGCATCTTGAGACCGTCGCCTCCGAGACGCGCCGCCTGGCGCGATTGGTGCAGCAGACGCTCGACCTTTCCCGTCAGGAGAACCACGCCGCGCCGCTGCGCCTGGATCAGGTCGACATCGTCCAGCTCGCGCGCACCATCGTGAACAACCAGCACCAGCTCTTCCACAACAAGGGCCTGCACTTGCGCTTTGCCGACGAGATGCAGGGACGCTCTGCCGTGATCACCTGCGATGCGGACATGATCACCCAATGTGTCATCAACCTCATGAGCAACGCGATGCGCTATACGCCCGAGGACGGTTGGGTCGTGGTGTCGGTCCATGGGGATCGAAAGCACGTGATGATCTCGGTCTCCGACACGGGCATCGGCATCGCCAAAGACGATTTGGCGCGCATTTTCGGCCGCTTTTGGCGCGCCGATGCGAGCCGCGCCCGCGAGGCCGGCGGCCTGGGCGTGGGCCTGGCGGTGACGAAGACGATCGTGGAGCGCCATCACGGCTTCATCGCCGTCGAGTCCGAGCTTGAAAAGGGCACTACGTTTACGTTACATCTTCCGCGCGAGCAGGAAGAGGAGAAACAGTCTTCTACAATGAGGTGCTAGCCGCGCACGGTGGCGGGGAGCGAGGAGTTCGGCGCCATCCGCACGGCGCAACGGCTGGCGCCGGGTGGCCCCGGTGTCGTATCACAGCGTTAAGGAGAGGGCGTTTATGACAGCAATGGAGCTTCGGCCAGATTCCCAGGGTAAGGTTCGCGACATCTACGATGCGGGCGATTCGTTGCTCATGGTCGCTTCGGACCGCATTTCGGCATTCGATTACATCCTGCCCGACGAGATCCCCTATAAAGGGGAGGTTCTGAGCCGCATCTCGGCATTCTGGTTCGAGAAGCTCGCCGATGTCGTGCCAAACCATCTGGTGTCCATGGATCCGCACGACTTCCCCGCGGAGTTCTTGCGCTATGAGGAGTATCTTTCCGGTCGCGCGATGCTGGTGCGCAAAGCCGAACCCATCAAGATCGAGTGCGTGGTCCGCGGCTATCTCACCGGGTCGATCAAGGAGGCGTATGATGCGACAGGGGAGGTCGACGGCATCGCACTGCCGGCCGGCCTGGTCGAGGCCTCACCGCTGCCCGAGCCTCTGTTCACCCCGTCTACCAAAGCCGACGTGGGAGATCATGATGAGAACATCTCCTATGAGAGGTGTGTCGAGCTCATCGGCGAGGACTTGGCAAGTCAGATTCGAGATCTGTCGATCAGCCTGTACACGGAGGCCGCGCGCTATGCCCGGACGAGAGGCATCATCATCGCGGACACCAAGTTCGAATTCGGCATCATCGACGGCCGTGTCACGCTGATCGACGAGTGCCTCACCCCCGATTCCAGTCGATTCTGGGATGCCGCCTCCTATGAGGAGGGCAAGGTTCAGCCCGGCTATGATAAGCAATACGTGCGTGATTGGCTCAAGGACAATTGGGATTTCAAGGGCGAGCCGCCGCGCCTGCCGTCTGAGGTTATTGAGAGAACATCGGCACGATATCGCGATGCATATGAGATTATTACTGGCAGCACATTTTTGCCCATGGCATCCAAGAAGGAGCGATTGAGTGAGTACCAGAAGCGCAAATAACAAGCGTAATCAGGAGAAATTGCAGGGCGCGTCCGGCTCCGGCATGGCCCGCAAGTCGACCTCTTCCGCCAAGCCCGCCCGTCCCGCGGGCGGTTCGGTCCGCGTGGTCCCGGCAACCGCTAAGGCCAAGCGCGCCGCCGCCGAGCGCGGCGAGGACCTCTCCAACCTGTCCAAGGAGGAGAAGAAGGCCCGCAAGGCCGAACTGCGCCGTGAGGAAGACCGCATTTACACCGCGTCCAGCCAGCTCATGAAGGAGGACGAGGATTATCTGCGGTATCGCCGCATCTGGTGGGTCCTGCTTGTCATCGGCATCCTGGCGCTTATCGGCACCTGGGTGCTGCTGGCCGTTCTCGGCCAGGACGGCATGGCCGACAAGGGTGCCCAGACCGCGCAGTTTGCCCTGATTGTGGCCGCCTACGCTGCGATCATCGTCGCCTTTATCTTCGACTTCATCAAGATTCGCCCGATCCGCAACGCCTGCCGCGATAAGGCCGCTGGCATGACCGCCGCCAAGCTCGACGACGTCATTGCCCGCTCCATGGCGCCCAAGGACAAGAAGCAGGGCAAGTAGCATATGTTCAAGGCCGAACTTACCGTGGAGGATGCCCGCGCCGGCATGCTCAAGCTGCAGCCCAAGATCGAGCGTTATGCCGACCTGATCGTCCGCAAGGGCGTGAACGTCGAGGCGGGGCAGGAGGTTGTCATCCAGGCTCCGGTCGAGGTCGCGCCGTTCGTGCGTACGCTGGTGGCACGTGCGTATGCCGTCGGTGCCGGCCACGTGACCGTGATTTGGAGCGACGACGAGATCACGCGTTTGACGTATGAGAACGTCGAGGCTTCCTGGTTCGAAACGGTTCCTTCCTGGCAGCGCGAGCAGCTCGATTCGCTTGCCGAGGGCGGTGCGTGCTTCATCTTTGTCGAGGGCGCGGACCCCGAGGCTCTCAAGGGCATCGATCCGGCCAAGCCTGCGGCCGCCTCCAAGGCGCGCAACACCCAGTGCAAGGCATATCGCCGCGGCATGGATTTCAACATCAACCCGTGGTGCATCGCCGGCGCTCCGGTGGTCGCTTGGGCCCGCCGCGTGTATCCGGGCGTTGAGGACGAGGTCGCCGTGTATCGTCTGTGGTGCGCGATTCTCTCCGTTGCCCGCGCAGACGGCGATGATCCCGAGTCCGCATGGGAGCTGCACGACGCCACGTTCGAGAAGAACTTGCGTCTGTTGAACGACCGCCACTTCGATCGCTTGCATTACACCTCGGCCAACGGCACCGACCTGTGGGTTGGCATGACCGACCGCCATGTGTGGGAGGGCGGATCGAGCGTGACGCCCGAGGGGCGCGAGTTTTCGCCGAACATACCCACGGAAGAGGTTTTTACCTCGCCGGATTGCGACCGTGTGGACGGTATCGTGTATTCGGCCCTGCCGCTCGTACGCCACGGCAATAAGATCGACCGCTTCTGGCTGCGTTTTGAGAGCGGCAGTGTTGTGGAGTTCGATGCCGAAGTTGGCCGCGATACGCTTGAGAGCATTCTTGAGACCGACGAGGGCGCGCGTCGCCTGGGTGAGGTTGCGCTGATCTCGAAGAACACGCCGATCCGCGAGACGGGCATTCTGTTCTACGACACGTTGTACGACGAGAACGCGAGCTGTCACCTGGCGCTTGGATCCGCTTTTCCCGAGTGCTACGAGGGTGGCTGCGATCTGTCTGCCGAGGAGTTGCGTCGCCGCGGCCTGAACAAGAGCGCCACGCACGTCGACTTTATGATCGGTTCCGACGACCTGGATATTACGGGTATCACGGTCGATGGCGAAGAGGTTCCGATCTTCGTGAACGGTCAGTGGACCTGGGAATAGGTTTTTGGCCGCCGATGAGAGTCGGCGGCCTTTTTTATGCGAGGTTCAGTTGCGTGAGATGCGGACTGGGTGCGTTGCCCGGCGGATTTGGCCGGGGCTGGGGCTTTTGGCGGGCCCGTCTTGCGGGAAGATTTGGGTCGGCTGTAACAAAGTTGAGGTTTTTCGTATTAAAAACCGGTTGTGCCGAGTAGATGCGTATGAGGCAGCGCTAAAAGCGCAGGTCGCAAGATGGTCGAAAACTCGCCTACTCGATGAATCACAATATGAGTACGAAAAACCTCATCCACTTGCAGGCCGGCGGCCGCACTGGCCCCCTTTTGCTATGGAGCCGCATCCTTTGCAGGCCCCGCTGGGTAACGCCCGTGCGTTTCCACGGGCCTCCATGCCCCTTGCGGGCTTCGCTGGAAAACGCTGCGCGTTTCCTCAGCTTCGTACCCCTAACGGGGTTCGAACCCATGCTCGTAAAACAAAAACGCGAGGGGCACAGGCTCCTCGCGTTCATGTCGAAGGGTGGGTCATCAGGGGTTCGAACCCTGGGCCTTGGGATTAAAAGTCCCCTGCTCTGCCAGCTGAGCTAATGACCCGCGTGCTGCATTGTACCACGGCTTGGCCGCGAGGGCATGTTGATGGGCGGTCGCTCGTCTTCCAGCGGCAATAGTAGCGACAACCAGCGTTTAGTTCCAAATGAGGCAAAAACCATAGTAAATAATACCAGTAAGTAATTCAGTAGCAGATAAGCCCTTTTACTGGTACTTAGATAGTGATACATGTCCTCTGGTTGCAACCACTTGCCGACAATTGCCTACCGTTTGTCTTGGAAGGCGGAGATGACGAATCGGTCCTATATCCCTACATACATAATTACTAAATCTTTAATGGGGGTTCCATGCCGAGAGGTATGGAACATGCGAGTCCTAAATGCTCGCGACACAACATGAAAGGAGATATATGAGTAGGCAATGGCTAAAACGCTGCGCAATTGGCGCGATGACCGTTGTTATGACTGTGTCGTCGCTGCCGATGGCCGCCTTTGCTGATCCCAATGGATACAACGGGGGGGGAATGCATTCGCGAATGTGAATGGTGAGCAGGTCACCATTGGCAACGATGCAATCACCCGTACCTTCTCGATCACCGGCGAAAAGCTGACGACGCTCGAGATTGACAATAAGCGCGCTAACACCAAGCTGACTCCTGCTGCCGGCAGCGAGGAGTTCATCATCAAGCGCACCAAGAAGGAAAACAACGTCGAGCCCGTGCAGGAGCCGATTTCCACTGAGGGTTGGACCGTTTCGACGGACTCCGAGGAGACTGAACTCGAGACGCCCAATCAGGGATATGCCAGGCACTTGATTGACAACAACAACCAGACGATTTGGCATTCCGACTACAAAGAGGGTGGCGTAGCGGTAGGGAATCTCCCCCATCACGTCGACTTCGAATTCGGTAAAGAGATTGCCTTCCAAAGCTTTGCCTACGATCCCCGCGACAACGGCGGCAATCCCACTGCGGCCAATGGCAATATTAGTGGGTACGAGCTGCTCGTGAACAATGACGAGGCTGCCCCCGCAGAAGATGCTGCCGACGCATGGACGAGCGTGAGCGCGGGTGAATTCGACTACAGTGGCAACAAGGGCGAGGCCATTCATGTGAACCTCGATGCACCTCAGGTCGCTCGCCGCGTGCGTTTGGTCGCCAAGAGCAGCTGCAATGGCAAGCAGCTCTGCGGCGGTGAGGAGTTTGATCTCTACGCCGAAAAGTGGGTTGAGCCTGTTAAGTCCGACATGTTCCTCAAGTCGAGCGAGCTCGAGCTTGATGGCAAGCCGGTCGTGAGCGACACTTCCGCCACCATCAACAAGCAGCAGAAGGCCGGCAAGAAGTTGTCCTTCAAGTTCAAGCCTGTTGAGTTCAACGGTGCGACCTATACCGTCACCGAGAACATCGTGGCTTACAACGGCGATCACTACATGCGTAAGTATCTGGAGATCTCTGTTCCGGATGCGGATAAGCTCAAGGCAGAAATTGACTACATTGACCTCGAGTCGCTTGATGTGACCGGCGCCGAGGGCCAGTGGACTATTCCGACCAGCCAGGGCGGTATCGTCGGCCAGCCTCCCGCCCGAGCGATTCTCGGGCAGCCCTTCTACGCCGACGGCATGTTCTTCGGCTGTGAGTTCCCGGCTGCCAATACGCAGATCGTCGACGAACAGGGGAAGCAGATCGGTCGCCCGCGTTACTACACCGGTAAGACCATGGATCGCCTTGCGGTGGACAATCAGGCCGCTCGCGCAGATGACGGATCAATTCATTACATGACGTGGCCCACGGTTGCGGGAGCGGCGGCTGGCAAGGATTACCGTGTTGTGCAGGCGGATTTCTTCGACTACATCGATGACATTTCGGTGCCTTCCGAGTTCCGCGTGCAGTATAACTCGTGGTACGACAATGAGAAGAACATCACCGAGGGAAATGTTATCGAGGCCTTCGCCGATATCGATAAGCAATTCGCCAACTCTGAGCTGGCGCCGCTCGACACCTATGCAGTCGACGATGGCTGGACTGATTATGGAGCGCCAAAGGGGTTTTGGACGTTCAACGGCAAGTTCCCCGATGAGTTCAACCCGATTGCGAATCTTGTTCAAAACTTCGGGTCTGACCTCGGCGTCTGGATCGGGCCTCGCGGAGGCTATGGCACGGAGGGCCCGATTGCCAATTCCCTCCAAAATCAGGGATTGGGTATGGTGGCCGGTGGCTCGATTGACGTCGCCGACCGCACGTATCTTGAGAACTACGCCAAGCTCGTTTGCGATTTCCAGGATAAGTGGCATGTGAATTATTGGAAGTGGGACGGCTTCGCAGATGAGAACCAGTATAACCACTTCGGCGCCGGGGTTGATGGCGTACCGGGCCACTCGGGCAATGACAAGATCAAGGGCCATATGACCGGCGGTGCGAACCAGATGTACCACTGCTCCGACATGTGGGAGGCCTGGATCGATCTGTATGAGACTGTGCGTGGTAATGCTGAGAAGAACGGTATCGCAAACTACTGGATCTCGAGCACAACGCACACTATTCCGAGCCCGTGGCTGCTGCAGTGGGTCAACTCTGTGTGGCTTCAGTGCCAGTTCGACCATGCGCGCACTGCGCATGGCAGCACCGTGCACGACGGTAATCTCAATGCACGCGATGCCGTGTACTACGACTTCATCCAGAACCATCAGTTCCAGTTCCCACTGGCTCACATTTACAACCATGATCCGGTGTATGGTAAGACCGGCACGGCAATGACGTCGACGACTGCTACTGCCGAGGGATTCCAGAACTACCTCTATAGCCTTGCTGGCCGCGGCACGGCTTTCTGGGAGCTGTATTACTCCGACGCTATTCTCGATGCCGAGAAGTATGAGGTGAACGCGGAGTTCCTCAAGTGGTATGAGGAGAATTTCCACCTCTTGAGCAATGCCCGCATGTTCGGCAAGTGGCCTGTCGAGGGCGTCAATCTTATGACAGGCGGAGCGGGCCATTCTGCCGAGGGTCACGATCAGCTTAATGACGATGGCAAGCGTATCTATAACACCTACGGTTACGCCGGTTTTAAGGGCGATGAGGGCATCCTGACCGTTCGCAATGCGAATGCTGACAAGGTTCAGGCCCTCGACTTTACGTTCGACGACGCCACGCTGGGCGTCAAGGGCAACGCTGGCGATAAGTTTGACTACGTGGTCGAGCGCCGCCACACCCAGCCTGGCGACACGTCCAAGATTGCCGACAAGGGCACTTTTGCTATCGGTGAAAAGGTCTCTCTCGAGCTTCAGCCCGAGGAGTCCCTCACCATCCGCGTGACCAAGCCCGGCGCGGGCGACAAGAAGGGGCCGTCCATCGAGACCGTCCGTCACGACGGCAAGACCGAGCTCATCGTCCGCATGGACGAGAAGGTCAAGGGCGACGCCAAGTTCACCGTTAGCGGCAAGGACGTTCCTGCCGACAAGGTCAAGCGCTCCGCCGACGGCGTGACGTTCCACATCACGCTCGACAAGGCGCCCGAGCAGGGCGAGAAGCTCGACGTCAAGGTCTCCGGCATCACCGACATGGCCGGTAACGCCCTGGCCGGCGACACCGCCTCCATCGACTTCCACGAGGACAACGTGGTGGTCTCCCGCTGTCCGTCCCGCCTGACCCCCTACGCCAAGAGGCTCGCCCCCAAGGACGCCTCACTGTCCTCCAAGACCGGCTTCACCGTGTTCTCCCACGTGAACACCACGGGCCATGGCCCGCTGGTGAAGCAGGAGGGCGCCTACGAGCTCGGCATCGATGAGAGCGGCATGCCTTACATCGACGTCAACGGCGTTCGTGCCACTGCCGAGGTCAAGGTGAACGACGGCAACAAGCACACCGTCGCCGGCGTTCGCGAGAACAACGGAAACCTGAAGATCTACGTTGATGGCAAGACCTCCTCTTCCAAGTACGATGCGAAGAGCTTCCACAGCAAGACTTCCGCGGGCGACATCCTGTTCGCCGGCGGTGCCTTTGACAAGTCCAAGGACGAGGCTTCCGCGAAGGTCTACGATCGCGCCCTCGGCTATGACGAGATCGCCAAGATGCACAGCAAGCTGACCCCCAACATGGAGGAGCGCAACCTCGCCAAGGGTGCCAAGGTCTCTGCTAAGTGGACCAGCGATAATACTTCCGCCGAAAAGGGCGGCGATGGCGCCATGTCTAAGGCCGTCGACGGTAAGAAGGACAGCTCTCAGGGCGGGCAATATGCTGAGTTCGGTACCGACCAGCGTGCTGATAGCTCTTATATGGAAGTCGACCTCGGTGACGTCAAGGAGATCAAGGAGCTGAAGCTCTGGCGTTACTGGATCAACAACAACCGTAAGTACAAGAACACCCTGATTGCCGTTTCCGAGGATGCCTCGTTCGACAAGGACAAGGATGTAATCGTCTGGAATGGCGATAAGGAGAATAAGCACGGATTTGGCACGGGTACGCAGGATGCGTACGTCGAGTCCGACCAGGGCAAGACGTTCCCTGTGAACGCAAAGGCCCGTTACATTCGCGTGTACATGAACGGCAGCGAATATGGTTCTGAAAAAGGCAACACCAACCACGTTGTCGAGCTCGAGGTCATTGGTCGCGACCTTCCTGCCGAGCAGGATGCCGAGATCGACACCTCCGCGCTCTACAAGCGTATCGACGAGGTGCGCGCCGCGATTGAGTCCGGCAAGTACACCGCCGAGAGCGTCCAGAAGGTAATGGACAAGCTCGAGGCTGCCGAGCTCGTGGCGGATTGCCCCAAGGATGAGGCTCAGGTTAAGGCCGCCCTCAAGTCTCTTGAGGGTATTGAGGGCCTTCTCAAGAAGGCCCTCGTGGTTAGCTTCCAGTTCGTCGACGCTCTCGAGGGCGTTGTTGCTCCCGAGGCTTTGACGGTTGAGGAGGGCACCGCGCTTGGTGATAAGCTCCCGACGCCTGCTGCGGTTGAGGGTTATTCCTTTGTGGGCTGGTTCACCGATCAGGCCTGCTCCACTGGTCATGAGTTCACCGGAGAGACTAAGGTTTCTGCCGATATGACGATTTATGGCAAGTGGGTAAAGGGCGAGGTCCCGGCTCCGCCGACGACCGACCCCGAGCAGAAGCCCGAGCAGAAGCCGACGACCAAGCCCGAGCAGAAGCCGGGCTCCGGCGCCGAGCTTCCCAAGACGGGTGACGACAGCATGCTGCCCATCGCGGCTGCCGGCGTTGCCGGTGTGGCGCTCATCGGTGCGGCTGTCGTGCTGAACAAGCGCCGTCGCGCTGAATAACGCGATGGAAGCGAGATCCAAATAGGAATCCCGCTTTGAATGGGGCGGTCGACTTAGGTCGGCCGCCCTTTTTGGTGAAAGCTGAGCGTGCTTGCATTCAGTAATGTATAAAATACCCACTCAGCAATCAAAACACGAATATAAATAAATTCCTACGCGAAACTCTGCAAAGTCGCGTACAATACCCCGAGACCATACGGCCTTTAAGCCGGTACCGAGAGACCGAAAAGGAGACGAGATGGGTTTGAATCGCCCTGCGGACGCATGCGCGCCCGCGCCTTCGCGCGCTGATGCGAGCCCCTTGGCCCAGCGCATCATGGCATCCACTTCAAAAGGAAATACCAGTCCGGCAGTGCTGCTGCTTGCCGACGGCACCGTGTTCTACGGCCGCTCTTGCGGCGCTGCGGGTACGGCGACCGGCGAGGTTTGCTTCAACACCTCACTCGAGGGCTACTTCGAGGTCATGACCGACCCGAGCTACGCCGGCCAGATCGTGACCATGACCTATCCGCAGATCGGCAACTACGGCATCGACCTCGCCGATGTGCAGAGTGCCTTCCCCGGCGACGGCTCGCGTCCCGCGAGCGCCCCGGCGATGCGCGCCATGGTCGTGCGCGACATGTGCCCCACGCCTTCCAACTGGCGTAGCGCAATGAGCGTTCCTGCATATCTGCAGAAGCTCGGCATCGTTGCCATCGAGGGCGTCGATACGCGCGCCCTCGTCCAGCACCTGCGCGACAACGGTGCCCAGATGGGTATCGTCTCGACCGAGGAATTCGACCTGGACGAGCTCGCCTCCCGCCTGGCCGCCGCGCCCCAGCTGGTGGGGGAGAACCTCGTGAAGACCGTGAGCTGCCCCGAGCCTCACCCCTTTACCACGGCAGACTTGCCTGCTGCCCATGATTTTGCCCTGACCTCCCCGGCGGTTGACGGCGCCGCGAATCCGGCTGCGCATCGCGTGGTCGCCTACGACTGCGGCGTGAAGCGTGGCATCCTCGAGGGCCTTGTCCGCGCCGGGTGCGAGCTCACCGTCGTGCCGTGGGACACCCCCGCCGCCGAGGTGCTTGCGATGAACCCCGATGGCGTCTTCCTCTCCAACGGCCCCGGCGACCCGGACGCCGTTCCCGAGACGTACACGCAGGTGCAACAGCTCATCGGCCGTGTGCCCGTATTCGGCATCTGCCTGGGCCACCAGATGATCAGCCTGGCCACCGGCGCGCAGATCGAAAAGCTCAAGTTCGGTCATCGTGGCGGCAATCAGCCGGTCATGAACCTCCTCACGCGTCGCGTGGAGATCACCGCGCAAAACCACGGCTTCGGCCTGGTGTTCCCCAGCCTGGGCGCCCTCGTGCCTGAGCTGTCCGGCGGCGTTGCCGAGCATCCGACCGATGGCGACCTGCGTTTCTGGGTCGAGCGCGGCATCGCACCGGTGGTGGAGAACGAGCGCTTTGGCCGTATCCGCCTCACGCATGTGAACCTCAACGACGGCACCGCCGAGGGCATCCAGCTCCTCGACGCCCCATGTTTCAGCGTGCAGTATCACCCGGAGGCCTCGCCCGGCCCCACCGACGCGCACTACCTGTTCACCGCGTTCGCGCGCCTGATGGCGGGTGAGCCGGATTATCTGAGCATCGATATCGCCGCCGATCGCCTTGCCGGCTGGAATTTTGCAACGGAGGAGAACTAGCATGCCCAAGCGCGAAGATATCAAACACATCCTGGTTATCGGGTCCGGCCCGATCGTCATCGGCCAGGCGTGTGAGTTCGACTATTCCGGTGCCCAGGCCTGCAAGGTCCTCAAGGAGGACGGTTACGAGGTGATCCTGGTCAACTCGAACCCTGCGACCATCATGACCGACCCCGGCCTCGCCGACCGTACCTATGTGGAGCCCATCACGCCGGAGTTCATCGAGCGCGTTATCGAGCGCGAGCGCCCCGACGCGCTGCTGCCCACGCTCGGCGGCCAGACCGGCCTGAACGCCGCCGTCGACCTCGCCCGTTCCGGCGTGCTCGAGCGCTACGGCGTTGAAATGATCGGCTGCGACCTCGCCGCGATCGAGCGTGGCGAGGACCGCAAGCTCTTCAACGAGGCCATGGCCGAACTCGGCCTCGAGGTGGCGCGCTCCGGTTACGCCTACTCCGTCGAGGACGCCCTGGCGATCGTCGAGCGTACGGGCTATCCGTGCGTGCTGCGCCCGAGCTTCACCATGGGCGGCGCGGGCGGCGGCATCGCTCATGACGAGGCCGAGCTCATCCAGATCGTGACCCAGGGCCTCGAGCTGTCCCCGGCGGGCGAGGTGCTCGTCGAGGAATCGATCGAGGGCTGGAAGGAATACGAGATGGAGGTCATGCGCGACCGCGCCGGCAACGGCATCATCGTGTGCTCCATCGAGAACCTCGACCCCATGGGCGTACACACGGGCGACTCCATCACCGTCGCTCCCGCGCAGACCCTGTCCGATCTCGAGTACCAGCGCATGCGCGCCGCCTCCCTGGCGATTTTGGAGAAGATCGGCGTCGAGACGGGCGGCTCGAACGTGCAGTTCGCGGTCAACCCCCAAAATGGCCGCCTCATCGTCATCGAGATGAACCCGCGCGTGAGCCGCTCCTCGGCCCTCGCCTCCAAGGCCACGGGCTTCCCCATTGCCAAGGCCGCCGCGCGTCTTGCCGTGGGCTATACCCTCGATGAGATCACCAACGACATCACTCGCGCCACGCCGGCGTGCTTCGAGCCGTCGATCGACTACTGCGTGGTCAAGGTGCCCCGCTTCGCCTTTGAGAAGTTCAAGGGCACCGATACAACGCTCACCACGCGCATGAAGGCCGTGGGCGAGGTCATGGCGATCGGCCGCACGTTCGAAGAGTCGTTTGGCAAGGCCATGCGCTCGCTCGAGGACGGGGCCTGTGGCTTCGGCGTGAACGCGAAGGGCGCGGGCGAGCTGGCATCCCTGGATGAGGACGACCTCGCGGCGGCTGTGTCCCGTGCGAGCGAGGGGCGCATCGCCTATGTCGCCGAGGCGCTGCGTCGCGGCTGGAGCGTGGAGCGCCTGTACGACGCCACGCGCATCGATCCGTGGTTCCTCGACCGCTTGCACGACATGATCGCCGTGCAGGAGGCGGTGCGCGGCTTGCGCGTGGAGGACATCGACGCCGACTCAATGCGCCTGCTCAAGCAGTACGGCACGAGCGATGCCCAGATCGCGCTGCTGACCGGCAGCGATGAGCGCTTCGTCCGCGCGTATCGCAAGGGGCTGGGCGTGGTGCCGAGCATGAAGACGGTCGATACGTGCGCCGCCGAGTTCGAGAGCGCCACGGAGTACCACTACAAGACGTACGAGAACCTCATGCGCCCGGCTCCCGCTGCGCGCCGTGGAGTGGCTGCCGACGAGGTGCGTTCCTGTGAAAAGCCCAAGGTCATGATCTTGGGCGCGGGTCCCAACCGCATCGGCCAGGGCATCGAGTTCGACTACTGCTGCGTGCACGCCTGCTACGAGTTGGCCGAGCGCGGCTTCGAGACCATCATGGTCAACTGCAACCCCGAGACCGTGTCCACCGACTACGACACCTCCGACCGCCTGTATTTCGAGCCGGTCACCTATGAGGACGTGATGGACATCGTGGATGCCGAACGCCCCGCGGGCGTGATCACCACGCTGGGCGGTCAGACGCCGGTCAACCTCACGCGCGCGCTGGCCGAGAGCGGCGTGAAGATCATGGGCACGCAGCCCGACGCCATCGATTTTGCCGAGGACCGCGAGCGCTTCTCGGCGCTCCTCGACCGACTGGGCATCATGTATCCGCCGGCGGGCATGGCGACCTCGTTCGAGGAGGCCGAGGCCGTGGCGGCGCAGATCGGCTATCCGCTGCTCGTGCGTCCGAGTTACGTGCTCGGCGGGCGCGGCATGATGATCGCCTACGACGCCGAGCGCCTGCGCGAGTACATGGCCGAGGCCACGCGCGTGAGCCCCGACCACCCCATCTACCTGGACCGCTTCCTCGAGGGTGCGTATGAGAGCGACGTCGACGCCCTGTGCGACGGTGAGAACGTCTACATCGGGGGCATCTTGGAGCACATCGAGGAGGCGGGCATCCATTCCGGCGACTCGGCCACGTGCATCCCGCCGTTCTCCTTCTCCGAGTCCCTGCAGGAAAAGCTGCGTGAGACGACGCGCCGCATCGCTCTGGCGCTCGGTGTGCGTGGCTTGGTGAACGTGCAATATGCGGTGAAGGGCGACGCCATCTACGTGATTGAGGCGAACCCGCGCGCGAGCCGCACCGTGCCGTTCATCTCCAAGGCGACGGGCGTGCCGCTGGCCCGCTGTGCCGCCCGTGTCATGGCCGGAGCCGCCTTGAGTGACCTGGACCTGCCGGATGATCGTCGCAAGCTCGATTACTTCTGCATGAAGGAAGCCGTGATGCCGTGGGGTCGCTTCCCCGGTGCCGAGGTTATCTTGGGGCCCGAGATGAAGTCGACGGGCGAGGTCATGGGCATCGCCAAGAGCTATCCCGAGGCGTACGCAAAAACGCAGCTGGCAATCGATTACCAGCTGCCGACGCCCAAGGATGGCCGCGTGTTCATCTCGGTGTGCGACCGTGACAAGCGCCATATTCTGAGCCTTGCGCGCATCCTGCGCTACCTGGGATTCGAGATCGTGTCCACCGAGGGAACGGCGCGCGTGCTGCGCGGCGGCAACGTGCCGTGCGAGATCGTGGGCAAGGTTGGGGCCTCGAGTTCGGAGGACGGTGGTTCCTCGATCCTCGACCTCATCGCCGGCGGGGAAATCGCGTTCATCGTGAACATCCCCTACGGCCCGGGTTCGCGCGGCGACGGCTACGTGCTTCGCACCGAGGCCGTGCGCCGCGGGGTGACCTGCCTGACGGCGCTTTCCGCCGCCAACGCGTACATAGCTGCGCTCGAAGCCCGTCAGTCGGGCGACGGCATGGAGGTCGTGGCGCTGCAGGACCTGGCGTAGGCCGCATTCATATCTAACATGGGCCCGTTTTCGGATTACCGGGAGCGGGCCCTACTTGTTGCCGCTTGTTGCGAGCTTTGGGTGAGCTTCTTTTGGAGGCTAACTGGTATTAAATCTGAATATCCTGTCGGGGGGGGGTACTCGGGGAGGGTACCCAGATTCCGACCGTTTGCCGACTCAATGCAGTCGTTTACGGAATATAGAAGCCGCTCAATAAACCCATTAATAAACTTAACATTATCTGTAGGTGGTGTGCTGGTTCATACCAGTGTATCAAAGCGCACAGCTTCCATGATGGAAGCGTGGTGCGCAGACAAAAGGGATAAGGAGAGCACATGCGCGATACCAAGCCGTTGCTCAAGCGCTCATGGGTCAAAGGCAGCGCCGTTGTTGCCGCCACGGCGCTTTCGCTCGCAATCGCCGCTCCGGCATCCGCCGCGCCGCTGACGGGCGTAAAGTCCGCCGAGGCAAAGAACAACGTGGTCACCGTCACGTTCACCGATGGCACAAAGGACATCCAGGGCAAAATCACCCTGCTCGAGGACGATGTGTTCCGCTACAACGTCGATCCGTCTGGTGATTTTAGTGCCTATGCGAAGCCGAGGGACCCGAAGCACGTTGCTAAGATTCAGGCCCAGCCCGACACTTCGTCAAAGTACTCCAAGCCAAAGGCGAGCGTGAAAGATCAGGGAGGGGCATTTGTAATCTCCCCTGCAGGCGGTAAGACCACCATCGAGCTCGACAAGGCCACGGCGAAAATGACCATCAAGCGTGACGGCAAGGTGGTCATGGAGGAGGCAGCGCCTCTCGATCTCGAGAAGGGCTCCACCGTCCAAACGCTCGTCAAGCATGAGGGTGAGGACTTCTTTGGCGGCGGCACCCAGAACGGGCGCTTCATTCATACGGGCAACTCCATCCACATTGCCAACGAGTCCAATTGGGTCGATGGCGGCGTTGCTTCGCCCAACCCGTTCTACTGGTCCAGCGAGGGATACGGCGTTTTGCGCAACACCTTTGCTGACGGCACGTATGACTTTGGCAAGTCCAACGGTGATGCAACCGTGGCGACGCATAAAGAGAACGAGCTCGACGCCTATTATTTTGTGGCAGATGCCGCCAAGGGTAAATCCACCGCGCCGATCGCTCAGGATCTGCTCCAGGGTTACTATAAGGTCACCGGCAACCCCGTGCTGCTTCCCGAGTACGCGTTCTACGTTGGCCATCTCAACGCATGGAACCGCGATATGTGGTCGGCCGATGCGCAAAATGGGTATGGCAAGAAGCAGATAAAGGGTTCTGCTCCTGCGACCGATGCGAACGCCGGCGAGATCCAGTACGAGAAGGGCGGTACGGGTACCGCCATGGCCCCCAACACGCATGTTGAGAGCCTGAACGGGCACGGCCCGTCGGTCCACACGGAGAACATCCCTGCGGGTACTGACTTCCCCGAGGAGTTCTCCGCCCGCCATCGCCTTGATAACTACCTTGAGAACGATATGCCCCTGGGCTATTTCCTGCCCAATGACGGCTACGGCGCCGGTTATGGCCAGAACGGCTTTGGCAAGACCGGCGGCGTCAATGAGGACGGAACCTCCAGCCAGGAGCGTCTCGAGGCGGTTGCGGCCAACGTGGACAACCTCAAGGAGTTCACCGACTACGCCAACGAGAGGGGTGTTGCCACGGGCCTGTGGACGCAGTCTTACCTGGAGCCCGATTCCAACCCGAATACTCAATGGCAGCTTTTGCGCGACTTTAAGAACGAGGTCAAAAAGGGCGGCGTAACGACTCTTAAGACCGACGTTGCTTGGGTCGGTCCTGGCTACTCCATGGCACTTGACGGCACCAAGACCGCGTATGACATCGTGACTACTGAGGCGGGCTTCCGCCCCAACATCATCACCCTCGATGGTTGGGCGGGCACGCAGCGCTTTGGTGGCATTTGGACGGGCGATCAGACCGGTGGTAACTGGGAGTACATCCGCTTCCACGTTCCCACGTTCATCGGTCAGGGCCTTGCAGGCAACCCCAACATCGGATCCGACATGGACGGCATCTTTGGTGGTGCTCCCATCATCGCAACGCGTGACTATCAGTGGAAATCCTTTGCGCCGCTCATGCTCGACATGGACGGCTGGGGTTCCTATGTCAAGGCTCCGCAAACCCATGGCGACCCGTACACCGGCATCAGCCGCATGTACCTCAAGCTCAAGTCGCAGCTCATGCCCTACATCTACACTACGGCCGCATCTGCTGCGAACATCAATACCGGTAACGGCGACGAGGGTATGCCCATCGTCCGCGCCATTCTGCTCTCCGATGATTCCGATTACGCCAAGAGCACCAAGACTCAGTACGAGTACACGCTTGGTGAGGATTTCCTTGTGGCGCCGATCTATCAGAACACCGCCGATGCGGAGGACGACGGCAGCGATGTTCGCAATGGCATTTACCTGCCTGGCAACCCGGAGAAGGACATCTGGATCGATTACTTCACCGGTGAGCAGTATCGTGCAGGCCAGGTGCTCAATAACTTCGACGCCCCGCTGTGGAAGCTCCCGGTGTTTGTAAAGGCCAACGCCATCGTCCCGATGTACGAGCCCAACAACAGCCCTGACAAGGTTGATCGCACCAAGCGCAATGTCGAGTTCTTCGCGGTTGCGGGTAACGGTGAGTACAACCTGTTCGAGGATGCGGGCACCTTCATCGAGAACAAGATCGATGAGTCCGACAAGGAGTACGGCAAGCAGGGCAACATCAGCTACGGCGATCACGTTTCCACCAAGTTCACCTCGAACGTGGACGGCGAGAAGGCTACGTTCGTGGCTGAGCAGTCCAAGGGCAGCTACGAGGGCTATAAGAAGGACCGCACCACCACGTTCATCGTGAACGTCTCCGGCGAGCCCAAGTCCGTGAAGGCCAAGAACGGCAATGCCGATCTCAAGCAGGTCAAGGTCGACTCCCAGGAGGCGTTCGACAAGGCGGAGCCCAAGGACGGGGAGTTCATTTACTTCTACAACGAGCAACCCAACCTCAACTACGGTGCCTCTTCTGCTGCTCCCGAGCAGGTCAAGAAGGAGGGTTTCTCCCAGCAGGAGATCATCACCACGCCCAAGCTCTATGTGAAGTTCGCCAAGACCGACGTCCAGGCGAACAAGCAGACCCTTGAGGTCACGGGCTTTAAGAACGAGGGTCACATTGGTTCCAGCCAGGTGATTGATTCCCTCCAGGCCCCGACCCTCAAGGCTCCCGAGGACGGCCTTACCCCCACGAGTGTCAAGCTCACGTGGAACAAGATCAACGGCGCCACCGGCTATGACATCATGATCGACGGCATGGTGAACTCCATCCCGTCCGGCGAGACGGTTGAGTTCAATGTGACCGATCTCCCGTACAACTCCGATCACACGTTCCAGATTCGTACCCGTACCGATAAGGGTGTATCTAAGTGGAGCGACGAGATCTCTGTCAAGACTCTCGAGGACCCCTGGCGCAACTGCCCCCAGCCGGTCAACGTCGATTGGAAGGGCGGCGAACAATGGGGTGCTCTCAAGCTCGCGTTCGACCATGATGACAAGAGCGGTAGTAACTTCCATTCCAGCAATGGCAACGAGGCAATCGGCATGCCCATGACCATCGACTATGGCAAGACGATGAAGCTGGATAAGTTCGTCTACACCCCTCGTCAGGACAATGGCGGCAACGGCAATGTTGCTCAGATGAAGGTCGAGACCAGCCTGGATGGTGTCCACTGGCAGGATCACGGCGTTCAGAACTGGGATAACACCGGCGCTGACAAGATGAAGCCCAAGACCGTCAATCTGTCCGGCACCAGCGCGCGCTACCTGCGACTGACTGTCCAGAAGTCTACCGGCGGTTTCTTCTCTGCAACCGAGCTTGCGCTCTACAAGCAGGATGGAACCGAGCCCCAGGAGACTGGTTCGCTCAAGGCTCCGGCAACTGTTGGTGATGAGGATTACCAGCATCTTGGAAACTGCGTGGGTCGCGAGAACCACGGCACCGGTGTTACCGACTGGGAGTCCCATGTCGCCCAGTCTGCCGCCGACTTCAACATGAACGGCGCATACGATGTGTACGACATGTCTTTCACCATGTCCAAGCTTGATGGTGGAACCAAGAAGGGCGGCAAGGTTGCCGGTTCGATCGCTGTTGTGCCCGAGGAGACCTCGGTAAAGCAGGGCGAGACGATCACCGTTGAGGTGAAGGTCAAGGACGCCAAGAACGTCAACGCCATGGGCGCTCTTGTTCACTACCCCGTTTCCGATTTTGAGTTTGTGGGCAAGGCTCCCAGCGTTGCCGATAGCACCAAGGGTATGGAGAACCGCTCCGGCAACTATACCTATGGCGATGAAAATGACTCGGTGAATATCGCCCTGGCAAACAAGGGCGACAAGGACCTCTACTCCGGCACTGAGACGATTGCCACCTTCCAGCTCAAGGCTAAGAAGGATTGCGAGGTCAATCTTGATGCTCAGGCATGGCTGATCGGTCCCAAGCAGGACTTCGTCAGCTCCAACGGCTCCGACCTCGGCCCGGAGGTTAAGGAGCTCGGCCAGGCCGACTTCAAGATCACGATGACCAATGAGAAGCTGCCCACCGACGACGGCACCAACGTCAAGAAGCTCATCCAGAGCAACAACTACGACGGCCTGTTCGACAACAACGAGTCCGATAACGGCTTCGAGTTCAAGTGGGATATCGCTGGCAACCAGCAGGATGGCAAGCTCCCCGAGTACGTGATGCTGCCCACCACGATGCGCTTCGAGCTCAACGAGCCCCGCGCGCTGCGCGACGTCCAGATCGTCAACCGTGACACCTACAACGGCACCGTGACCTCCATGAAGGCCGTCATCACCTACACCGACGGTACCAAGTCCGAATTCAAGGACGGCGAGTTCGCCAAGAAGCAGGCCGTCTATACCCTCACTGCCGAGAAGGGCAAGAAGGTCCAGAGTGTCGAGATCACGCCGCTCACCTCCGAGGGCACCGTTACTGGCTACCAGGGCAATGCCGCGAAGAATCGCATGCTGACGCTGCGCGAGATCAACTTCAACTATGTTGAGGGCGAGCAGCCGGAGGCCCCGCAGACGCAGGAGCTTGGTCAGGATGCCTTTAACATCTCGATCACCAACAAGGGGTACCCGACCGACGACGGCTCCAATGTGAAGAAGTTCGTCCAGCAGAATAGCTATGACGGCCTGTTCAACAACAACGACACCGATCGCGCATTCGAGTTCAAGTGGTATTACAAAGACCAGCCCTACGACGAGAAAGTCGGCCTGCCTGCGAACATCGCCTTCGAACTCAAGCAGCCTAGGACCCTTTCGAACATTGAGCTCTTCAATGGAGCAGTGACCTCCAATGGCTCCATCAACAGCATCGAGGCGGTGGTCACGTTCGAGGATGGCTCCAAGCAGGAGTTCAAGGGCGGCGACTACGCTCAGAACCAGGAGAAGTATGTTTTCGCCATCTCCGATGCGAATAAGGCTAAGAAGGTCGCCAAGGTGGAGATCAAGCCTCTGACTTCTACCGGTACCGCTCCTACCCTCAAGGATCCCAACAACCACATGCTCACCATCGGCGAGATCAACTTCAACTACGTCGACGGTGAACAGCCCGAGGTCCCGCAGGTTGACAAGTCCAAGCTCCAGGCGCTGTACGATTCGCTTAAGGACAAGGCAAACGCCGGTTATACCGAGGAGAGCTGGAATGCGTTCCATGCCGCACTCGACGAGGCATCCAAGGTGCTTGCCAACGACAAGGCAACCCAGGAGCAGGTCGATGCTGCTCATGATGCTCTGTCGAAGGCCGACGCCGGTCTGGCCAAGCCCGAGGTTCCGACTGTTGACAAGTCAAAGCTGCAGGCCAAGTACGACGAGGTAAAGGGTCTCAACGCCGATTCCTACACCGCCGATTCTTGGAAGCCGTTTGCCGATGCCCTTGCTGAGGCTGAGAAGGTCCTGGCAAATGACAAGGCAACGCAGGATGAGGTGAACGCCGCTCTTGACGGTCTTACCAAGGCTGCTGACGGCCTTGTGGCTAACGAGGCTCCGCAGGTGGACAAGTCCAAGCTCCAGGCTCTGTACGACTCGCTGAAGGACAAGGCAAACGAGGGCTACACCGAGGAGAGCTGGAACGCGTTCCAGTCTGCCTTGAACGCGGCGAAGGAGACCATCGACAACCCTGCGGCCACGCAGCAGCAGATTGACGAGGCTCTTGCCGGCCTGAATGCTGCCAATGAGGGCCTCGCTAAGTCCGAGGTCCCGGGCGGCGGCTCTTCCAACAATGGGACTGGCAACAATGACGGCTTCGGCAATGGGAATACGCAGCAGAAGCCCAACGGCTCCAAGCCCGGCGATTCGCTCGTGCAGACCGGCGATCCGGCGCTGGTGGCGGTTGGCGCCACGGGCCTGATCGGCTCCATTGCAGCGGCGGTTGGTGCTGCTCTCAAGCGTCGCCGCAAATAGCGGAAGCTTCGTGTTGCCCACGTAAGAGCATCACGAGAGAAGGGGGATCGGCTGCGGTCGGTCCCCTTTGCCATTCGCCCAACCTCTCGTAGGTCTGCCCGCTTGCTTGTGGGGATATCGGCTTACACGCAGCAGGCTCGCGGGTATACTGAATCGAAGATAAAAGCTAAGCGCCATGGGAGGAAGTATGACTGAAAACACCCCCGCACAAACGCCGCTGGTCGGCATCATCATGGGGTCTAAGTCCGATTTGTCCGTAATGGAGGGTTGCGCGGCAGAGCTGGAGCGCCTCGGGGTTCCGTATGAGTTGGCCGTTGCCAGTGCGCATCGCAACCCCGCGAAGGTTCATGAGTGGGCCGAGTCCGCGGCCGATCGCGGTATCAGGGTGATCGTTGCCGCTGCTGGCAAGGCTGCGCACCTCGGTGGTGTTGTGGCGGCCTTCACCCCGCTGCCGGTCATTGGCGTTCCCATTAAGACCAGCGATCTGGGCGGCTTGGACTCCCTGCTCTCCATGGTGCAGATGCCCTCCGGTGTGCCCGTGGCCTGCGTTGCCATCAACGGCGCCAAGAACGCGGCCATTTACGCCACGCAGATCCTCGGCGCCACCATGCCCGAGTATCGTGAGGCCATCGCTCAGCTCAAGCGTGAGATGGCGGAGGCGTAGAGGCGTATGGCGAGCGAAGGGGGAAAGCACTTCAAACCCAAAGGCCAGCCCGCGCCCGGCCCCGGTGGGGTTCAGGCGCCGCGACCGGTGAGCTCGCGGCCCATTCCCCCGTCGCCGTACGCGCGTCCTACGCGCGGGGCACAGGCCGCCGACGGGCAGCGTCCGGTCCAGGCCGTGCGTCCTGTGCATGGTGCGCAGGCGGACGCTTCCGCTTCGTCCGCGTATCGCGCGCCTCGGGGCGGTAAGTCCGGACGTTCCGGCAAGCGCCGCGGCAACGTGCTCTCCAACATCCTGATTGCGGTGGGCGTGGCGTTGCTTCTCGTGGCGGGCGGCCTGTTCGTCAAGGCGCAGATCGGCTACAAGAAGGCCAACGATTACTACAACGGCATCGCCGAGATGGCCGTGAAGGATTCCTCGGGCGAGGACGGCATCCCCCAGATCGATTTCGACGCGCTCAAAAAAGAGAGCGACGATATCGTGGGTTGGATCTACGTCCCCGGAACGCGCATCAATTACGTGGTCGCGCAGGGCGAGACGAACAACACCTACCTGCGTCATCTGCCCAATGGCGAATACAGCGAGAACGGCACCATCTTCATGGACATGGACGGCACCGCCCCGGGTATGGTCGACCAGCAGACCACCCTGTACGGCCACCACATGAACGACGGCGCCATGTTCGAGCCCATCGATGCGAGCATGGACCAGAAGGTCTTCGACACGTTCAAGAAGGTCTACTACATCACGCCCGAGATGACCTACGTTCTCAAGCCGATGTTCACCATGCAGGTGCAGGACGATTACGTGGACGCCCGCCGTACCAATTTCGATAGCGAGAAGGCCTTTACGCAGTACCTGCAGGCTTCCCTCGCCCAGGCGAAGTCAAGCGCGAAGGATGCCGCCGCCGAGGTGGAGAAGGCCGACAAGGTCCTCACCCTCGTGACGTGCGCCGGCCAGATCATTCCCCGCACCACCCGCGCCGGCATGGTGTGCCGCGTGGTCGACACCATTCCGGCCCAGTAAGTCTCAATTGAGGGAGCCTCAATTGGGGACAGGTACAAATTGAGACATGTTCGCGCCGGCTTGCCGGGGATGCTTCCCCGCTGGCCGGCGCGCTATTTGTAGTCAAGGCGATGTCCCGTGCGCGCCTGTTCGCGGTTGGGCATTGCCGGAAAGAAAGGATCGACCATGGCAGATATGCCTTCCATCGACGCTTGGCTGCGTGAGGCCAAGGCCGACCCGAGCTTCCGCGCATGCGGAATGTATCTGGTTCACAACGGAACCGTGCGCGAGACGCCTAAGGCCGAGGCGCGCGGCATCGAGACCGATGGCGTTCAGCCCGGCGACAAGGTCACCGGCATGGTGTTCAGCTACGACGAGGCCAAGGTGGCCGCCGCCGTGGAAGAGGCGCGCGCTTTGCCGGGCATTGGCTACGTGCGCGTGTGGTTGAACTCCGGCGAGCTCGCCATGGGTGACGACATCATGCTCGTGCTCATCGGCGGCGACATTCGCCCGCGCGTGATCGACGGTCTGCAGCATTTGGTTGCAACCATCAAGAACACCTGCGTTGTGGAGCGCGAGCTCTCCGAGTAGCGGGTCGCGACGGTTTTTCGGGCCGTTTGCGGCTGGCTGTCCGGAATGGTCGCAAAATGCCAAGCTGCAAGAGCGTGGCAAATCACGACCATTTGTCACGTGGGATAGCTAGAAAAATGGTCGAGAAATGCTGCGCTGTCGTAGAGAGGCATTTCTCGACCAGTTCATAGGGGAAAGTCCGTAAAAAATGGTCGCAAAATGCCTCGCTGTTGCAGCTTGGCATTTTGCGACCAAAATCCCGTCTGAGAGAGGCGCCCGTATTCGGTAGAGAGGTGCCCGTATCTGGCAGAGCGTCTACCTTGGGCGCGTAACCGCTTTCGGCCGGCGCCCGGCGCGCGGCGCGAGTTTGAAGCCCGTGTTTGCTCTGCCGCCCGCTACGCCGCCGGCTTGGGGGAATCCACGCGACTTGATGTATCCGGGTGGATCGTCATCGTCTGGAAGCGGTTCGCCATGTAATCGTTGTCGAAGTGCTCGGCGTAGAACTCCTCGACGGGGGAGCTGGGCTGAATGCCACTCACACGGCAGAACCAGCAGTCGAGCGCCTGGAGCGTCATGACGCCGTTCACCAGCATGAGGGCGGCGACCACGGTGGTCAGCGAGTAGCGCATCTTCCACGGAATCAGGTTGATGAGCTTGAGCAGGCGCGGCAGGCAGACCTTGATCCAGAACAGACCGAGGGTGCCCCACATGAGCATGAACGGGGTGGACGTGCGCCCGGCGAACAGGATCGCCATGGGATCGGGGATGCCGGGCAGCAGTTCGTAAGAGTACGCCCAGGCGATCGCGCCGAACGAGGTCTGCATCCACCAACCCACAGCAGCCTCGAACACGCCGCCAATCAGGGCGCTGACCAGGAAGATCAATACAAAACCGCGCTTATAGAATCGGTTGAGGGCAACGGTGAGCAGCACGGCGCCAAAGCCGTAGATGGGGCTGAACGGGCCGAATAGAAGGCCGGCTCGATCCTGGTACACGCCCGGATCGACCCACACCATGTGGAAGACGACCTCGATGATCAGACCGAGTACGCAGCAGACCATGAAGACCCAGAACAGGTTGAAGAAGTTGAGCTTGATATAGCCCTCGCCCGTGAGGTCTCGGCCCAGCATGCCCTCGGCGGCCGCCTCGCGGTCCTCGAGATCGCGCAGGCGACGCTGTAGTTCGCGCTCCTGGCGCAGCGTGGGATCGATCGTGGCAGAGAGTGCCGTGAGGATGCCCAGCTGGATCATGGGGCGGATGAGGTGCACACCGATGCCCTGGAGCATGACGTCGATCAGGATCTGTGCGACCGTCATCACGATGAGGGCGTATGCCCAGCGGCCCGCGTCGCGGCGGTAGCTCTTCATGAGCGTCCAGCCGAAGATGATGAGCGCAACCGAGGCGACGAACGCCAGGACGGAGCCGATCGCCGTCATGGTGACGGTAAGGGTGAGGTTAGAACCGATGAGGACGGATTCCTGGCCGAGCACCAGTCGATAGACCATGATGCCAAAGTAGGCTTCCATAAGCGGCAACGCCACGACGCCGTCGAGCGCGCACAGGGCGCCATACACGCGCACGATGAGCGGGATGGCTTTGCGCTGGTCGGCGGTGGCGTTCTTGGGATCGAGATCGTTGCCCGGAAGGTCGTAGTCGGGGTTCGTGGTGGCTGCGCGGCTTGTTGGGTCGCTCACAGATGCTCCTTGCTCGCAAAATGGCACAAACCGAATATTTTTTCATAGTACCCGTTTTGGCCGAACGTACTCCCGCGCCGCCATACCTCAATTCAGGGACAGTCCCTAAATTGAGGTGGAGGTGTTTCAAATCGAGGCGTGCCCGTCAAAGCAAAGGGCCCGCCGACCACATGGATCGACGGGCCTTGAGTTTCGCGTTTGGTGCGCGGGCGCGCGCGGCGCGGAGCGCTTGCCGGCCTCCGCGGCGGTTTACTCGCCCAGCAGCGCCTTCTTCATGGAGGCGGCGGCCTTCTTGCCGGCGCCCATGGCGAGGATGACGGTGGCGGCACCGGTCACGATGTCACCGCCGGCCCACACCTTGGGGTTGGAGGTGCGGCCATCCTCATCGGCCTCGATGAGGCCCCAGCGATTGAGCTCGACGTCGGCGCAGAGCTTGGCGAAGGGGTTCGCCATGGTGCCGATGGCGGTGATGGCCACGTCGCAGGGAATCTCAAAGGCGGAGTCGGCCACGGGGACCGGGCGGCGACGGCCGGAGGCGTCGGGCTCGCCGAGTTCCATGCGTTCCAGCTTGACGGCGGACACAAAGCCGTCCTCGCCCTTGATGAACTCAAGCGGGTTGACGAGCTCGAGGATGTGCACGCCCTCTTCCTTGGCGTGATGGACCTCGGCCAGGCGCGCGGGCATCTCGGCCTCGGTGCGGCGGTAAGCCAGCGTCACGCTGTCGGCGCCCAGACGCAGGGCGGTGCGGGCGGCGTCCATGGCAACGTTGCCGCCACCGAACACCACGACGTTCTTGCCCTGGCGGATCGGGGTGTCGTAGACGGGGAAGTCGTACGCGTGCATGAGGTTGGTGCGGGTGAGGTACTCGTTGGCGCAGTACACGCCGGGCAGGTTCTCGCCCGGAACCTTGAGGAAGCGGGGGAGACCGGCGCCCACGGCGAGGTACAGGGCGTCAAAGCCCTCCTCGTTGAAGAGCTCGTCGGCGTCGAACAGGCGGCCGGCGACGGAGTTGTACTCGAAGTGCACGCCGAGCTGCTCCAGGCCGTCGATCTCGCGCTTGACGATCTTCTTGGGCAGGCGGAACTCGGGGATGCCGTAGGTCAGCACGCCGCCGCCAGTGAAGAAGGCCTCGAACACGGTGACGTCGAAGCCCTCGCGGGCGAGCTCGCCGGCGCAGGCGATGCCGGAGGGGCCGGAGCCCACGATGGCGACCTTCTTGCCGTTCTTGGGCTTGCACACCGGAGCGCGGCCGACCTCCTCGGCCATGTCGCCCACCATGCGCTCGAGCTGGCCGATGGCCACGGCCTCGCCCTTGCGGCCGAGGATGCACTTGCCCTCACACTGATTTTCCTGCGGGCACACGCGGCCGCAAACGGAGGGCAGCAGGTTGTCGCCCTTGATGGTCTCGAGTGCGCCGCCCCAGTCCTCGTCGCGGATCTTGGAGATGAAGCCGGGGATGTTCACGCCGACGGGGCAGCCCTGCATGCACAGGGGCTTCTTGCAGTCGAGGCAACGGTTGGCCTCGGCGATGGCGTCTTCCTTGGTGAAGCCCGTGTCGACCGGGCGGAAATCGCACGCGCGCTCAGCGGCCGGCTCCTCGTTCGGAGTGGTGCGGGGAGCGCCGATGTTCGGGCGATACTTCTTTACTTCTGGCATGCGCAGGCCTCCTCATGACGCTTGGTGGAAACGGCCTCTTCGCCGCGGTAGCTGGCCTGGCGCGCGGCCAGGTCGTCCCAGTCGACGGCGCTGGCGTCGAAATCGGGACCGTCGACGCAGGCGAACTTGGTCTCGCCGCCCACCTCGACGCGGCAGCAACCGCACATGCCGGTGCCGTCGACCATGATGGGGTTGAGGCTGGCGATGATCGGGATGTTGTGCTCGTGGCAGGTGAGGGAGGAGAACTTCATCATCGGCACGGGGCCGACGCAGAAGGCGTGGTCGATGGAGTCGGTCTCGCACAGGCGCGCGAGCGGCAGGGTCACGACGCCCTTCTCGCCCATGGAGCCGTCGTCGGTGGTGACGAACAGGCCGGCGAGCGGCAGCGCGTCGAACTGCTCATGCAGGATGAGGAGGTCCTTGGTGCGGGCGCCCATGATCACGTAGACGTTCTTGCCCTGCTCGCAGAGCATGCGCGCCACGGGGTAGGCGATGGCGAGACCCACGCCGCCGCCGATGACGGCCACGGAGTCGCCCTCGACCTCGGTGGGCTGGCCCAGCGGGCCGGTGATGTCGCGGATGAAGTCGCCCTCGTTGAGCTCGGAGAGGCACTGCGTGGTCTTGCCCACCACCATGAAGATGAACTCGATCCAGCCCTCCTCCGCATTCCAGTTGGCGAAGGTGAACGGCACGCGCTCGCCCGTCTCGTCGATGCGCACCATGAGGAACTGGCCGGCGTGAGCCTTCTTGGCCATCCTCGGGGCGTGGACGCGGAACTCGAAGACCTTCTCCGAGAACTGCGTCTTCTTCAGGATTTCAAACATAGAACCCCTCTCTGATTGGCCGGAGCATCGTATGCGCAGGTCACGCAAGCAAAATGCCCCGATTGCAACCTCTTGCGCATGCGCATAAGGCGAATATGCGCATGCGCTGTCAAGTATACCCCGCGGCCTTGCGTGTAAGCCTTGCCCGCGCGTCTTTCGGGCAAGCGGTAAAACGTTTTTCGGTGGGCGAGGGGGCGGTGAAAAGGAGGGCGCCGACCTCATTTTAGGGACTGTCCCTAAATTGAGGTCGGCGCTTTTGGGTGCGATGCGGTTTTGCTCCGGGTCGTCAGTGTTTGCCGTTGGCGTTCGCGCCGCCGTTGACATGGTCGCGCGCGAATATGACGCCGCGGGTTACGGCGAGTGCCGCGGCTTCGGCGGCCTGGTTCGTCATGACCTCGAAGTCCTCGGCCTCGCGGGAGCGCAGCTGCTTCAAGACGAAGTCGGCAACGGGCATGCGGCCCGGGGGGTTGCCGATGCCGGCGCGGATGCGCGAGAAGTCGCGGCTGCCGAGCTTGTCGATGATGGAGCGCAGACCGTTGTGGCCGGCGTGGCCGCCGCCGACCTTCACGCGGACGTCGCCCGCGGGGATATCGAGCTCGTCGTGGATCACGAGCAGCTCCTCGGGCTTGACCTTGTACTGCGCGCAGAGCTTGGAGATGGGGCCGCCGCTCGTGTTCATGTAGGACTGGGGTTTGACCAGGACGACCTCGCGCTTACCGCCTTCGGCCTCGGCGTCGTTGACGTTGATGACGGCGACCTCGGCGCCCGCCTGGTTCTTCCAATAGCTGACGCCCGCCTTCTCGGCCAGGACGTCGATCGCGCAAAAGCCGGCGTTGTGACGGGTTGCGGCGTATTCCTCGCCGGGGTTGCCGAGTCCGGCGACCATGCGGATGGGCTTGGGCTGTGCTGCGGCCATGGGGCTCCTTGCGTTCGTTATGTACCTGCCGAGTATGGTGGCGGTGGGTGGATGAGCTGTCAAATCGGGGCGCGCGGGATGTGGAGGGCGGCGGGGGTGTCGACTTGGGGGCGGTTTGCCTTCTTGCTGTGCGGTACTATCAATTCATGGGCGTCGTCGTCCGACGTCCGATTTGATACCGAACATCAAGGAGTCCCCATGGATGTCACCGCGATTGTAATGGCCGCAGGCGAGGGCACGCGCATGAAGTCGAATCATGCCAAGGTGTCCCATCAGATTCTCGGCAAGCCCATGGCCTGCTGGGTCATCGATGCGGCGCTGGCCGCTGGATGCACCCGCGTGGTCGTGGTGGTGGGCAGCCACTCCGACGAGGTGCGCGCGCTGATCTCCGCCGCCTACGAGGGCACGCCTGCCGCCGACGCCATCGAGTGCGTCGAGCAGGTCGAGCGCTTGGGCACCGCGCATGCCGTCCGCACCGCGCTGGATGCGACAGGCATCGACGCCGGCCCCGTGGTGGTCTTGAACGGCGACCTCCCGCTCATCCAGGCCGATACCATCGCCGCCTTCGCCAACACCGTCGCCAACGGTTCGAACGCCGGTGCCGTGCTCACCTTCACCCCGCCCGCGCCCTTTGGCTACGGCCGCATCGAGCTGGCCGAGGACGGGACCGTCAACCGCATCATCGAGCAGAAGGACTGCACGCCCGAGCAGGACGCCGAGCTCCTCGAGTGCAACGCCGGCTGCTACGCCTTCGACGGAGCGCTCCTTGCCGCCCACATCGGCGAGGTCGGCAACGACAACGCGCAGGCCGAGTATTACCTGCCCGACATGGTTGAGATCCTTAAACGCCACGGTCATGCCGTGACCATCTCCCACTGCGAGGACTATCGCGACGGCCTGGGCGTGAATGGCCGCGTGCAGCTCGCCGAGCTCACCGCCATCGCCCGCGACCGAATCAACGAGCGCTTCATGACCGAGGGCGTCACCTTCATCGATCCCGCCCAGGCCTGGATCGGCCCCGATGCGCAGATCGGTCGTGACACCATCGTGTGGCCGCAGACTCACCTCATCGGCGCCTGCCGCATCGGCGAGGGCTGCCAGCTCGGCCCGAACAGCCGCCTCACGAACGTCGTGGCGGGCAACGATTGCTCGCTCGACGAGACGGTCGCCATCGACGTCGTGATTGAGAACGGCGTGACCTGCGGTCCGCGCGCCTACCTGCGCCCGGGCACGCACCTGTTGGACGGCGCGCACGTGGGCACGCATGTCGAGATCAAGAAGTCCACGATCGGCGAGGGCTCCAAGGTCCCGCATCTCTCCTATATCGGCGACACCACGATGGGTGCGGGCGTGAACGTTGGCGCCGGCTCCATCACCTGCAACTACGATGGCAAGAACAAGCACGCCACCACCATCGGCGACCGCACGTTCATCGGCTCCGACACCATGATGGTCGCTCCCGTGAACATCGGCGCGGACGTGGTGACCGGAGCGAGCAGCTGCATCACCCGCGACGTGCCGGACGGCGCCCTGGCCGTGGAGCGTTCCGACCAGCGCATTGTCGAGGGTTATACCGAGCTGCGTCGCGCCCGTCTGTAACCTTTTCGGATGTGTAATTGGGGACGGGTGCAAATTACACATCCTACTGATGGGCCTGCCGGTCGTCCGATTTCGGGCGGCCGGCTTTTTCATGTCGAGACCCAATGATGTGTAATTTGCACCCGTCCCCAATTACACATTATCGGTGGTCAATTAGCTGGCAAAGTGGCTAATATATAGAACGTGTAAGGAAGTTGTGGCGTATAAAGGAGAAGTCATGCCGACAACCGATCCCAAAAAGACCGTGGATATGAGCAAGATCCTGCGAGTGTACTCCGGTTCCTCCAACCGTCCGCTCGCCCAGAAGATCGCCAATCAGCTCGGCGTGGAGCTCTCCGGCCTTACGCTCAAGCAGTTCGCCAACGGCGAGATCTACGCTCGCTATGACGAGACCGTCCGCGGCGCCGACGTCTTCCTGATCCAGTCCGTTGCCGGCGAGAACGTCAATGACATGCTCATGGAGCTCCTCATCGCCACGGATGCCGCCAAGCGCGCTTCCGCCCGCTCCATCACCGCCGTCATCACCCACTACGGCTACGCCCGTCAGGACCGCAAGGCCGGCCCGCGTGAGCCCATCACCGCCCGCCTCGTCGCCAACCTGCTCGAGTGCGCCGGCGTGGACCGCATCATCACGCTCGACCTGCACCAGGGCCAGATCCAGGGCTTCTTCGACATCCCGGTGAACCACCTCTCCGCCCTGCCGCTCTTCGCCGACTACTACGACGCCATAGGCTTTGACACCGACAACCTCGTCGTCGTCTCCCCCGACGTGGGTCGCGCCAAGGCCGCCAAGAAGCTGTCCGACATGCTCGGCTGCTCGCTGGCCATCGCCCACAAGGGCCGTCCGCGCCACAACGCCGCCGAGGTCATGGGCATCATCGGTGACATCAAGGGCAAGACTTGCATCATCAACGATGACATGATCGACACCGCGGGCACCCTGTGCGCCAACGTGCGCGAGCTCAAGGCCCTCGGCGCCGGCGACATCTACGTGTGCGCCACCCACGGCATCTTCTCCGGCGAGGCCGTCCAGCGCCTGAACGACGCCCCGATCGTCGAGTGCGTGGTCACCGACGCCATCCCCGTCGAGGAGGGTGGCAAGATCAAGACCATCTCCGTGGCCGGTGAGTTCGCCGAGACCATCTCCGCCGTGTACTACGAGCAGTCCGTGAGCACGCTCGTGGGCGGCGACTTCGCGATGTAGCGAACATGTTCAATGTGAGCGGTGGTTCGTCCGCCGCTCGTGCAGCCGGGTCCTGGCGGGCCCGGCTGTTTCTTAAAGGGGCGATTTGCAGAAGAGGGGGAGCGGATGGCGCAGGCGCCCAGGCATACGGCATTTGGAACTATGCACCCCGCGGTGCCGGCGGCGTTTCTCGCGTGCACGCTCGGCCTGACCATGTTCGCCCCGCATCCGGTGCTGGTGTCGCTGTCCCTCGCGGGGGCGCTCGCGTACGGCGCCATCGCCCGCGGTGTTCGTCCCACGCTGCTCGCCTTGCGTTGGCAGCTTCCGCTCATCGCGTTGCTGGCCTGCGTGAACCCTCTGTTCGCGCAGCGGGGGAGCACGTTGCTGTTCTCGCCGTTCGGCATGCCGGTGTACGCCGAGAGTCTGCTGTACGGCGTTGTCATGGCGGTGATGTTCATGGCGAGTGTCCTGTGGTTCCAGGCCGCCCGCGATATTTTGCCGCAGGACAAGGTGCTCTCCCTGTTCGGCAACGCGGCGCCGGTCATATCGCTCATGATCTCGATGACGATGCGCCTCATCCCGCGCTTCGTTCGACAGGGGCATGTGATTGCCGACGTGCAGGATGTGGCTCTGAGCTGTGCCGATGAGAGTGGCCGCCGACGTGCCGGCGAGCGTCGCGGTCTTGTGCGCCGCCGCATGCGGCAGAGCTCGGTGCTTATGGGCTGGGCCATGGAAGACTCCCTGGAAACTGCCGACGCCATGCGTGCGCGCGGCTGGGGCGCCGCGGAGCGCCGAACCACGTACGTTCGCTATCGCTTCACTTCGCGCGACATGTTCTGCCTGGTGCTCGTCGCGGCCTTCGGTGCCCTCTGCATCGCGGTGGCGTGGCGGTCCGCGTCCTTTGCGTTTTATCCACAGCTCTCGCCCTTGGGTCCTTGGCTGAGCTACATTCCCTACGCCGCTTGGATGTTCGTTCCCGCGGCGCTGCACGTGTATGAGAGGAGCGTGTTCGCATGAGCGATGAGGGCATCGCGCTCGCGTACGATGACGTGACGTTTCGCTATCCGGGCTCTCGTGGTGACGTGCTGAGCGGCGTGTCCATGGCCGTTCCCGCCGGTGCGTTCGCGCTGCTGGTGGGAGGCACCGGTTCGGGCAAGTCGACGTTGCTCTCGCTGGCCAAGCCGCAAATCGCCCCTGCGGGGGACCGCGCCGGCCAGGTGCGCGTGTTCGGCAGACCCGTGGATGACTTGGATGGGGCCGCAGCATGTGAGGTCGGCTATGTGTTCCAAGACCCCGATAACCAGATCGTGTGCGACAGCGTGTGGCACGAGATGGCATTCGGCTTGGAAAACCTCGGTACGCCCCAGGGCGAGATGCGCCGTCGTGTTGCCGAGGCGAGCTACTTCTTTGGCATGGGGCCGTGGTTCCACAGCGATACGGATGCGCTTTCGGGCGGCCGCAAGCAGCTGCTGGCGCTTGCCTCGACGCTCGTCATGCAACCGCGCGTGCTGCTGCTCGACGAGCCGACGGCGCAGCTCGACCCCATCGCGGCGCGCAATTTCCTGCATGCCTTATTCCGCGTGAACCGGGAGCTGGGATGCACCGTGGTTGTTGCGACGCACGAGCCCGAGCTGATGGCTGATTACGCGACCTGTGCGTTCGAGCTGGTGGACGGCGCCGTGAGGCCGGTTGAGGACCTGGGGCGCTTCAAGTGCGAGGCCGCGTTGGCAGAGCGTGGCGCTCTTTGCGATGAGAACGCCCCGGTCGCGGTGTCCGCGCGCGGTGCTTGGTTCTGGTACGGCAGCGATGACGACTGGGTGCTGCGCGGTTTGGATCTTGAAGTGCGTCAGGGCGAGGTGCATGCCCTGGTTGGCGGTAACGGCTGTGGCAAATCGACGCTGCTCGCCCTTATCGCGGGCACGCGCCGTGCGCAGCGGGGCGAGGTGCGTTCCGCGATTTCGGCCAAGGCGATGCTCCCCCAGGACCCCAAGGCCCTTTTTGCCGAGGAGCGCGTGGACGAGGAGCTCATGGAATGGGCGCATATCGGCGGATATGGCGCAGATGAGGTTCAGGCCATGATGGGAGAGCTCGGTCTTGCCGACCGCGCCGACCTGCATCCGTACGACCTGTCCGGCGGTCAACGCCAGATGCTCGCCTTGGGCAAGCTGCTGCTCGTTCATCCACGGCTTCTGTTGCTCGACGAACCGACCAAGGGTCTCGACCGCGCCGCCCGCGAGCATGTGGCCGGCATGATCGAGGCTGCTCGCCGCGACGGTGTTACGGTCATCGTATCCACGCACGACCTGGCATTCGTGCGTCGCGTTGCCGACCGCGTGTCGCTTATGTTCGACGGCGAGCTTGCCTGCACGGAGCCCGTGGGCGAGTTCTTCCGCAACAACCTGTTCTACCGGCCATGATGGTGGGGGATGAGATGCGTTTGAGCGGCACGTGCGGACACGTTCTCGAAATTGCGCTGCTGGCTGCAGTTCCCCTGGTCATGGGCGCGGCATTGCTGACGGGGGCGGCAAACGCCGCACTGCTCATGATGGTCGTCGTGACGCTGGTGCTCGTTCTGTTCTTCCTGGGGTACGAGCGGAGCCAGCCTGCGCTGCGCCAGATCATGCCCACGCTGGTGCTCGCCGCGCTGGCGGCGGCGGGGCGCATCCTGTTCGCGCCTATTCCGGACTTCAAGCCGCTTTCCGCGATCGCCATCATCGCCGGCGCGACGTTGGGCCCGCGCAACGGCTTCATGGTCGGTGCGCTCGCGGCGCTTACCAGTAATTTCTTTTTCGGCCAGGGGCTGTGGAGCCCATGGCAGATGTATGCCTGGGGCGTGGTGGGATACGTGGGCGGCATGCTGGCTCGGTCCGGCGTGTTCGATAACCGCACGGCTGGCCGCCCGCGCGTATGGGTGCTCGTGCTCATGGGGTTGGCATCCGGCGCCCTATACGGCGTGATCATCAATGCATATGGCGTGCTGGGATTCGTGCGCCCGCTCACATGGGCCGGTGCGCTGGCCTACGTGGCCGCATCCCTGCCCTTCGACGCGATGCACGGCGTGGCGACCGCCCTGTTCCTCGCGGTTTTGTACGGCCCGTGGACGCGCCGCATCCGTCGAGTCGTGCGCAAGTACGGGCTGTAGCGTCTGCGCGCCGGCCCTACAGTTCGATCTCCAGCGTGACGGGGCAGTGGTCGGAGCCAAAGATGTCGTTGCGGATGCCGCAGGCGCGCACGAGGTCGGCGATTGCGTCGCTTACCAGGAAGTAGTCGATGCGCCAGCCCGCGTTGTTCTTGCGCGCGTTGAAACGGTAGCTCCACCAGCTGTAGGCGCCCTCCAGGTCGGGGTTGGCGGCGCGGAACGTGTCGGTGTACCCCGCATCCAGCAGCTCGCCGAACTTCGCGCGCTCCTCGTCGGAAAAGCCGGCGTTGCCGCGGTTGGACTTAGGGTTCTTGAGGTCGATCTCGTTGTGCGCGACGTTAAAATCGCCGCAGGTCACAACCGGCTTGCCCGTTTCGTCCTCGAGCGAGCGCAGGAAGGCGCGGTAGGCGTCGTCCCAAGCCATGCGCGTGCTCAGACGGGCGAGCTCGCCCTGCGCGTTGGGGGTGTACACGTCCACGAACCAAAAGCGCTCGAACTCCAGGGCGCACACGCGACCCTCGGTGGCGGCGACGGCGACCAGTTCGAGTTCGTCGTCGGAGAGGCCTGCGGCGCGCCCGGCTGCGAGCACGGCGTCTGCGTGACGTACGGAAAGGGGCTCCTCGCGCGTGAACACGGCCGTGCCGGAGTAACCCTTGCGCTCAGCGTAGCTCCACACCTGGTGATAACCGGGAAGGTCGAGCTCGACCTGACCCTCCTGCAGTTTGGTCTCCTGCAGTCCGAGGACGTCGGCGTCGAGTTCGGCCACGATGTCGGTGAAGCTCGGGTCCTTCTTGAGCACGGCACGCAGGCCGTTGACGTTCCACGAGGCGAGCTTGAGCGTGCGGGAAGCGGTGTCGGTCATGATGGTCTCCTTCGGCGGCGCACAGCGCCGGATATGTCGAAGGGCCCGTTCGGCGTTGCGTGCGTCGACGAAATGGGCCCAGTAGGGTATCGCATGGCTAACTATACTAGATGGCGGTGGCGCTGCGATTGCGGTTCGGCGAAAGCCTCGCCTGGTTGCCAACGCCCCAGGATGAGCGCGCCGCCCTGCTCATCTTCTGCGATATCGCGTGGGCATTCGAGGTTTAGGGCGTTCTCGGCCTCTCTATCCCCGCGTGCCACGACATTCGCGCAACGTAAAACGAGTGGGCTGGATACAATAGAACGAGTTTGTCTGTTTCGAAAGGATCCTCATGGCACGCGATTCCAAAGTTTGGCGCTGCGGAAAATACGAGCTGAAGTTCGACCGCCCGCGCATCATGGGCGTCCTCAACGTCACGCCCGATTCCTTCAGCGACGGTGGCGAGCACCTCGACACCGACGCCGCAATCGCGCACGGCCTCAAGATGCTCGACGATGGCGCCGATATCATCGACGTTGGCGGCGAGTCGACCCGTCCCGGTTTCACCCCGGTCGATCCCGACACCGAGGCGCGCCGCGTGCTGCCGGTCGTGCAGGCGCTCGCCAAAGCTGGCGCCGTTGTGTCCATCGACACCCGCCATGTGGAAGTCGCCAAGGCGGCCGTCCGCGTGGGAGCCTCCATCGTCAACGACGTGACGGGTTTCACCGACCCGCGCATGGTCGATTTCGTCAAGGAGAGCGATTGCGGCCTGGTGGTCATGCATGCCGGCGAGGTTGCCGACGTCGAGCGTCCCCGCACGCACACCGAGGTCCAGCTCGACACCTCCGCCGCCGCATTCATGGCGCAGAAGGCTCGCGAGGCCGAGGAGGCCGCTCGCGCGCTGGGCGCCACCGGCAAGTCCAAGCGCGCCGCCAAGGCAAAGCTCATCTCCGGCATGGTGCAGCCCCTGCAGCCGCAGCTGCCGTTCGACGCGCCGGCTCCCGCAGCCGATGCCGAGCAGGCCGCGCCGGCCCCCGGCGCATCTGCCGCCGTGGCGTTCGATGCGACCGACGCGGATGCCGTGAGCGCATCGGTCGAAGACGCACCTTCCAGCGACGATCTTGCGGCCGTCATGGCGCGCTCCGGGGCCACCGCATACAACGGCAGCCGCTCCGCGCAGCTCCGCCGCTTCACCCTGCCCGATTCGGCCCCGATCATGCGTCGCGTCATGGGCTTCCTGTCCGACCAGGCCCGCGCGCTCATACACGCAGGCGTGGCCCGCGAGCGCATCTGCCTGGATCCGGGCTCGGGTTTTGGCAAGGAGGCCAACGAGGACATCGTTATCCAACGCGAGCTGGGCAAGATCGCCTCGCTGGGCTATCCCACGCTGTGTGCCGTATCGCGCAAGCGCCTGGTGGGCGCCATCTCGGGCGTGGCAAACGCCAGGGAGCGCGACATCGCCACGTTCGGCGTGTGCCTGGGCGCCATCGAGCAGGGCGCAAACATCGTGCGCGTGCACAACGTTGCCGGGTTCGCCCAGTTCCTGAATGGTTTTTGGGCGATCGCCCGCCCGCAGCCGCGCCGCGCCTACGTGGCGCTCGGCTCCAACGAGGGCGACCGTTTGGAGAACATCCGCACCGCGCGCGACCTCATTGCCCAGATCCCCATGACGTGTGTGTCGAGCTGCTCGCGCATTTACGAGAGCGAGCCCGCCTACGAAACGGATCAGGATGCCTTTGCCAATGCGGTGATCGAGATCAAGACCGAGCTGGCGCCGCTCATCCTGCTGGATGAGCTGGGCAAGGTGGAGCTGCAGCTGGGCCGCGACCGCTCCGGCAAGGCCAAGGCAAACGGCCCGCGCCCCATCGATTGCGACCTTTTGTGGATGGACAACGAGATTCACGGCGGCAACAAGCTGCGCCTGCCGCATCCCGGTCTGGGAGAGCGCGACTTTGTGCTGGTGCCGCTCGAGGACCTCATGCACAACCCGGCGCGCTTCTTCCGCTACGAGGGTATCGACGTCAAGGAGCCCGAGGACCGCGTGGGCCACGTCGTCGCCGAGCTCGGCACGCTGTAGCGTTCGACCCTTTACGCCAGGCGGCGGTAGATCTCGCAGATGCCCTTGATGGTGAGTTGGGGGTCGACGTGGTCGAACGCGTCGGTGGCCTCGGCCACCACGCGCGCAAGGCCGCCGGTGGCGATGACGGTCGCATCTTCGCAATCGAGTTCGCGCTTGATGCGCGCGATTAGGCCCTCGGCCATCGCGGCGGCGCCCACCACGGTGCCGCTTTGCACGGCATCCACGGTGGTGTGGCCGATCGTGGCCTTGGGCGCTTCGAGCGGGACGCTTGCCAATCGGGCGGCGCGCGCGGTTAGAGCGTCGAGCGAGATGCGGATTCCCGGCGCGATGCACCCTCCGATGTAGGCGCCGCGCTCGTCGACCACGTCGATGTTGGTGGCGGTGCCAAAATCGACCACGATGCTCGGTGCGCCGTACAGCGCGGCCGCCGCCGTGGCGTTGGCGATGCGGTCGGCTCCCACCTCCGCCGGGTTGGGCGCGTCGATGCTTGTAACGGCCGCGGTCTCACGGCCCACGACCATCAGGCGCGCGCCCATGTCTCGGGCCACGCCCTCCCATTCGCGCATGAGCTGCGGCACCACGCCGGCAAACGCGATGGCGTGGACGCAGCCCAGGTCCAGGCCGTCTTTGTGGAAATAGCCGAGCAGGCGGACGTGCAGTTCGTCTTTGGTGAGCGTGCGGTCCGTGGGCATGCGCCATGCGTGTACAAGCTCGTCGCCGTCAAAGAGGCCGAGTGCGGTTTGGGTGTTGCCCATATCGATGGCCAAAAGCATGGTCGTCTCCCGTTGAATGTCATGCGGACGCTGCGGAAATAGGGTCGACAGGGTGTCCTGAGCGACAGCGCACATTGTATACTTATCGCTTGCACGTGCGCTCCGCGGCGCACAAACGTTTTCGGTTTCCGAGGAGTCTCATGAACAAGAAGGCCAAGCGCCGTCTGGTGGTGACCGGCGGTATCGTCGCCATCGCCATGCTCGTGATCGTCGCCATCGCCGGCTCCGGCGGGGCGGCCTCGTCGCTCACGGTGGGCGACCTGCTCACCGGCGATTACGCCGGCAAGAAGGTCCAGGTCACCGGCTCGGTTGTCGACGGCTCGATCGAGACGGACGGCACCGCGGTCCGTTTTGACATCACCCCTGAGGAGGGCGACGGGAGCGAGTCGGTCCGAGTCGTCTACGAGGGCGCGCTGCCCGCGACCTTCGGTTCGGGCGTCGTCGCCATCTGCACCGGCACGGTCGAGAACCCGCCCATGCTCAAGTGCACCGAGATGGTCACCAAGTGCCCGTCCAAGTACGAGAGCGCCGAGGGCTCCCTCACCGTCAAGGGCCTCATCGATCAGGCTGACACCATGATGTTCGAGGACACCAAGGTGTGCGGCTACATCCAGGGCGAGGTCAACGATGCCAGCGCAGATTACCGCTTTGTCATCGAGTCCCAGGGCGCCACGTTGAAGGTGGTGTACGACGGGGGCCTCGACGAGCAGGTCGCCGACGGCGTCGCCGTCGTGCTCTCGGGTCACCTCGATTCCGATGGCATCTTCGTCGCAACGGAGCAGCCCGCCATCGACTCCTCCATCTCAAAGTAGTTCACGGCGTTGCCGGGGCCCCGGATGTGAATGCGCGTCCGGGGCCCCGGTGCGTCGGTTGGGCGCCCGCCTTGCATCTTCGGCGATGCGCGCGGGCGCCCCTTCGCACCAGAAAGGTTTCCCATGACCTCAACTCTTGGCAATACCCTGCAGAGCCTGGCGCTCGTGTTTTCCGTCGTTTCGGCGTTGATGCTCATCGCGGGTTCGAAGCGTCCGAGCTCGCGTCTGGCACGCACCGGATACGCGTTCGTGTACGCCTCCTTCGCGCTGCTCACCGCCTGCGTGGGCATTGTGCTCATGGGCATGCTGACCGAGGATTACACCCTGGCCTACGTGGTCTCGAACTATCCCGCGACCGATAGCCCCCTGCAGCCGCTCTACCGTGTGAGTGCCGTGTGGGCCGGCCGCCAGGGCTCGCTCTTGCTGTGGACGTGGCTCATCTCCGCATTCGCCGCGGCCCAGACGTACCGTCGCCGCCGTGCGAGCGAGGAGCTCACGTGCGCGGCCCTCGGTGTGACCGAGATCGTGGTCGCGCTGTTCACTGCCACGCTCGTCTTTTCGGCGTCCAACAATCCGTTTATGGCCACGGCCGCGGAGTACCTCAACGCCGACGGCACGCTGGCGTCCAAGATCGGCGGCATGAACCCGTTGCTCATGCATTGGGCCATGATTTTGCATCCGCCGGCGACCTTCATCGGCTACGCCGCGATGACCATCCCGTTCGCCTATGCCATGGCCGCGCTCATCACCGGCGACCTGTCTGCGCGCTGGGTTGAGCTGTGCGACCGCATGGCGGTGTTCGGATTCATATTCCTGTCCGTTGGCATGGGCCTGGGCGCGGTGTGGGCATACGTCGTGCTCGGCTGGGGCGGCTTCTGGGCGTGGGACGCCGTGGAGAACGCCAGCCTCATGAGTTGGCTGACCTGCGTCGCCATGATCCATAGCTTCACGATGTACCGCAAACGCGGCATCTTCAAGCGCTGGAGCATGCTGTCGGCCACGATCACCTTCATCTTCGTGGTGCTCGGCACCTTTATCACGCGCTCCGGCCTGGTGCAGAGCGTGCACGCGTTCGCCGAGGACCCGGTGTCCACCTATTTCTTCCTCGCCATCATGGTGGTGAGCGGCCTGGCGTTCTTGCTGGGCGTCGCGTACCGCCATTCCGAGTTCGGCGAGGACGACGGTGAGATCGAGTCCATGATCTCCAAGAACGGGTCGTACTATCTGACCAATATCGTGATGCTCATGGCCGGCGTGCTCGTGGCCTACCTCACGGTGTCGAGCGCCCTGCCGAGTTGGATGCCGTTGGGCGGCGCGGTGGTTGCCGCTGGCGCGTACAATGCCGTGGCCCGTCCCGTGGCCGTGTTCGTGGTTTTGCTCATGGCCGTGTGCCCCATGCTGGGCTGGCGCAAGACCGACCGCGCCAAGTTCGCCCGCCACATGCGCATCCCCGCCATCGCCGGCGCGGCGGTGTTCGTCGCGCTCATGGCGTACTTCGCGCTGGTGCTGGTCCCCGAGTATCACGAGATCATCGCGGCCGGCGGGGCGGCGGGCGAGGCGCTTGCCGAGCAGGGTCCCGCGGTGTACTACTTCGGCTTGACGGTGCTCGCCTTCGCGTCTGCCGCCCTGCTGTTCACGAGCTCGCTGTATCTGTTGGGCCGCGGTGTGCGCGGCCGCATGCGCGCCAAAGGCGAGGGCATGCCGCTCGCGCTGGTCAACCTGTTCCGCTGCTCGCCCGCGCAGGCCGGCGGCTACCTGTGCCACCTGGGCGTTGCCATCGTGGTGGTGGGCCTGGTGGGTTCCATGATGTATGTGCGCGAGGCCACGGTGAACCTGGCGGGCGAGGCCGGCGAGTCGGTGCGTGTGGGTGCCTATGAGCTTACGTTCACGGACAGCGAGCGCTATTCCGACGATCAGAACAACGAGATCATGCGCGTTGAGCTCGACGTGACGAACGCCGAGACCGGGCGGCCGCTCGGACACGTGGCGCCCTCTATGAAGGTCGCGGCCGCCACGAGTCAGACCACGCTCGACGCAGCCGTCATCACGTTCCCGCTCGAGGACCTGTTCGTGGCGTTCCAGGGCCTGAACCCGGACGGCAGTCTGTCGCTCAACGTCAAGGTGAACCCGCTCATCCTGTTCACGTGGGTGGGTGGCGCGATCTCCACGCTGGGCATCGTGCTCGCGTTCGCGCCCCGTCGCGCCACGCCGCTTTTGGCAGCCGACGAGCGCGAGCGTGCGGCCGTATCTTGTGCCGAGGGTGAGCTGCATGAGTAGTCCTGTCCCCGAATCCGCAACGCCGCACGCCATTGAGGCCAGAGGGCTCGTCAAGCAGTTCGGCGGCCGCCGTGCGCTCGACGGCCTCGACCTGGAGCTGCCACAGGGCGCGTTCCTCTCCATCTTTGGCCCCAATGGCGCCGGAAAGACCACGCTTCTGCGCGAGCTTGCCCTTCTGGCGCGGCCGACTGGCGGTGAGCTGTGGATTCTCGGCGTCGATGCCCTTGAAGAGCCCGATGCCTTGCGCTCCCGCATCGGCCTCATCTCGCACAAGTCCATGCTTTACGGCGATCTGACCGCGCGTGAGAACCTGGCGTTCTTTGCGAGTCTGTACGGGCTGGAGGGACCGGAAGCGGGCGCTCGCATCGACGAGCTGCTGTGCCTGGTCGAGCTCGACCATCGCGCGAACGATTGTGCCCGCACCTTCTCGCGCGGCATGCAGCAGCGCCTCTCCATTGCCCGCGCCCTCATCAACGACCCCGAGCTCGTGTTGCTCGACGAGCCGTATTCGGGCCTCGATCCGCATGCCGCGGAGCTCTTCGATCGCCTGATCGCCCGCGTTCGCGATGGGCGCACGTTTGTGATGGTCAGCCACGACCTCGAAAAGGGCTTTGGCCTGTGTACCCACGCGCTCATCATGGCGCGTGGACGCGCGGTGGTGTGTGCCGAGACGGCCAAGATCGATCGTGCGGCCTTCTGTGACCTGTATTTGGCTACCGTTGGAATGGGGGTGGCGTAAATGGCTGGGATGCATCGCGGGAAATCCGGCGTCGATCGGGTCGAACATCTGCGCCCCTCTGCGTTCGCGCAGTACAGGGCCCTACTTGCCAAAGACGTTCGGCAGGAGCTCCGTACGCGCGAGATGCTCACGTCGATGATCGTCTATTCGTTGCTCGTGCTCACCATTTACGGCGCCGCGCTCGCTCAGGTGGGAGACAAGCTGCAGATCGTGTCTTTCGCGGGCGGCCTGCTGTGGGCGCTCATCGTGTTCACGAGCTTGCTGGGCTTGAATCGCAGTTTCAGCCATGAGACCGAGTCGGGTTGCCTCGAGGGCATTTTGCTCGCGCCGATCGACCGCGCGGTGGTGTTTCTTGCCAAGGCGACGTCCAACTTGCTGTTCCTTCTGATGGTCGAGTTGGTCACGGTTCCGCTGTTCTTCGTGTTCTTCCTTTCGGGTGCCGAGCTGCCGCCCACGACTCCCATGATCTTGCTGCCGCTGTTGGTCGGTACGATCGGCGTGGCGGGGGTCGGTACGCTGCTGTCCACCATGGCGATCGACACGCGCGGCCGCGACGTGCTGCTCGCGATTTTGTTCATCCCCGTGGCATTTCCACTGCTGTACGCTTGCGTCTCCGCGACCGGTGTTGCGCTGATGGACGTCGAGGGAACCTTTGCCACGTTCTGGCGGAGCCTGGCGCTCGCCGCCGCGTATGACGTGGTGATGGTCGCTGCCGCGTGGGGCCTGTACGAATTCGCCCTCGATTCCTAGCGCTCCATGATCTGCCGGTTTCCATCGAGACCGTGCCCTCGCGCCGTGTGCGGTGCGTTGCGTGTCGCGCGCCGTGTGTCGTGCGTTGCCTCCGCCTCCATCTATCGGGGTTGCGCCCGTGCGGCATGCGCTAGTATGTAATGACGAAAATCGCAGGTTCGTGGCGTAAGCGTCCGTTGCCTGCTATCTGCATGGAAGGGAGCAAGATGCGCGAGAAGCTCGCCGACAGGCTGGTGCCCGCATTGCTCGCGATAGGCGCCGTGCTCACTGCGATCGACGTGGTGTGGACGTTCACGGTGGCTCCGCTGGTACAGGGAGCGAGGCTCTCAGAGCCCGCGATTATCGCCGGTCAGGTGGTCACCACCAAGTTGCTGCTCAGCCAAAAAATCTTTTATCTGCACGTCCCCGTGGCCGTGGCGTCGTTCGCGGCGATGGCGGTTGCCGCCTTTTTCGCCGCCCGCTTCCTTGCTACGAAGGACCGTGCGCACGACCGCGCATCTCGCACGGCAATGCAGGTCACGCTTGTGTTTATCATCGCCACGATGATCTCGGGCGACGTGTGGACGCGTTTCGAGTGGGGTGTCTGGTGGGTCTGGGAGCCGCGCCTCACCACGTATTTCATCCTCATGTTGCTGGTGATCGGCTACTTCATCCTGCGCAACGCGCTCGACGATCCCGAGCGTTCCGCACGCTTTGGCGCGGTGTTTTGCATCATCGCCTTCATCGATGCGCCCATCTCGTTCTTCATCACGCGTTTGGTGCCGAGCTCCGTGCACCCCGTGGTGTTCCGGACCGATTCGGGCTTGCCGCCGGCGATGCTCATTCCGTTCTTGCTCGGCTTGTTCGGCATGTGCATGATCGCGTTTGCTCTGTATCGCTATGCCCTGCGGGTCAATACCGCCGCGGATGAGGTGGAGGAGCTGAAGGAGCGCCTCGAGGAGATCGATGCCTCGGCTCAGCGCGCCGCGGCCGATGAGGCGCTCGAGCGCCTGCAGGCTCAGGCCGCCGCGCTGGTTGCGACCGACCCCGTTGCCGACCCCGTTGCCGGCTCTGCTACCGACCCCACCGCCCATTCGGGCGACGTGCCGCTCACCCCGTCCAAGGAGGATTAAATGGATCCGATTCTCTCCGAGGTCTATTCGACCGTGTTGCCCGCCGCCCCCTACGTGCTCGCTGCGTATGTGGGCATCCTGCTCACCCTGTTCGCCTTCGTCTTCTCCCTTTGGCGTAAGTCCAAGCGTACCGAGGCCGATATCGACGCCCTCAAGCGCGCCCTCGAGGATCGTGAGCGCCGCGCTGGCAAGTAAACGGGGCCCTGGCGAACATGGCTCGGAGATTTGTTGCAGTGAAAACGGCGCTCTCCAAATAGTCAGCTTACGATGCTCGAAGAAACCGCAGCTAGATGATGTGCCGCATTTTGCCGTACTTGCAGAGGGCGCAATCCACTGCAACAAATCTCACGGTTGGGGCCGAATACGCGTTCCCCGCACCTACTCGAGTTCAAACGCGCCGGTGTAGAGCTGGTAGTAGTAACCGCGCTTGGCGATGAGCTCGTCGTGCGTGCCGCGCTCGATCACGCGCCCGTGGTCCAGGCAGATGATGACATCGGAGTTGCGCACGGTGCTCAGGCGATGGGCGATCACGAAGGTCGTGCGACCCTGCATGAGCGCGTCCATACCGCGTTGCACGATGGCCTCGGTGCGCGTATCGATGGAGCTCGTCGCCTCGTCCAGGATCATCGCCGGCGGATCGGCAACCGCGGCGCGCGCGATGGAGATGAGCTGGCGCTGTCCCTGCGAGAGCTGCGAGCCGTTGCCGGTGAGCATGGTGTCGTACCCCTCGGGCAGGCGACGGATGAAGTCGTCGGCTCCCGCGAGCTCGGCGGCATGGATGCACTCCTCGTCTGTGGCCTCAAGGCTGCCGTAGCGGATGTTGTCCATCACGGTGCCGGTGAACAGGTTGACGTCCTGGAGCACCACGCCGAGCGAACGGCGCAGGTCTGCCTTGCGGATCTTGTTCACGTTGATGCCGTCGTAGCGGATCTTGCCGTCGGCGATGTCGTAGAAGCGGTTGATGAGGTTGGTGATCGTCGTCTTGCCCGCGCCGGTGGCACCCACAAAGGCGACCTTCTGACCGGGCTTGGCGTACACGGACACGCCGTGCAAAACCTCGTGGTCGGGCGTATAGCCAAAGTCGACGTCGTCCATCTGCACGTCGCCGCGCAGGGGCACATAGGTCACGGTGCCGTCCGCGCGGTGCGGGTGCTTCCAGGCCCACAGGCCGGTGTGGTGGTCGGCCTCCTCGATCTCCCAGGTATCCGGGTTGACCTGGGCGTTCACGAGCGTGACGTACCCCTCGTCGGTCTCGGGCTCCTCGTCGAGAAGAGCGAAGATGCGCTCAGCGCCCGCCAGGCCCATGACCACGGCGTTGATCTGCTGGGAGATCTGGCCGATCTGACCGCAGAACTGCTTGGTCATGTTGAGGAACGGAACCACCACGGCGATGGACAGCGGCAGGCCCGAGATGGACAGATTCGGAACGCCGAGCGCGAGGAACACGCCACCTGCCAGGGCAACCATCACGTAGATGAGGTTGCCGAGGTTCATGAGGACGGGCATGAGGATATTGGCGAACATGTTCGCCTTCTGGGACACCTCGAACAGGCGCTCGTTGCGCTCGTCGAAATCGGCCTCAGCGGCCGCCTCGTGGCAGAATGCCTTCACGACTTTCTGGCCGCCCATGACCTCCTCGATATGGCCCTCGACCACGCCGAGCTCGCGCTGCTGCGCGATGAAGAAGCGGGCGGAGTTTGAGCCGAGCACCTTGGTGAGCGCGACCATGCACAGCACGCCGATGACGATGACCAGGCACATCCACACCGAGAAGTACAGCATGATGCTGAACACCGTGGTCAAAACGATGACGGTCATGACCAGGTTCGGTAGCGATTGCGAGATCATCTGGCGCAGGGTGTCGATGTCGTTGGTGTAGTGCGACATGATGTCGCCGCGCTGGTTGGTGTCGAAGTAGCGGATCGGCAGGTCCTGCATGTGGTTGAACATCTTCTCGCGCAGCTTCATGAGCGAACCCTGCGTGACGACGCCCATGTAGCGGTTCCAGAAGAGCGAGGAAAGGTTGCCGATGATGTAGATGACGGCGAGCGTGGTCACGAGGCCCAAGATCTGCGGGCGCGCTGCGGCCCAATCGCCGGTCTGCCAGGAGGTCGAGATGACCTCGAGGGCCTTCTGCAGGAAGACCGAACCGATGGAGTTGATGAGGGCGCACAGCACCACGCCGAGCATCACCAGCGGAAGCAGGACCGGATAGAACGAGAAGAGCATCTTGACGAGGCGCTTGAGCGTGCCGGGCTTGGAGCCCCTGACGCGTGCGTTGTTGGCGGGCTTACTCATGGGCCTCACCCCCTTCCTGCATCGTAGTTTCGAATGCGTGGGCAAGTTCTTCGGCGGCTTGCCGGTCGCCGTTGCCGGTCTCGCATTCTGCGGGCACATCGCTATCGGTGTGCGGGGAGCCATCGTCGTCCACGGCCTCCTCACCCATCTTGTTTTGCGAGGTGAACGTCTCACGGTAGATCTCGGAGGTCTCGAGCAGCTCCTCGTGCGTGCCCATCGCGGCAATGTGGCCGCCTTCCATCACGATGATGCGGTCGGCGTCCTGCACGGAGGCGATGCGCTGAGCGATGATGAGCTTGGTGGTCTCGGGCAGGTAGGCGGCGAGGCCCGCGCGGATTTTGGCGTCGGTCTTGGTGTCCACGGCGCTCGTGGAGTCGTCCAAGATCAAGATCTTGGGACGGCGCAGCAGGGCTCGCGCGATGCACAGGCGCTGCTTCTGACCGCCCGAGACGTTGGAGCCGCCCTGTTCGATCCATGTGTCGTAGCCCTTCGGGAAGCCGTCGATGAACTCGTCGGCGCAGGCCAGATGGGCCGCCTCGCGGACCTCCTCATCGGTGGCGTTCTCGTCGCCCCAGCGCAGGTTCTCCGCGATGGTGCCGCTGAACAGGACGTTCTTCTGCAGTACCATGGCCACCTCGTGGCGCAGCGCATCGAGGTCGTAAGAGCGCACATCGCGCCCGCCCACGCGCACGGTGCCCTCGGTCGCGTCGTACAGGCGTGCGATGAGGTTCACGAGCGTGGACTTGGCGGAACCGGTCCCGCCGATGATACCGACGGTCTCGCCGCTTGCGATATGCAGGTCGATGTCGTCGAGTGCCTGGCGCTCGGCGTGCTCGGAGTACTTGAAGCTCACATGGTCGAAGTCGATCGAACCGTCCGCGACCTCGCGTGCGGCCTCGGCGGGGTTCGTGATGGTGGGCTCGGCGTTCAGCACCTCGACGATACGGTTCGCGCTCTCCTCGGACATGGTGACCATCACGAAGATCATGGAGAGCTGCATGAGGCTCATGAGGATCTGAAATCCGTAGGTGAAGGTGGAGGAGAGCTGGCCCACGTCGAACAGAGCGCCCTGGCTGGTGATGATGAGCTTGGAACCCAGGTAGATGATGACGACGAAGGCGCCGTTGACGCACAGGTTCATCATCGGGTTGTTGAGGGCGAGCAGCTTCTCGGCGCGGGTGAAGTCGGCGCGGACGTCTTCGGCGGCACGGGCGAACTTCTCCTTCTCATAGTTCTCACGCACGTAGCTCTTGACCACGCGCATGCCGGTCACGTTCTCCTCGACCGACTCGTTGAGCGCGTCGTACTTGCGGAACACGCGGGTGAAGATCGGCCCGACCCTGTGGATGATGAATCCCAGACCGCAGCCGAGCAGCGGGATCATGGCCAGGTAGACAAAGGAGATGTAGCCGCCCATGGCGTAGGCCATGGCAAAGGCGAATACCAAGACGAGCGGCGCGCGGACGGCGATGCGGATGATGAGCATGAACGCCTGCTGCACGTTGGTGACGTCGGTGGTGAGGCGCGTCACGAGCGACGAGCTCGAGAAGCGGTCGATGTTGGCGAAGGAGAACGTCTGGATCTTGTAGAACAGGTCGTGGCGCAGGTTCTTGGCAAAACCGCAGCTTGCGTAGCTGCAGGTGACGCCCGCCGCCGCACCGAAGAACAGCGAGACGAGCGCGAGGCCCACGAGAACGCCGGCCGTGGGCATGATCTGTGCGATCTGCGCGCCGTCTTTGATGGTGTCGATGAGGTTGGCCGTGACGAAGGGAATCGCCATTTCGCAGGCGACCTCGCACAGCACCAGGATCGGTGTGGCAATGGACGGCAGCTTGTAATCGCGAACGGATGACACGAGGGTTTTAATCATCAAGTTCCTCCCAGGTGACGCGGATCTTCTCGAGCATCTCGGCGAGCTGCTCCTGTTCCTCGACGGTTAGAGCGGCGAAGGCGCTGCGGCGGAAGCGGTCGCGCTTCTCGTGTTCGAGGTGGGCGAGGCGCGTGCCCTCGTCAGTGAGGTGGACGAACAGCTGGCGACGGTCCTTGGTGTCGCGCGTGCGCTCGATCAGGCCGGCGGTCTCCATCTTGGAGAGGATCTCGGAGAGCGAACCGGGCTTGATCTCAAAGCGCATGCCGAGCTCCTGTTGGGAGAGCGTCCCCCCGCAGCGGTCGAGCATGCATAGGATGGGGATCTGGCCGGACCGGCCGCCGCCGTGGAAATGCATGTAGTGGCCGCAGAAGCCGAGCCCCCTGAGAATGCGCTTGGCGCGCATGATCGTCTCGTCCTGCTGTGCCTCGGGTGTCTCGATGCTGCTCATGGCCCGGCAGATCGCGCTGGGCGTGGGTGTTTCCATGTCTGTTCCTCCTACTCTCGAATTCGTCCACTCGAGGGTACGAGTGCCCGGCATGATAGTCAAGGTACCGAACAATATGGAACCGAACGTTAATGTGCCCGTCGCACGACAGGGCCAAACGGGGGATAATGGGGTGTGCAATGGCGTCGCAAGCGCCGTTCACCATGGGCGCCCGGTGCGCCTCCGTCTTCGTCCGAAAGGTTTCGCCATGTCGAACACGACCATATCCAAGGGCGGTCTTTCCGCCACCATCAGCTCCAAGGGCGCCGAGCTCACGAGCCTCAAGCTCGATGGCCGCGAGTATCTGTGGCAGGCGGACCCGACGTTTTGGGGCAAGCACGCCCCCGTGTTGTTCCCCATCGTTGGCTCCCTGCGCGGCGATGAGGCCGAGAGCGCCCAGGGCACATGCCGCATGCCTCGCCACGGTCTCGCCCGCATCAACGAGCACCGCGTCGCCGGGGTGGCCGAGGACGGCTCTGCGGTGACCTTCGAGTTCACCAGCTCGCCCGAGACGCTCGAGGCGTATCCGTACGAGTTTAAGCTCAACATGACCTACGCCATCACGGGCGAGGCGACGCTCACCCAGACCTTCTCCGTCACCAACACGGGTGCCGCCGACATGCCCTTCTCCGTGGGCGGTCACCCTGCGTTCAACGTTCCGGCGCCCGGCGCCGAGGGCGAGGCCTTCGAGGATTACGTCATTGAGTTCACCGAGCCTTGGACCTGCGTTGCCCCGCGTATCGCCGAGGGTGGCCTGCTCACGTTCGACGAGACGACCGCCCCGGTCGAGGATGCCGACGTCCTCCCCGTCACCCGCGAGCTGTTCGCGCACGATGCCGTCATGCTCACGGACGTTCCCGGCGGCACGCTGACCCTACGCGGCACCAAGAGCGGCCGCGGCGTGCGCGTCGACTTCGCGGATTTCAAGTACATCGGCATCTGGTCCGCGTGCCAGGGCAACTCTCCGTTCATCGCGCTCGAGCCCTGGACCGGCCATGCCACCCTCACCAGCGAGGATGACGTGTTTGAGCACAAGCGCAACGTGACCGTCATCGCTCCGGGCGAGACGCGCGAGTTCTCCTTCAGCATGACCGTGCTGTAGGGAGTACCGCTGCGAGCGCGCGACTGTCGACGCGGTTGGGGTGCATCCGATGAAACGGGTGCACCCTTTTTTTCGTTGTGTTAGACCGCTTTGGATAAGTGTCCTATGCACAGTACACGCAGCAGGACCCCCAATTGCGACAATTCCATCATCAGGAAAGATGGAGGTTGCAATGGAAGACGTGCTCACCCAGCTGACGAGGCAGTTCCTCCCGCAGATGACGGCTGCCGAGAAGAGCAGGGCCCTGAGATCGCTCAAGGCGCTGATAGACGCGGAGCTTTTCGACCTCGCGGCAAGCGAGGGGGCGGAAGACGATCCCGACAGATCCTGCCCCTGGTGCGGCTCCCCGCATTACGTGAAGAGGGGGCGAGACGGGCGCGGCCGTCAGCGGTTCCTCTGCCGAGGGTGCGCCAGGACCTTCACCGACGCCACCATGCGCATCTTCTCCACCACCAAGCTCGACAGGTCGGCCTGGATGAGGTTCGCGGAGTGCCACGTGGACATGCTCCCGCTGCGCGAGTCGGCGGAAAAGTGCGGTGTGTGCCTCAAGACGGCGTTCTTCATGCGCCACAGGCTGCTCGAGGCCATGGCCAAGCGCATGCCCGCCTTCCGCGTGGAGGCCGGCGGCGGGGCCGAGCTCGACGAGTGCTTCTTCAGGGAGAGCTTCAAGGGAAACCGCTCCAGGTCGGAGTCCGGCGTGCCCAGGAAGCCCCGCGCAAGGTCGCAGGGAACCGACGGGCACGAGAAGATATGCGTGCTCACCGGCATCAACGACGCCGGCGACATCTTCTACGAGATCGCGGGGAGGGGCGGCCTCGACGAGGCGGCAGCCAGGGAGCTGCTCGCCGACAAGCTCGCGGTCGGCGCGATAATCTCGACGGACCGTGCGCACGTGTACCGCCGCGTCCTGCCCGCCCTCGGCGTCGGCGAGCACATCGCCAGCAAGAGGGAGGAGCACGCCATCAACAGGGTGAACAGCCTCCACTCCCAGATGAGGCACTTCATCGGCAGGTTCCGAGGCGTCTCCACGAGACGCCTCGAGAACTACCTCGCCTGGTTCAAGTGGACGTGGTGCTTCAAGGTCCGCAGGAGCGCGGACGAGCTCGCCGAGCTCATAGTGAGGCAGGCGGCCCGCGGCACGTACGAGAAGACCTGGCGCCAGTACAAGGTGACCCCCTATCCGTTCTACGAGTACTGGATCAAGCAGGCGAAATGGGACTCGCGTGCGCGGAGGGCCATATACGGCGTGGCGTGATGTCCAGGGCGGTCTGGCGCAGCGCATCTGCGGCAAGCGCTGAAGTCGTGACCCGATGCAAAAAGCAACAGCTAGCGATATTCTTCGGGAACGTCGAAACCGTACTCACGGCATAGGAGCATGACATCGTGGACGTCGTGCTCGTCATGCTGATAGCCCAAGTGAAACAACAGCTGGCTTTCGGGGTCGATGCACGACACCTCCACCTCGCCGATGCGCCCCCTCCCCGAAAAGACCTCCCCGGGAAAACGATCTCCCTGATACAGAATATCGCCATTCTCGGCGAAATCGAAGCAATGCAGGTCGACGATGCGCCCCGCCTCGTCTTGCCACACCGTGTGATCTTCGGTGGTGAAAGATGCAGCCACCTCGGAAAACCCCTCATCAGCAATTAGATCCACGAACCTTTGGTAATCCCCGCGCTGAACGAACAGGTCGATGTCGTTATGAGCCCTGGTCTCACGCCCGACAAGCGCATCGACGCCCCAGCCGCCATCAAGATATACGCCAATGCCCGCACCTGCGGAAAGGCCGATTATCCAACACGCATCATCCTTGGTGACCATAGGAGCTCCTTCGCTTTCGCCTGCTATTTAAGCAAGAAAGATTATAGGAAAAGCCCCAGTATCCAAAGTGGTCTAACACAACGCTTTTTTTCTTGATATGAATCTGGTCTGCGCCGTCGCACAACTCCGATGCCTGGGAGCCTCTCACTGGGCCAGCTTTCATCGCTCTTATCAGAAACTCTTATCGATGGCAAGGTAAAAGATGGCAAACTGGTAGTAACAAGATGTCAAGTAGTAATAAGCAGAGCTAAGCGGGATTTAACTGGTATCTGGTACGAACCAATCGTGACCGTTCATGGGCAAATTACGACCGTTCGCAGTTGAATAACCCATTAGTCCCAAAGGAAAAAAGTGAAATCTTATAAGCTCGTTAAGTTTTGTAATCGAGGGCTCTGCCCAAATGGGCCGCCCGGCCCCGCTGGCCCTCGCCAATGAGAAGGAGGTGCAGATGAGTAAGCGTTTGTTTGCAACCGCGGTGATCGCGTCGTCCCTTGTGGCCGGCCTTGGTTTCTCCGTTCCGGCTATTGCCGATGCGGGGAACGGCAAGGTCGTAGTGTCGCAGAAAGATGGCTCCATCACCATTGGCAACAACGCCATCTCTCGTACGTTTGACGTGAAGGGGGGGGGGTCTCAAAGCCGGGAAGATTGAGAATAAGCTCGGCAAGACCACGCTGAATCCCGCGGATGGTTCTGAGGAGTTCTATATCGAGGGTCTCGTCGAGGCGAAGCGCGTCGAGCCCGAGAAGCCCCTTACGAGCGTTAAGCCCGGTGCCAGCGCCGGACTCACCACTGTTGAGGCGATTGATAAGAACGCCTCTGAGCCCGCCGATCCTTCGAATGCTATCGACGGCGATGTAAATACCTACTGGGCGTCTACTGAGCAGGCAAATGGTGTTCAGCCGTGGTTTGAGCTGAATTTCCACGGTGACAAGACGTTCCGCTACCTTGAGTACACTCCTCGAGTCAATGGCAGCAGCTATGAGTGCACTGGCTGCATTACCAAGATCAAGGTCGAGGTTCCCAACGTTAACGGCCAGGGCTGGAAGCTCATCAAGGAGCAGGAGCTCAAGCCAGCCAACCAGTCCGGCAAGCAGGAAATTGACCTTGGCACCGATACGACTGCGTCTAAAGTTCGCCTAACTGCAACCGCCAGCCATCATTGGCAGACTGAGAACAAGAACAAGGCTGCCAATATCGCCGAAATTGATGTTTTGGCGTCTGACAGGAAAAGCGTCATCGTTCGCGCGGACAAGGATGCCGCCAAGTGGACCGTCGACGTCTCCTCTGTTCAGAATGGCGACGGTCAGGGCAAAGACGCCCTGATCGACGGCGACCCCAGCACGTATTGGCATTCTCGCTACAACAACAATGGCGACGGCACTACCGAGAAGCTCCCAGTTGACATCACGTTGAACCGTGGTGCCAAGGGCGGCTCTTTTAAGACCCTCGGCTACGTGGCTCGTTCAACTTCCGCCAACGGCAACTGGCAGGAGTTCGAGGTCTATGCCTCCGACAAGAAGGAAGGTCTGTTCAGCGAGTCCAACAAGCTTGAGAACGCTGCGGGCAAGACCACGTTTAAGGTCAGCTACGACGGTGTGTATGGTGATCAGCCGGGCGCCAAGTGGCTCTACTTTGGCCTTAAGCAATCCTGCGATAAACAGTATGTGGGTATCCGCGTGACCAAGGGTCAGGGCGGTAATTTTGCCGCTGGCTCCGAGGTCGATCTCTTTGCTGAAGAGTTCACGTCGACTCCAGGCGTTGACGCCGAGCGCCCCGTTCTGAAGGCCTCCGAGCTCGAGCTCAAGGGCAAGCCCGTTGTCGAAGACACGAACGTGACTCTGAACGACAAGGCCAAGTCCGGCAAGCTCGTGACGTTCAACTTCGAGCCCAAGCAGTTCGGTGCCTCTACGGTGGCCGTCGCGCAGTAGGTCGCCATGTACGACGGCGATCACTATATGCGCAAGTGGCTGGAGATCGAGTCTTCCGACAAGACCCAGCGCTTCAACTACATTGACGGTGAGCACCTGAACGTCAAGGACGCCAAGAACACCTGGACCATCCCGACCAACAAGGGCGGCGTGGTTGCCATGGATATGGAGAAGTCCATCCTTGGTCAGCCGTTCTATGCTGAGGGCATGTTCTTCGGTTCCGAGTTCCCCGAGACGGACACCCAGATCGTCTCTGGCGACAGCGATGCCAAGGTCGGCCGCTCCCGCTACTGGACCGGCAAGAACTTTGACGACTTCAAGCGTGACAATCAGCTGACCAAGGATGGCAAGTACGTTTCTTGGCAGACCGTAGTCGGCGCCTCTCACTCTGACGGTTCTGATATGAACGTTGTCCAGGCGGACTTCTTTAATTACATCAACCAGATTTCCAAGCCTTCGGACTTCCGCATCCAGTACAACTCCTGGTTCGACAACATGATGTTCATCGATGACCAGAACATCATTGAGTCTTTCCTTGCGGTTGATAAGCATCTCAACGAGACGGGTGTCCGTCCGATCGAGTCTTACGTTGTGGACGATGGTTGGAACCAGTACCGCAAGAGCGCCGATCAGTATCTGACGGGCGACGATCTTCGCCGCAACGGCTCCGTTGACGGCAAGGACGGCTTGAACCACGAGGGCTTCTGGCAGTTCAACAACAAGTTCCCCGATGGCCTGACCCCGTCGTCCAACCTTGTTCAGAAGCTCGGCTCTGACTTTGGTGTGTGGATTGGCCCGCGTGGCGGCTACAACTACCAGGGCAACCTGGCCAGCATCATCGCCGATGCCGGAAATGGCTCCGCTGCCGGCGGTTCCATCGATGTCGCCGACCAGCGCTACGTGACCAAGTTCAAGGACATGGCCGTCAAGTGGATGCAGGATTATGGCGTTAACTACTGGAAGTGGGACGGTTTTGCCGATAGCGGCCAGTACGGCGCTTTCAATTCGGGCGACGGCGTGGTTGGTTACGATGAGAACCATCAGCACATGTTCGGCGGCCCCAACGGCTATTATCATTCCACCGATCTGTGGGAGAAGTGGATTGACCTGTTCGACGAGGTCTGGAAGACCGCTGATGAGGAGCAGATCAACAAGCTCTGGATCTCCCTTACCTGCTACGTGAACCCGTCTCCGTGGTTCCTGCAGTGGTCCAACTCCGTGTGGATGCAGTGCACCGCCGACCGTGGCGAGCGCACCAATGGCGTGATCGACGACAAGATGAACGCCATGCTCACCTATCGTGACGGCGCGTACTATGACTTCGTGAAGAATCACGACTTCCAGTTCCCGATGGCAAACATCTACAACCACGACCCGATCTTCGGTAAGGAGGGTACGGGTATCACCGCCGACTCCATGGACGGCGAGCAGTTCCGCAACTACCTGTACATGATGGGCACTCGTGGTACTGCGTTCTGGGAGCTCTACTACTCCGACTCGATCTTCAACGACGAGAAGTACCTCATCAACGCAGACTTCCTCAAGTGGGAGGAAGAGAACTTCGATATGCTGCGCAATGCCAAGTGGGTGGGTGGCAACCCCTCCTCCACGGCAACGCTGGCAAGCGGCACCTCTGGTGCGGCGGGCAAGCAGGATGCTTACGGTTTCGCTGGCTTCAATAACGCCGGCGACGAGGGCATCATCTCCATGCGCAACCCTGCCGCCACTGCCAAGAAGATCAGCTTCAAGCTCGATTCCGGCATTGGTTGCAAGTCCGACGGTTCCTATCATGTCGTGCTCGACCATGTCTACACCGAGGGAGACAAGGCTGCCGCCGAGGCTCCCAAGACCGTGAAGCATGGTCAGACCATCGAGATGACCCTCCAGCCCGGCGAGGTTCAGATCTGGCACCTCTCCAAGGATGGTGACACCGCCGCCCCCACCCTGTCCAAGCTCTACACCGAGAACAACTCCACCCTGCGCGTTCAGGCTTCTGAGCATGTGTCCGGTGCCAAGTTCGAGGTGCTCGTGAACGGCAAGAAGGTCGAGCTGGCCGACAACGCCGTCAAGGCCTACGCCGACCTCAAGACCTTCGATATCACGCTGCCCGCTCCTTACGGCGACAACGTTAAGATCGAGGTCAAGGCTATCGCCGGCGCCGACGCTGCCGGCAACAAGCTCGAGGGCTCCATCGCCCGCACCGGCTACACCGGTGGCATTATCGCTACCGTCTCCGAGCCCGAGTGCACCACCATCTCCCGCAAGGCTGCAAGCGTTGAGGGCTCCGATGGCTTCTCCGCCGAGGTGACTGTGGTGAACCCGGTTGCCGGTAAGACCATCCTGTCTCAGGGCAGCCAGTGGAGCATCTCCATCAACGGCGAGGGCAAGGCCGTCTTCACCATGAACGGCGTAACTGCTGTCTCCGACGCTGTGGTTCCCAACCTGGCCTCCATCTCCGTGGCTCGCGAGAACAACGGCATGATGAAGCTGTACGTCAATGGCGAGATCGCCGGTTCTGCGTTCGACAAGAAGAACGTCGACTATACGGTCGCCAAGGACGCTATTAAGATCGACAAGGCCGCTGCCGAGAAGATCTCCAATGTTGTCGTGTATGACCATGCGCTTGGTTACGACGAGGTTGCCGGCGCGCCGCTGGCGAGCCTCATTGCCCGCGCTAAGGGTATCAAGGGTGCCGTGACCGCCGAAAGCTGGGCCGCCGCTGGCATGGATCAGCTGATTGCCGCTGCCGAGGCCGCCCAGGGCGACGCTCAGGTCGATGCGTTCGCCAAGTTGACCGATGGCTACAACCAGCTGCTGCCCAAGCAGCCCGAGGTCCCCGAGCCCAAGTTCGAGAACCTTGCCCAGGGCAAGAACGTTAGCGCCGCCTTCGCGGGCGCTGATGGCGACGCGACCAACAGCGGTTCCCCGCTGTCGAATGCGGTGGACGGCTCCATCGATACTGCCCACTACGCTATTTTCGGCAAGGACGGCCAGAACAAGCCGGCGTATATGACCGTTGACCTGGGTTCCGAATGCGATATCACCGGCGTTCAGCTGTGGCGCTACTATGGCGACACCCGTACGTACGACACTACCGCTCTGGTCGTGTCTAGCGACCCCAAGTTCCCGGCGGATGCATCGAAGGTGCTCTACTACAGCGCTGAGGATAAGACGAAGGATCTCTATAACCTGGGTGTCAAGCCTACGGAGGACCTGTATGTCGAGTCGAAGGACGGTAAGCTGCTTTTCGGCTCCGCTGATGAGCGCTCTGGTGAAAAGCCCGTTCGCGCCCGTTACGTGCGCCTGTATGGCAATAGCAAGGTGAACGCAAAGGGTGGCGACAACCACGTTGTCGAGCTGAAGGTCTTCGGCAAGAAGGTTCCCGAGCCTGCCAAGAAGTACCAGCCGTACGAGTACGACCTGCTCTGCATGATGGCTGGCCGCGCCCAGGCAATCGTGGACAACGGCAAGTACTTCACTTCCGAGTCCCTTGCCAAGGTCGAGGCTGCTCTCAAGGCCGCTCGCAAGACGATCGCCACCATCGATGCCGACGTCGAGGCTGGCTCCTACACTCTCACCTACGGTGATGTGTACAAGGTGCGTGCCGAGCTCGAGTCTGCCGTTGCCTGCGCTCAGGAGCGCGAGACGTCTGACATGGTTCCGATTCTGCCGAGCGAGCCTGTCAAGCCGAGCACGCCTTTGACGCCGCTCACCCCTGCCGAGCCGATCAAGCCCGGCAAGCCTGGCAAGCCCGGTTCCAGCTCCGATAAGCTGGTGCAGACCGGCGACGACTCGCTGATGCTCATCGGCGGCACCGCGGCTTCCGCGGTCGCCCTCGCCGGCGCCGGCATCGCGCTCAAGCGCCGCCGCAGCAACGCCTAGGCCCCCTCGCCTGGCGAAAAAGCCCCGCGCGCTTCAGGCCGCATCTCTCTTTGAGGTGCGGCCCTTTTCATGCCCGACACCGTTGCGGCGGTTGTCGCGCCCCGCTTTTTCTGCCGCCTCGTATAGACACTGGTATTGCATCTAAATAACAACTGCTGAAACGATTGACCGTCTACCGACGATATTGAACGTTTGTCGCTCCAGAAGGCGCAATTGCCCACCACACAACTATGGTAGGTAATTTGTAGGGTGCCGTCGGAATGCGTCGACATGCGCATGGGGGCACATCATCCAATCGAGGAGGCAGGATGAAGCAAAGTATGCGTCGCAGGATCGCCGCGCTCGCTGTAGCAGCGGCGGCCTGCGTGGGAACGCTGTTCGCGCCCGCCGGGGCGCATGCTCAGGAGAGCGACTATCAAATATTCCCAACACCGCAAAAGGTCGCCTATCAGGAGGGCTCGGTCGAGTTCGCCGATACCGTGACCACGGTCGTCGAAGACGGCATCGACGGCGACACCAAGGCCCGTCTCGACGAGGCAGTCAAGCTCAAGGCCAAGAGCGTCAAGAGCGCGGACGCCGTCCCGACGAGCGGCACCGCGGTGCTGGTCGGCGTGCACGGTTCGGGCAAGCAGGTCGACTCTTACGTCAAGCAGCTCGTGGACGCCAAGAAGCTGTCCTACGACGCCAAGCTGTTCGAGCAGACCGATGCGAACCTGGTCGCGCTCCTTCCCGCCGAGGATGGCGCCGCTAATCGCATCATCGTCTTGGGCAAGGATACCGACGCGGCGTTCTACGGCCTGTCGACGGTCTTCCAGATCTTGCAGCAAGATGCCGATAGTTCGCTGCGCGCCCTGGTTGCCACTGATCACGCCGACGTGATCACCCGCGGCTTCATCGAGGGCTACTACGGCAACCCCTGGAGCACCCGCGACCGCGTGGCGCTGATGGAGTGGGGCGGCTACTACAAGCTCAACGCCTATTTCTACGCCCCCAAGGACGATCCCAAGCACAACGCCCAGTGGCGCGAAAAGTACACCCAGGCGGAGATCGACGAGAAGATCAAGCCCCTCGCAGAGGCGGGCAACAAGTCCAAGGTGCGCTTCGTTTACGCGCTGCACCCCTTCATGCACAACCCCATCACCAAGGACAACTACGACGAGACCTTCGAGATCATGAAGGCCAAGTTCCTCCAGGTGATCGATGCGGGCGTGCGCCAGATCTCGATCCTGGCGGACGACGCGGGCTACCAACTCGGTCCCAACGAGAGCAATGCCAAGCATACGGGCGAGCTCTACAAGAAGCTCCTCGAGGACACGACCAAGTGGCTCCATGAGCTGCAGGGCCAGAAGAACTCCGACGGGTCGCTCAAGTACCCCGGCCTCAAAGACACGCTGATCTTCTGCCCCGTCGCCTACATGGGCCACGGCGAGGGCTGGTACGACACCCTGCCCAAGAACGTCCAGGTCATCAACACCGGCGGCGAGGTCTGGGGCAGGCTCACGCGCGATTTCGCCACCACCTTCAAGAGCAACTCGGGCGTCGCCCCCTTCATGTGGATCAACTGGCCCTGCTCCGATAACGACAAGAACGTCCTGCATATGGGCGGCCACAACGTCTTCCTCGGCTCGGGCCTGGAGCCCGGCATGGTCGAGGGTATCGTTATCAACCCGATGCAGCAGTCCGAGCCCTCCAAGCAGGGCATCTTCATGACCGCGGACTACACGTGGAACCTGTGGGAGAGCCCCGAGCACGGCGACGACGTGTGGAGCAAGTCCTTCAGCTACATCGACCACAACTCCGGCAAGGAGACCGAGGCATCCAACGCCCTGCGCGAGCTTTCCGAGCACATGAAGCGCATGTACGGCCATAACGTCCTGCGTGTCGACGGCGAGTCCGCCGCGATCGCGGAGCCGCTAACGGACTTCCGCGCCAAGCTGACGTCCGATACCGTGACCGAGGCCGACCTCGACGTCGTCGCGAAGATCTACACGGACCTCCAGGCCGCCGCCAAGGCGTACCGCGCCGGCGCCGGCACCGAGGCGATGGCTGAGCAGATGAAGCCCTGGATCGACACCTGGGACGACCTGACCGCCTCCGCCCTCACCTACATCGAGGCCGTCCGCGCCCACCTCGCCGGCAACGACTCGGCGCTGATCGAGAAGTACGCCGAGGCGACCTCGCAGCTCGAGGCTGCCAACGGCCACGCCCTGTGGTACGTCGACCACTACGAGTACGCGCGCGTTGGCCGCGCCCAGGTCACGCCGACCGTGAGTGCGCTGGACGCCTACGCCGCCGAGAAGGCGACCCTGGCCGCCGACCCCGATGCTGTCGTGACCAAGCTGGTTACCAATCGCACCGACACGCCGGTGGGCAGCGTCGCCAACGTCTTCGACGGCGATCCCAAGACCGGTGCCATCTACCAGACGCCCAACAAGCTGGCCAAGGGCGATTTCTTCGGCATGGTCACCAACAAGCCCTTCGACCTCACGTCTGTCACCTTCGTTCAGGGCGGCGGCAAGGACTTCATGGACGCCAGCAAGGTCCAGTACCTCAAGGACGGCCAGTGGGCCGACGTCGAGGGCTCCCAGGAGTTCAACACCAGCAAGGTGACCCTCACCGGCCTCGACATAAAGGGCGTCGAGGGCGTGCGCATCATCGCCGTGCGCGACAACCGCCAAGACGCCTGGCCGACCATCAACGAGATCATGGTGAACAAGCAGTTCGAGGAGAATGCGGTCTTCACCGGCACCGTCACTGTCGCCAATCAGGAATCTGCAGATGACAGCAAGCCCATCCAGAACGCATCGGACGGTCGTGATACCGAGGCCTGGTTTACTCACAAGAAGGCCGAACCGAATAAGCACGACGCGACGATAAAGGACGCCGCCGTCCAGGTGACCTTTGACGCGCCCAAGACTATCACCTCGATCACGTTCAAGCAGGGGGGCAGCTCCACTGACGTCATCGAGTCCGGCAAGGCCTACTACCAGGGTGCCGACGACGTCTGGCACGAGGCCGGTGCTATCACCTCCGCCAAGTCCCAGACCGTTCAGCTGGCAGGCCCCGTGGCGGCGAAGGCCATCAAGGTCGTCAACGGTGCGAATACCGAAAAGTGGTGGCGCGTCGTCGACCTCCATGCTGGCTTCGGCAAGATCGAGGCGATTGCGACCGCGACCACCAACATGCCGCAGTTCGAGAACAACCCCATCGCCAACGCCGTCGACGGCAACGCGGATAGCAAGTTCTGGAGCAGCCGCAACACCCAGGCAAACGATTACGTGATGCTTTCGTTCGGCGCCCCCAAGTTCATCGACAGCGTCTACCTTAAGCAGGGTGATGCCGATAAGTTCACCGCCTCCAAGCTTTACTACACTACCGACGCCGCACCTTCGGCGGACGGCAAATGGACCGAGCTCCCCGCACCGACCTCCGCTTCGGAGCAGGCCATCACGTTCGACCGCGTGGAGGCAACGGGCGTGAAGCTCGTCTCTACCGCTGCGACCGGCAACTGGTTCCAGCTCTTCGAGTTCAACGCGTTCGAGAAGTTCTCCTACAGCAAGGACAGCCTCTACGCTTCCTTCGACCTTTCGGGCGTGAACCTCGCCGCCCGCGTGGGCGACGGCTCCTTCAAGACGACCGACGGCTCCGTCAGCCTCCCCAAGAAGGGTGACGTCATCGCCGTCGACCTCGGTTCCATCCGCCGCGACGTCGCGCTCGCCAACGCGGACGCCCAGCACGCGACGCAGGCCGAGCTCGTCTACTCCCAGAACGGCATCGAGTGGATGTCGCTCGAGGGCACCGATCCCGTCCGCGCCCGCTACGTCGGCTATCGCGCCGCCGCCGACGGCGCCGCCGTCGACTTCAAGGCGCTCGCTGGCAGCTACCTGCACTCCCTCGCGCCCAGCATTGTTAAGAGCGAGCTGCCCGGCGCCCAGACCCTCGACGCCGCCAAGATCTTCGACGGCAACGTCGCCACCGCCACCAAGTCCAGCGGCGGCCCCTCCGAGGGCACCAAGGTCGTTTTCGACCTGGGCCAGGAGCGCTCGATCAAGAGCGTTGAGTACTTCGTCCCCGAGACCAGTCTCGATTACATCCGATTCGGCGTAATCGAGGTCGCCGATAGGGCCGATGCTCCGGACACCGAGTGGAAGACGGTCCTCGACATCAATAGCGATGGCAAGATCGCCAATCCCGGCAAGGACGCGCCCGCGAAGGAGGCGAAGTGGATGACGCACTCCACGGACTTCCCGGGCAACATGTTCATCAAGTCCGGCGAGGGCGTCGACGAGACCGCGCGCTTCATCCGCATCCGCTTCACCAAGGCCTACACCGAGCGCTGGTTCGAGATCGGCGAGCTGCGCATCAACGGCGGCGAGTACGTGCCGGTCTACGCCGGCGGCGACTTTGAGACCACCGCGGTCGAGCAGCAGGGCAAGACGCCCAGCAACCTGCTCGACAAGAGCGTGCTGACCGCTTGGCAGCCCGCTACCGACGAGGCGGGTGAGCTTACTTACCACGTTTCCGATCCGTTCTCCGCAGACGGGGCGCCCTTCGACGGCGTTCGTGTTATCTCCAAGACCGCGCAGCCCGCCGTCAAGGTGAAGGCGGTCCTCTACACTGGCGAGCTCCGTTCCGAAATCGCGACCAAGACGGTTGAACTTGGAGTTCTCGATAGCGTCCTCAAGGACCTGTCCTTCGGTAAGGGCGTTTCCGCGGTCAAGGACATCGTCTTCGAATGGCCCAAGGGCACTGTCCCCCAGATTTCCGAGATCTTCCTGACCCGCGGTGTCGATGCTTCCCTCGATGGCGATATCGAGGCGCTGCGCGGCCTCGTCACCAAGGCGAAGGGTACCGATACCGGTGCATGGACGACCGATTCCGTGACGGCGCTCGACAAGGCGGTCGCGGCGGCCGAGGAGGCCCTCAAGGCTCCTGAAAGCCTGACCTACCAGCAGATCGTCGACCTCAAGGCCGGTATCGAGGGCGCCCTTTCCAGCCCGGTGCTCAAGTATGCGGGTACTGAGCTGCAGCAGCTTATCGACAGCGCCGTTACCGATGGCTCCAAGTTCACGCCCGAGAGCTGGAAGGCCTATCAGGATGCACTCGATGCCGCCAAGGCGGGCCTGGAGAACGCGGGCAACCTGTCTCAGGCTGAGGGTGATCGCCTCGCCCGTGAACTCAAGGACGCCCTCGACGCACTCGTTGAGAACGCCGACCAGGGCGGATCGGGCTCTGGCAACGGCGGTTCCGGTAGCGGAAACACCGGCGACGGTGGTCAGGGTGGCAATTCCGCCGGCAATGGCGCCAACGGTTCTACTGGCAAGCCTGGTTCCGGCTCCGATAAGCTGGTGCAGACCGGCGACGACTCGCTGATGCTCATCGGCGGCACCGCGGCTTCCGCGGTCGCCCTCGCCGGCGCCGGCATCGCGCTCAAGCGCCGCCGCAGCAACGTCTAAGCCCCCCCCGCGCCCCAGCGAGAAGGGCACACGCGCTTCGGGCCGCATCTCTCTTTGAGGTGCGGCCCTTTTCATGCCCGGCGCCGTCCGTGCCGGGCGGCTGTCGTGTCGGGCGTGCGAGGCGGCCGCCGCGCCGGTCATCTGCCGAGCCTATGGGAGTTTTGCAGGTACGTTGGCGTGGTGGGGCGTTGCGGGGTATGATGCCTATCTGGAAACTACGGGAGGAACCATGCACATCGCGCTCGATAAGCTCTAGCTACGCTTGACGCCGTGCCCGCCGCTTCGCCGGCAGGCCCTCTTTCACATTTCGCCAACAGCCAACGCATAAGGAGCAACCATGCGCGACAAGCTTGAGAAGATCATCATCGCTTTCGAGGAGCTCGAGAAGAAGCTCTCCGACCCCGCCGTCGCCAGCGATATCAAGGAATTCACCCGCCTCAACAAGGAGTACGCCCACCAGACCGACCTGGTGAAGGCCGCTCGCGAGTACCTGGGTGCCCTTGACGACATCGATGTCGCCAAGGAGATGCTGCACGACGCCGCCGACGCCGACGAGAAGGAGATGCTCCAGATGGAGATCTCCGAGAACGAGGCAAAGCTGCCCCAGCTCGAGGAAGATATCAAGATCATGCTCATCCCGGGCGACCCGATGGACGAGAAGGACACCATCGTCGAGATCCGTTCCGCGGCGGGCGGCGACGAGGCGGCCATCTTCGCGGGCGACCTCTTCAAGATGTACCAGCGCTTCATCGAGTCCAAGAAGTGGAAGATGACGGTGCTCGACTCCAGCCCCTCCGAGGCCGGCGGCTTCAAGTCCATCGAGTTCAAGGTCGAGGGCGACAAGGTCTACTCCGTCATGAAGTACGAGTCCGGCGTGCACCGCGTGCAGCGCGTTCCCAAGACCGAGTCCCAGGGTCGCATCCAGACGTCTACCGCGACGGTGGCCGTGCTGCCCGAGGCCGATGAGATCGATATTCAGATCAACCAGGCCGACCTGCGCGTCGACACCTACTGCGCCTCCGGCCCCGGCGGTCAGTGCGTCAACACCACCTACTCCGCCGTGCGCATTACCCACCTGCCTACGAACACCGTGGTTCAGTCTCAGGAGCAGCGTTCTCAGATCCAGAACCGCGAGGTCTGCATGCAGATGCTGCGCGCCCGCCTGTACGAGATGGAGCTCGAGAAGCAGCAGGCCGAGCTCGGTGCCGAGCGCTCTGCCCAGATCGGCCACGGCAACCGTTCCGAGAAGATCCGCACCTACAACCTGCCGCAGGATCGTGTGACCGACCACCGCATTGGCTTCAACTCCACCTACAACGGCGTGCTGCTGGGCGATCAGCTGTCCGACGTCATCGACGCCCTGGCGGCCGCCGACCGCGCCGCCAAGCTCGCCGAGGCCGTGTAAGCGGGTTCTCGGCTGTTGGGCAAGAGCCGCGCGGTATGGGATGCCCCAGCTGCAAACGTGCCTGTTCGGGCCGTCGTCCTTCGGGGCGGCGGCCCGTTTTTCAAGCAGTCAGGTTTTGGTCAGACGGACTGTTTTCGGACGGGAAATGCTGTAATTCGGTGTTCTCGACGGGACGGATGTCGGCCGTGCCGTAGAATCGCGGCTATGCAATACGAGGGACGGAGGCCGCTATGGCGAACGAGACGTGGACCATCAGGCGATGCCTGGATTGGACGCGCGACTACCTAAAGGACCGGGGCGACGAGCGTCCGCGTCTGTCCGCCGAATGGCTGCTGTCGGGTGTGACCGGGCTCTCGCGCACTGAGATATACGTGAACTTTGACAAACCGATGTCGAGCGAGGAGCTTGCCGCAATGCACACGGCCGTTGTGCGCCGCGCGAAGGGCGAGCCGCTGCAGTACATCATCGGTGAGACGAGCTTCCGCACGATCGATGTGATGTGCGAGCCCGGCGTGCTCATCCCACGGCCCGAGACCGAGCTGTTGGTTGAAGAGGTCTTGGCCTATCTCGACCGAGAGGTCATCGGAGCCGCTCCCGCAGTCGAGCGCGGGCGTGTGGAGCTGCCCTGGAACGCCGAGGTCGAGGCTGCCCTGCAGGCCGAGATCGCCGCGGCAAAGGAAAAGGATGAGGAGCCCGTCGTCGAGCGCGAGCTGCGTGACGATGATTTTGACACGCTTGAGGACGGCGAGGGGACCATTGAGACGGCTGATGGCGCCGAAGGGGATGCGGACGTATTGGGTGCCGCACCTGTCGAAGAGGGCGAGTTCTCCGAGGGTGCTCCTGCTCAGGATGGGGAGTCGGGTCAGATTCGATGCGCGCGCGTTCTCGAGGTTGGGTGCGGTACGGGTTGCATCTCGCTTTCCATTGCGTCTGAGCGCTCGGGGCGTGCTCAGTGCGTCGCAATCGACATTGAGCCCCGTGCAGTCGATCTGAGCATCCGCAACCGCGATGCGCTGGGCATTTCGCCCGCCGACGTTGATGTGCGTTTGGGCAATCTCGTGTCACCACTCAATCGTGAGACCGAGTGGGGAACGTTTGACGTGTTGGTCTCCAATCCTCCCTATATTCCTTCCGCCGTCATGGAGTCGCTGCCGCACGAGGTTGCCGACTTTGAGCCGGCGTTGGCGCTGGATGGAGGCGCAGACGGTCTCGATATCTTCCGCAGGCTCGTCAACGCCGCCCCGCATATGCTTCGCCCGGGTGGCCTGCTCGCGTGCGAGCTTTACGAGGGTCACCTGGACGCAGCCGCCGATCTGTGTCGCTCTGCCGGCATGCATGATGTCCGCATCGTCGATGACTTCACCGGTCGCCCGCGCATCGTCCTTGCTTTGGTGGTATAGGCGCGGAGCGACATGGCGCAATTAGTATCGTTTGACGTTAATAACGAATGGCGTTACTATGATTGTATCTTACAGAGATAAAGACGCTGAGAGGCTCTCGCGCGGTATGCGGATTCCCCGATACCGCGCGTTTGAGAGGCAGGCACTCCGTAAGTTGCGCCAATTGGAAATCGCCGGAAACCTCAATGACCTGCGTATTCCTCCTGGCAATCATCTTGAGGCCTTAAGTGGGGACCGTGAAGGGCAATATAGTATTCGGATTAACGGACAGTTTAGAATTCGCTTTTCATGGACTCCGATGGGGCCTCAGGATGTGGAGATCGTCGATTACCACTGATATGGAGGAGCAATGGCTGGAGAGATGCGTCCGGTTACTCCAGGTGAGTTGCTGAAGGAGGAGTTTCTTGAGCCACTGGGGCTTTCGCAGTACCGGCTGGCGAAAGAAACGGGTATTCCCGCACAGCGTATAGGCCAAATTGTGCTTGGACGACGCAGGATAACGGCCGATACCGACCTGAGGCTCTGCCGCTATTTTGGATTGACCGATGGCTACTGGATGCGCGCTCAGGTTGCCTACGACACCGATGTGGCGCGACGGGAATTGGGCCCGGAGCTGGATAAGATCGTGCCATATGGCGAAATGGCCGTAACGGCCTGAGTGGAACTCTGGGGGCAAGGCTGAATGTTCAATTTCACGGACGTTATCGATCGCATGGGACACGATTCGATTGCCGCGGATGCAGCCGGAGCGATTTCCGGCGGCTCTTTGGGCCCTGTTGACGCCGTTGTGCGCGAAGGGTTTGACATCATCCCCATGTGGGTGGCCGATATGGGATTCGCCACCGCTCCTTCGGTGCTGCGCGCCATGCGAGAGCGGCTCGAGCATCCGTGCTTCGGATATTTCGAGTATCCGCAGGAGTATTACGATCGCATCGCCTGGTGGCATGAGCGTCGCAACGGGGTCGTGGGGTTGAAGCCCGAGAATATCGGCTATGAAAATGGGGTGCTCGGCGGTGTTGCCAATGCCCTTGCCGTGGTGTGCTCGCGTGGGGACAAGGTGCTTGTGCATGCCCCGACGTATACCGGATTCACCAACACGCTTAAAAATGCGGGGTATGACCTGGTGACGAGTTGGCTACAGCACGACGCCGAGGGCGTGTGGCGCATGGATTACGAGGACATGGAGCGCAAGCTCGCAACGAGGGAGGTCCACGCGGCCATTCTGTGCTCGCCTCATAACCCGACAGGGCGCGTGTGGGAACGCTGGGAGCTCGAGCGGGCGATGGGCCTGTTCCGAAAGTACGATGTCTACGTTATTTCAGATGAGATATGGTCGGATATCGTTTTGGGAGGCAGTGTCCACATCCCCACGCAGAGCGTGAGCGACGACGCGCGGATGCGGACCGTCGCGCTGTACGCCCCGAGCAAGACGTTCAACATCGCGGGACTTATCGGTAGCTATCGCGTTGTCTACAATCCGTGGCTTCAGGCTCGCTTGGCCAAGCAGGCGAGTTTGTCGCATTACAACATGCAAAACGTGCTCTCCATGCATGCGCTTTTGGGTGCATACAGCGACGAGGGCGCTGCCTGGGTCGACGAGTTGCGAGAAGTTCTTGGTCGCAACGCACGGATTGCCTCGGAGTTCTTTGAGGAGATTGCTGGTGTCGATTTTGCGCGACCGCAGGGGACGTACATGCTCTTCTTGGATTGCGACGGTTGGTGCGCCGCTCATGGCATGGATATCGACGAGTTGCTGCGCTCCGGCGTCGAGGTCGGTGTGCTGTGGCAAGACGGGCGCCCGTTTGGCGGAGACAAGACGATTCGCATTAACCTAGCGTTGCCGACTGCGCGCCTACGCGAGGCACTGGAGCGCCTGGCCGCTTACGTATTTGTGAGATAGGGGAGAAGCTCGTTATGGCGAATGTGATTAAGGCCCACGACAATCTCGGACCTGCCGCCGACTGCCTGACGGCGGGAGGCCTTGCGCTCGTTCCGACCGAGACGGTCTACGGGGTGGGGGTGGCCATATCCGCTTTCGCGGCGAATCTGGAGACCCCCGGGCCCGATACGGGCTATGGGCGCATATTCACCCTCAAACAGCGCGAGCTCACCCAGACGGTGCCGTGGCTGGTCGACGGTCCGGCTGCCCTCGAGCGCTACGGCAAGGACGTGCCTCATTCGATATGTGCTTTGGCGGAAAAGCTCTGGCCGGGTGCCCTCACGCTCGTGGTCCCGGCAGCGGACGACGTGCCGCCGTTCATGCGGGCTGCGGATGGGACGGTCGCCCTGCGTGCCTCTGCGTCACCGGTTGTCCAGGAGCTTATCGCGCGTTGCGGATCGCCGCTGGCGGTGACCTCGGCGAACACGCATGGTAAGCCGGCGCCGATCTCATTTGATGAGGTTGAACCGCGCATTCTGGCTGGTGTCGACGTTGCCGTCGACGCGGGGGAGACCCCGTGCCGAGATGCCTCGACCATTGTGGCCGTGCGAGACGGGGAGCTTCAGATCCTGCGCGAAGGGGCATTGGCGGTGCGGGAGATTAGGGCCGTACTGGAATAGCGCGTGTATGGGTGCGGAAACGCATCGCCGCTGACGGATCCGCCGCGAATCAGAAGGCGCTCATCGTCGCTTAGGGGACACATGCCTTTTGCCCGAGAAAACTGTTCATACACCGACCAGTTATCCCGTCTGGCGGGTAGGTAACTGTCCGTCGGCGCGGGACGGGCTTGCGCGTGAAACAATGCTAGGGCGGCTCTGTGCGCCTTCGACCGTATCGACGGTGGGGACATACGTAAGGAAGGTCCCCGATGGCGGTTACTCTCAAAGATCTCAGCAAAGTGGATGTGGCATACAACCCCACGGGTGGGCGGTATGTCATGGCGCTCGACTCGGGCACCACTTCGGTCCGAGCCGTCATCGTCGATGAATACGATTGCATCGTCGCGCAGGCCTCACGCCGTATTAAAACCTTCTATCCGCGTCCGGGCTGGGTCGAGCAGGATCCCATGGAGATCCTGGCCTCCCAAATCGCGGTCATGATGGAGGTTCAATTCAAGAGCGGCATCCATTCCGACCGCATCGCGGCCATCGGCATCACCAACCAGCGCGAGACCACCGTGGTGTGGGACCGCGATTCCGGCTTGCCCGTGCACAACGCCATTGTGTGGCAGTGCCGCCGCACGTCCGAGATCACGGATGCCCTCATCGCGGACGGCATGTCCGACATCATCCGCGACAAGACCGGCCTCATGCCCGATCCGTACTTCTCGGGAACCAAGATCAAATGGATCCTCGACAACGTGGACGGCGCCCGCGCGGCGGCCGATGCCGGCGAGCTCATGTTCGGAACCATCGACACTTGGCTCATCTACAACCTGACGGGCGGCATGGTGCATGCCACCGACTACACCAACGCGAGCCGCACGATGCTGTTCAACATCCATACGCTCGAGTGGGACGACGAGTTGCTCGAGCTGCTCGACGTTCCGCGTTCGATGCTGCCGGAGGTCAAGTGGAGTTCCGACGATTACGGCAGCGTTTCCAATGAGATTATGACGTACGGCCCCTCGATCACCGGCGTTGCGGGCGACCAGCAGGCCTCGCTGTTCGGTCACTGCTGCTTCAGGCCCGGATGCACGAAGAACACCTACGGCACGGGCTGTTTCATGCTCATGAACACCGGCGACACCTGTGTTAAGTCCGAGAGGGGTCTCGTTTCCACCATCGGCATCGCCTTGGATGGCAAGATTTCCTACGCGCTCGAGGGTTCGATTTTCCACGCCGGGGCCACCATTCAGTGGCTTCGCGACAAGCTCGGCCTGCTTTCCAGCACCAAGGAGGCAGCCGATCTATGTAAGAGCCTGGAAGACAACGGCGGGTGCTATCTCGTGCCGGCTTTCAGCGGCTTGGGCGCCCCATGGTGGGACCCCGACGCGCGCGGTCTTATCTGCGGGCTCACCGGCGCGGCAGACCGTGCGACGATTGTACGTGCTGCCTGCGAGTCCATGGCGTATCAGAGTTTCGATGTTCTGCACGCCATGCAGCTCGATGCCGGTGTCCAACTGGAGATTCTTTCGGTTGACGGCGGCGCCTCGCGCAACGACTTTATCATGCAGTTTCAGGCTGACTTGCTGCGCATTCCCGTTGAGCAGACGGAAAACGTGGAGACCACGGCTCTCGGTGCGGCCTATCTCGCCGGGCTTGCGGTCGGGTACTGGGAGGACCTCGAAGAGCTCGAGCAGAACCGCGTGCCCGGCCGACGCTTCGAGCCCCAGATGGCCGAAGGCGAGGTGGCTCGCAACCTTTCCGGCTGGCACGGCGCCGTCGATCGCGCGCGCTCGCGCTAGGGTGCATCCCCAGCGGCCATCAGGCCGACCTCTCTGTGTTGAACCGGCCCTGCATCCCTGTTGCCCGGATGCAGGGCCGGTTTCGTAAACGTCCCGCGCGACGGCGTGAGCGCCGTCCCAACCTGCTAGAGTGGAATAGGCTCGCGCGACCAAGCGGGCTGATCATATGTATAAGAGAAAGGACGTGCACATGCGCATTGCCATCGCCTCCGACCACGGTGGATTTGAGCAGAAGCAGGCTCTGGCGGCCTATATCGCCGATGAGCTGGGCTTCGATGTCACCGACATGGGCCCCGACACCGACGCTTCTGTCGATTACCCCGACTATGCCGCTCCCGTGGCCAAGGCCGTCTCTGCCGGCGAGGCCGATCGCGGTGTTCTCGTGTGCGGCACGGGTATCGGTATGGCGGTCGCTGCCGACAAGGTCGCTGGCGTGCGCGCCTCCTCCATTACGTCCGTTCCGTTTGCGGAGCTCTTCCGCCAGCACAACAACGGCAACGTGGTGTGCCTGTCCGGTCGTTTCGTCGACCTCGAGGTCAACAAGGAAATCGTCAAGACCTTCCTTACCACCGAATTTGAGGGCGGCCGCCACGAGGCGCGCGTCGCCAAGATCATGGCCCTCGACTAACTCTTCGTCTAATTTAAGGAGTACAGTATGTCCGTCGATTTCGATCGCAGCCGGGTGACCCTCGTCGACCATCCGCTCGTCCAGCACAAGCTGACCATCATGCGTGATGAGAACACCGGTTCCAAGCAGTTCCGAGAGCTCGTCAAGGAGCTGGCCCTGTTCGAGGGTTATGAGGCGACCCGCGATTTCCCGCTCGAGGACGCGCCCGTGACTACCCCCATCTGCGAGACCACCGGCAAGCGCATCGCCGGCCGCAAGGTTGCTATCGTGCCCATTCTGCGCGCGGGCCTCGGTATGGTCGACGGCCTGCTCGAGCTCATCCCGGCGGCGCGCGTCGGCCATGTGGGTATGTACCGCGACGAGGTCACGCACGAGCCGCACGAGTATTATGCGAAGCTGCCTTCTGACGCCGACCAGCGCATCTGCCTGGTTGTCGATCCCATGCTCGCCACCGGTGGCTCGGCAACCGCCGCCATCGATTACCTGCGCGCGCAGGGTGTGAAGGACATCCGCTTGCTTGTCCTGGTTGCTGCTCCCGAGGGAATCGCGACCGTTCTCGGACACGACCCCGATGTCCGCTTGTATACCTGCTCCATTGATGAGAAGCTGAACGATGCTGCATATATTGTCCCTGGATTGGGCGATGCTGGCGACCGTATTTTTGGCACTCTATAGCGTTTCTCTCAAGCGGCGCGCACCCGTAGCGCACGCCGTGTCGATTGGTGGCGCAAAACGGCAAGAACTTGCCGTTGAGGCGATAGAATATTGCCGTTAATTCGTGAAGGAAAAGAGACATCTGCGCGTATATGTGTTGAAACATATTTCACGGGTGTCTCTTTGTGAACAGATGTTCATAATCATAGTCCAGTTGTCAAAATTTCCTTGCGCGTGAAACGCCGAGCGATATACTGCCAGTCACTGGTAATCGTGCGGTTAAGGGCAATTTTGCCCCGTGTTTCGGACATGGGATGAGATGGCCGCGACGGTCATGATTGTGCAGTGGAAAGGCGAACGATGGTCGATTCCAGTGACATCGGCGTCCTCGTGGCGGGGATGGGAATCGGCGTCGCCGGCTTCATGCCCATGTTGACGGTGGTCTTGCTTGCGCGGAAGAAGTGCATGCGACCGACGGTCGGCAAGGGAATGGCGGCGCTTGCGATATCGTTTGTCTTTCTGATGGCGGCATTAGCCCTGATGTGGGCTGTGGAGCCAGCGGATTTGGTGGTGTTCGCGATCGGGTTCCTCGGAGGGTTCCTGGTCATGTGGGCGGTTCTCGCCGTCATAACGATGAGTCGTAGACTCTAGGAGGGTTAGCGTTGGAAGCATTCGATAAGCTGCCGGCCGAGATTAACCACCTTGTGTCGAGCTTCAGCTCGATACCGGTGGTCGGCGACTTGGTTTCAGGCCTGACGCAGTACACGTTCTGGCTGATCGTTTCCTCGATCGTGCTGCTCATCATCATGTTCGCGTTCGCAAAGCGCGTCGCCGTGGTGCCTCGCGGCCGTTTCGCCAATGCCGTCGAGTACGTGATCGAGTACCTCGAGAACGACGTGGGCGTGGGCATTCTGGGCAAGGAGTCCTGGCGTCGTCACCTGCCGTTCCTGGGCACTCTGTTCATGTTCATCGTGGTGAACAACATCATCGGCATCATCCCCGGCATGAAGCCCGGCACGGGTACCATCTCCACCACCGCCGCCCTGGCGCTCGTGGTGTTCATCTACTTCGTCCGCGTGGGCATGAAGAACCATGGCGTCTGGGGCTACATCAAGAGCCTTGCGCCCAAGGGCGTCATGTTCCCGCTCAACATCCTCATCTGGGTGATCGAGCTCATCTCCACGCTGCTTCGCCCCATCACGCTCGCCGTGCGTCTGTTCTGCAACATGTTCGCCGGCCATATCGTGCTTGGGTCGTTCGCCCTCATGGTCTCCCTGTTCGCCGAGCCGCTCATTGCGCAGCTCACCGCCGCGAACGTCCTGGGGGCCATCCCGTCCCTGGTGTTCGGCGCGATCCTGTTCGTGATTTATGCGATCGAGATCTTCGTCGGTGTCATCCAGGCGTACGTCTTCACCGTCCTTACCGCCGTGTACATTCAGGGCGCTGAGGCTGAGGGCCACTAATATTGGGTACCAAATGCCCATATCCCATACGGGGCATTTGATATAGGTATCGTGTTCAAGATGCGCCGGTAGGCGGCGCATGAACTCAAGGAGGAATTGTGGGAGTTATCGGTTACGGTCTTGGTGTTATCGGCGCGGGCGTCGCTATCGGTCTGGCAGCATACGGCGTCGCGAGCGCCATGGCCCGTCAGCCCGAGGTTCAGGACCGCGTCTTCACCGTCTTCATCATGGCTGCCGCCTTCGCCGAGGCTCTGGCCCTGATCGGCTTCGTCGTCGCACTGGTTGTCAAATAAGTTCGGTCTTCGCAAGAGTACCGGGCGTGAATCCCGAGGGGGAGTCATGAAAAACGTTAAAAGCGCAGGTATCGCACTTGGGGCCGCCGCCTCGGTGCTGTTTACCCCCGCCCTGGCTTTTGCTGAGGGAACCGAATCGGGTGGCGTGGATATCCTGATCCCCAAGATTGCCGAGTTCATTCCCGCGCTCGTCATCTTCCTGATCATCTGGTTCCTGCTGTCCAAGTTCGTCTGGCCTAAGGTCATCTCCGTTTTGGATGCCCGTGAGCACAAGATCGAGGACAGCCTCGAGCAGGCCGACGCCACCAAGGCCGAGGCGGCCGAGATTCGCGATCAGGCCGATGCCATCGTCGCCGAGGCCCGTCGCAAGGCTTCCGAGATCGTTCTCGAGGCTCGCGGCGACGCCGAAAAGGAGCGTTCGCGTATCGTCGCAGCCGCTCACGCCGAGGCCGAGGACATCATCGCCAAGGCGCAGGACCGCGCCGAGGACGAGAAGAAGCGCGCGTACATGAGTGCCACCGACACCATCGCTAAGATGTCCGTCGCCGTGGCCACCTCCATCGTGGGCGATACCCTCGCCAACGACGGGGCCAAGCAGCGCGAGCTCATCAAGAAGTATCTTGCGGAAGTGGGTAAGCTCAATGCCTAATCCGTCCATCAGCGATCGCTTCGAGAAGCGCAAGCTGGAAACCTACGCGCGCACCCTGCTTGAGGCGGCCAAGACCGAGAACCGCGTTCTCGAGAACATCGAGCCCCTCAAGGCCGACGCGAATGCGAGCCCGGAGGTCCTCTCCGTCCTTTCGCAGATGGCCGCCAACGGCGACCTCGATAAGCTCGGCGCCGTCCTCGACCTCTATAGCGAGATGGCCGAGGGTGACGAGGCCACGGTCGGCGTTACCGTCACCACGGCGGTCCCGCTCGACAACGAGCTGCGCATGCTGGTCACCCAGAAGTGCGAACTTGATTTGGGTCGCAACGTGTTCCTGATCGAGCATGTCGATCCGTCAATTACCGGCGGCATCATCTTGTCCGTCAACGGACACCGCCGCGACGCATCCGTGCGTCACCAACTTGAGCAGGCCTATAAGGTCATGACTCAACCCGGAATGAATTCGGAGGTATAGCCACATGTCCGAGGCAATCAATGCCGAGAACATCGAGCAGATCCTACGGCAGCGCCTGTATGATCTGTCGGCTACCGTCGATACCCAAGAAGTATCCCACGTAGCCGAGGTGGGCGATGGTATCGCTCACATCTTCGGTCTCAAAAGCGCGATGGCCGGTGAGCTCCTTGAGTTCACTAGCTCCATCACGGGCAAGACCGTGTACGGCCTGGCTCAGAACCTCGACCGCGAAGAGGTCGGCGCCGTTCTGTTCGGCGATGTCGACTCCATTAAGGAGGGCGACGCCTGCCGCACCACCGGTCGTGTTATGGACATCCCCGTGGGTCGCGGCATGCTCGGTCGTGTCGTCAACCCGCTTGGTCAGCCCATCGATGGCAAGGGCAGCGTCGGCGAGACGCATCGTCGCCCCATCGAGTTCAAGGCCCCTGGCGTCATCGAGCGCACCCCGGTGTGCGAGCCCGTGCAGACGGGTCTGCTCGCCGTCGACGCGATGATCCCGATCGGCCGCGGCCAGCGCGAGCTCATCATCGGTGACCGCAAGACCGGCAAGACCGCCATTGCCATCGATGCCATCATCAACCAGCGTGGCAAGGGCATGATCTGCGTGTACGTGGCCATCGGCCAGAAGGCCTCCACGGTCGCGAATATTCGCGAGACGCTTGCCCAGCACGGTGCTCTCGACTACACCGTCATCGTGAGCGCCACCGCGGCAGACTCCGCGCCGCTGCAGTACATCGCCCCCATGGCGGGTGCCGCCATCGGCGAGTACTTCATGTACAACGGCGAGGACGGCCAGCCCGCCAGCGCCACCAACCCTGGCGGTCACGTGCTCGTCATCTACGATGACCTGTCCAAGCAGGCCGTCGCCTATCGTCAGATGTCGCTGACGCTGCGTCGTCCGCCCGGACGCGAGGCCTACCCCGGCGACATTTTCTACCTGCACTCTCGCCTTCTGGAGCGCGCTTGCAAGCTCTCCGAGAAGAACGGCGGCGGCTCCCTGACCGCCCTGCCGATCATCGAGACGCAGGATGGCGACGTTTCCGCCTACATCCCGACCAACGTGATTTCGATTACCGATGGTCAGATCTACCTGCAGTCCGAGCTGTTCCACCAGGGTCAGCGCCCCGCAGTCGACGTCGGCATTTCCGTGTCGCGCGTCGGTGGTTCCGCGCAGACCAAGGCCATGAAGCAGCAGGCGGGCAACCTGCGTCTGGACCTCGCGTCCTACCGCGAGCTCGCCGGCTTCACCCAGTTCGGCTCCGATCTCGACGCCACCACGCAGAAGCAGCTCACCCACGGTGCTCGCATGACTGAGCTCCTCAAGCAGGGTCGCTTCAAGGCACTGGACGTCGTCGATCAGGTCGCCGTGCTGTACGCGGGCAACAAGGGCTACCTCGATGACATGGCTCTCGAGGACGTCGTGCCCTTCCGCGACGGTCTGGTGGAGTTCCTGAACGGTGCCTACCGCAAGCTCCTGGAGGAGTTCCGCTCCGCCAAGATCGACGATCGCATCGGCAAGGAGCTCGAGCAGGCGATCAGCGATTACAAGGATCAGTTCCTGGCGTCTCGCGACTCTGGGAAGGCGCCCGTCAAGTCGGGCGCCGACGAAGCTGGAGAGTAGTAAGCCCTATGGCCAACCTCCGCGAAATAAAAAAGCGCATCGGTTCGGTCTCCACGACCCAGCAGATCACGCGCACCATGGAAATGGTCGCCACGGCGAAGATCGCGCGTGCCCTGCAGCGCGCCAAGAACAGCGAGCCGTACTCCGCCGCGATTACCGACGTCATGCTCACCGTGGCGACCGATCCTGCGCTCAACGTCAACTCGCCGCTCCTCGTGGACCCCGAGACCTACGAGCGCGCGCTGGTCATTGCGATCAGCTCCGACCGTGGTCTTGCCGGCGGTTTCAACATGCAGGTCGAGCGCGCCGCTGAGCAGCGCATCAAGCACTTCCACCGTCACGGTGCGAAGGAGGTCGAGCTCATCACCTGCGGCCGTAAGGTGACGGAGTACTTCCGCAAGTACCCCTGCAAGGTGATGGGCATCGTCGGCGAGTCCGACGACCCCACGCTTGAGAATGCCCGTGTCGTGGCCAACTACGTGATCGACGGCTTCTCTCAGGGTCGCTTCGGTCGCGTGGACATCGTCTACTTCCATGCGAAGAACCGCGTGGAGCAGGTGCTGCGCTCCGAGCGCATCCTGCCGTTGGACGATGAGGTGCTGCGCACCGCTCGCGGTCCTCGTGCGAACGAGGATGAGGCGCCCACGCGTCTCGCCTCGCCGTTCGAGTTCGTCCCCTCCGCGGAGCACGTGCTCGACAAGCTGATCCCGAGCTACGTGCTGACCGTCGTCCATCAGGCCATGATCGACTCCGCAGCGGCCGAGCAGGGTGCCCGACGCAAGTCGATGCACTCGGCCACCGAGAACGCAAGCGCGATCATCGCCGACCTCACGCGCACTTATAACCGTGTACGCCAGGCCTCCATCACCACCGAGATCAATGAGATCGTGGGCGGGGCCGCTGCATTGGAGGAACATTAATGGCAGATTTCATTGATATGGACTCCGCGAAGACTGCCGGTGTCGGACATATCGTCCGTATCATCGGCGCCGTCGTGGATGTCAAATTCAAGGGCGGTGTGCCGAACATCTACAACGCCCTGACCGTCGACGTCGATACCCCCGTGGGTCACATCGACACGATTCTCGAGGTTGAGAGCCAGCTGCCCGGTGACGTGGTCCGCTGCGTCGCCATGACCTCCACCGACGGCCTTCAGCGCGGCCTCGAGGTCGTCGACACCGGCGCCCCGATGAAGATGCCCGTTGGCAAGGGCACCCTCGGCCGCATCTGGAATGTGATGGGCCAGCCCGTCGATGGCAAGGATATGCCCGAGGTGGATGCCTGGTACCCGATTCACCATCCGGCCCCGAGTTTTGACCAGCTCACCACCAAGACCGAGATCTTCGAGACCGGCATCAAGGCCGTCGACCTGCTCGAGCCCTACATCCGTGGCGGTAAGACGGGTCTGTTCGGCGGCGCCGGCGTTGGCAAGACCGTTCTGATTCAGGAGCTCATCAACAACCTCGCCCAGGAGCACGGCGGCACTTCGGTGTTCACCGGCGTCGGCGAGCGCACCCGTGAGGGCACCGACCTGTACCTGGAGATGAGCGAGTCCGGCGTTATCGACAAGACCTGCCTGGTCTACGGTCAGATGAACGAGCCCCCGGGAGCGCGTCTGCGCATCGGCCTGGCTGGCCTGACCGAGGCGGAGTACTTCCGCGATCGCGGCCAGGACGTCCTGCTGTTCATCGACAACATCTTCCGCTTCTCTCAGGCGGGTTCCGAGGTTTCGGCCCTGCTCGGCCGTATGCCCTCCGCCGTTGGCTACCAGCCCACGCTTGCTACCGAGATGGGCGACCTGCAGGAGCGCATCACTTCGACCAAGACCGGTTCCATCACCTCGGTCCAGGCCGTCTACGTCCCCGCCGACGACCTGACCGACCCGGCTCCTGCCACGACCTTCACTCACCTCGACGCCACGACCGTTCTCTCGCGTTCCATCGCCGAGCTCGGTCTCTACCCGGCCATCGACCCGCTGGCGAGCTCCTCTGACGCGCTCGACCCCGCGATCGTGGGCGAGGAGCACTACCGCGTCGCCGTCAAGGTCCAGGAGCTCCTCCAGGAGTACTCCGACCTGCAGGACATCATCGCCATTCTCGGTATGGACGAGCTTTCCGAGGAGCAGCGCCTTACGGTCAACCGTGCTCGTAAGCTGCAGCAGTTCCTTTCCCAGTCCTTCCATGTCGCCGAGCAGTTCACCGGCAACCCCGGTGTCTACATCCGCGTCGCCGATACGGTCCGTTCTTTTGCGGCCATCGTCGACGGTGAGTGTGACAACCTGCCCGAGCAGGCATTCCGTTATGCCGGCACCATTGACGACGTGCGTGAGCGCGCCGCTAAGATGGGGGCGTAGGAACCATGGCAAAGCCCATGCAGCTGCGAATCGTTTGCCCCGAGGAGTGCGTGTATGAGGGAGCCGTCGCGTACGTGGCGGTGCCCTCCACCGTCGGAGAGTTCGGTATTCTCCCGCATCATGCGAGCGAGATCTGCACGATCGACGGTGGCCATATCCGCGTCTCCGAAACCAAGATGGGCGTCGTCGACCATGTCTTTGCGGTGACGGACGGATATGTCCAGGTTGCGAACGACGAGGTCATCGTGCTCGCCGAGCGCGCCATCGACACCGAGAAGGTCGATGCCGACGAGGTGAACGCCAGGCTTGCAGGTTTTGAAGACCAGCTGGGGAATATGGCGGAGGGCGACGCTCGTCGCGCCTACCTCTATAATGAAATCGCATGGTGCAAGCTGCTGCTTGCTCAGTAGGCGCAGGCGAACAAACCGTTCGCGCGCACAGCGATTGACATCATGCCCGGGGAACGGCCCCGGGCATGTTTTTTTGAAAGGGAAACGCTTGGATATTATCCGCGTTGAAGGTGGTCATCTCATCAGCGGCACGGTCGCCGTCTCGGGTGCGAAGAACTCTGCGCTCAAGCTCATGGCCGCAACGTTGCTCGCGCCGGGTGCCACCACACTCGAGAACGTGCCCAATATCTCGGACGTCCATGTGATGGGCAAGGTGCTCAAGCGCATGGGTGCCACTATCGACGTGCTCGATGAGCACACGCTGCGAATCGATACCTCTGCCGTGTCCTCCTGGGAGGCGCCGTATGACCTGGTGGCCAAGATGCGCGCATCGACCGCCGTCATGGGTCCGTTGCTTGGGCGCTTTGGCTGTGCCAAGATCGCGATGCCCGGTGGCTGTAATCTCGGTGCACGCAAGATCGACATGCACATCCTGGGCCTTGGCGCCTTGGGCGTTCAGTTCGACACCGATCACGGCTACATTCACGCCGACGCACCCGAGGGTCTTACCGGTACGGCGGTGACGCTCGAATTCGCCAGCGTCGGTGCCACGGAGAACCTCATCATGGCTGCGGTCAAGGCCAAGGGCACCACCGTTATCGACAACGCGGCGCGCGAGCCCGAGATCGTGGACCTCGCCAACATGCTCAACGAGATGGGCGCCAAGATCACCGGCGCCGGCACTCCCGTCGTTCAGATCGAGGGCGTGGAGGAGCTGCATCCCGTGACCCACCGCGTGGTGGGGGACCGTATCGAGGCAGGGACCTTTATCACCGCCGCCGCCCTCATGGCCGATGAGTCGGGCGTCGAGGTTACGGGCTTCAACCCGATCAACCTCGGCATGGTCATCAAGAAGCTCGAGCTCATGGGCGTGCGCATCGATCGCATCGAGAACGGCGTCCGGGCCTATCGCGCCGATCGCATTGAGCCGGTTGACATCCAGACCTTGCCGTTCCCTGGCTTCCCCACGGATATGCAGGCCCAGATCATGGTCCTGTCCGCCCTTGCCGACGGCAATTCCATCATTACGGAGAACATCTTCGAGAACCGCTTCATGTTCGCCTCCGAGCTCGTTCGCATGGGCGCGGACATCCGCGTGGAGAGCCATCATGCGATGGTGCACGGCGTGGACGGGTTCTCCGGAGCCCAGGTCACCTCGCCCGATCTGCGTGGCGGTGCGGCTCTCGTGGTCGCCGGCCTTATCGCCGAGGGCTACACCGAGGTGTCCGCCATCCATCACATCGACCGCGGGTATGAGCGCTTCGTTGAGAAGCTCTGCTCGCTTGGTGCTCATGTCGAGCGTCTGAGCGTACCCGATCCCATCGACGACTAGCGTAGGTACTCTATGAGCCACAGAAAGATCCCGGTCCAGCAGGGCCGCCAGCCCTCCACGGGTGCCAGCAGTAGGATTTACAGCCGCGATAACGTGAGCCGTTATTCCGAGCGCGCCCGCCAGCGCCGTAAGAGCCGCATGATCAAGCGCGGCATTCTCGGCACGGTGCTCGCAGTGCTGCTCGTGGGCGTTGTGGGCGTTGGAGCTTGGTTCTTCCACATTACGGGCAATCTGCGCGGCAACGGCTTCATCGGTGCCAACGTCCTGCAGATCCTGAACGATTCCGACGTCGCTCGCGAGCCGTTTTACATGCTCCTGCTCGGCACGGACGGCCGTCCGGGCGAGGACGTGTATCGCTCCGACTCGATCATCCTGGCGAGGGTCGACCCCGTCGAGAAAAAGGCAGCGCTCATCTCGATCCCGCGTGACACCCGTGTGGTCTACAAGGGCGAGACCATGAAGATCAACGCAACCCATTCCATCGATGGCCCCGAGGGCGTGATCAAGGCCGTGAACGACCTGTGCTTCGACGGCGAGCAAAAGGTGTCGCACTATGCCGAGGTCAACTTCCCCGGCATGGAGCAGCTCATCGACGCGGTCGGCGGCATTGACTTGGAAGCCACCGAGGAGGTCGACGATCCGGCGCACCTCGACGTCAAAGTCGAGAAGGGCCGGCAGCATATGGACGGCAGGACCGCCCTTGCCTACGCCCGTTGCCGCTACACCTACGCCGACGGAGACTACACCCGCATGCGCCATCAGCGCCAGGTACTCAGCGCCCTGGCTGCCAAGATCTTGAACGACCTTGACCCGACCACCGTCATGGGAACCGTTGAGGCCCTCTCAAAGGTCGTCATTACCACCTTGAGCCCCCAGGACATCATCTCTGTCGCAAACGCCATGCGTGGTATGGACGTCGCGAACAACATGTTCGTTGCGAATATTCCGTCATATGCGGATGGCACGACTTACGTGAACGGCGTGAGCTACGTTTTCGTTTACGAGGATCGCCTGGCCGAGATGATGGCCAAGGTTGACGCCGGCGAGAACCCCGAGGGTCCGCAGACGATGGGCAATGACACCTCGGGGGCATCGACCGCGGGCGATATCATGACATCTGAACCCAAGCAGGACTTGTCTGGGGAGACGGGGGAGTCCGGGCAGTGACCCGTCCGTCTCGGCTTGACGCCCTTTGAATTGCAAGCACCCCTGGCATACGCTGGGGGTGTTTCGCGTATCGGCCTCCTCATGTGGGGCGCCGCCCAACTAGAAAGGAACATCCATGTCCGATGTCCTCAACCGCTTCTTGAGATATGTCCAGGTGGACACGCAGTCTGCCGATGAACACTGCGATCAGGTTCCCTCGACCGCCATTCAGTTCGACCTTGCCAACATGCTCGCCGATGAGCTACGCGATCTCGGTGCCCGTGATGTCACGGTGACCGAGAACGCCTACGTCACGGCTTGGATCCCCGCAAGTGAGGGTGCCGAGGACCGTCCGCGCCTTGGGTTGATCTCGCATCTCGATACCACCGAACAGGCCCCCGGTTTTGGCGTGAAGCCTCATGTTATGACTTACGAGGGCGGTGACCTGGTGTGCGCCATGGTCGATGGCAAGGCGATCTCCATCAGCCCCGCGTTGCTGCCCGCCCTGAACGACCTTGTGGGCGAGGAGCTCGTATGCACCGACGGCACCACGCTGTTGGGCGCAGACGACAAGGCCGGCATCGCCGAGATCATGGCGCTCGTCGCCCTCATTGTGGAAAACCCCGCTCTGCCTCATCCCGAGCTGGGCATCTGCTTCTGCCCCGACGAGGAGATTGGCCATGGCGCCGAGCTTCTCGATCTGGATGCCTACGGCTGCGCGTACGCCTACACGGTTGACGGCGGCCCGATCGGCGAGCTTGAGTGGGAGTGTTTCAACGCTGCCGAGGCCGTCGTGCGTTTCCAGGGCTTCTCCATCCATCCCGGCGATGCCAAGGGCCGCATGGTCAACGCGGCCGAGCTCGCGCATCGCTTCCACAGCCTGCTTCCCGCCGCGCAGCGCCCGGAGTACACCAGCGGGTACGAGGGTTTCTATTATCTCGAGGGCATCAGCGGCACGGTTGAGCATGCGACGAGCCGCTACATCATCCGCGATCACGACGCCGGCAAGTTCCAGGCCAAGATCGATCACCTGTTGTCCGCCGTGTCGTTCATGAATGAGGAGCAGGGCTGCGAGCGCGTGACCGTCGAGATCAAGCAGCAGTACCGCAACATGGCCGAGAAGGTGGCGCAGTATCCTGAGCTCATCACCATCGCCAAGGAGGCGTTCGCCGAGACCGGCGTCGAGCCCAACGTCATCCCCATTCGTGGTGGCACCGACGGCGCTCAGCTGTCCTTCCGCGGGTTGCCCTGCCCGAACCTCTCTACGGGAGCCTATTGCTGCCACGGAGTGAACGAGTTCATTCCGGTGAAGTCGCTCGAAACCATGGTCGATGTCCTGACCCATCTGGTGGCCAAGTTCGCCGCATAAACTATCACGAAATCTGTTGCAATTGCGCAGAAGCACGCCGAGCTTCCCGTTTGCCCGTTCGGGCTTCGGGGCGCTCGGCGTCTTTGGGGTAGAATGCAGCGCAGAGAACCGAAGTGAAGGGAACAAACGTGGAAGCAGCTGATCAGGGCGCCAAACCACATCTCACCATGGCAAATGAGGATTACCTCGAGTGCATCGTGCGCATCGAGGCGGAGGGGCCCGACCAGGGTACCGATGGCATCCGTTCGGTCGAAATCGCGCAGCGTCTAGATGTCTCCAAAGCTTCGGTCAACAAGGCGATCGCATCGCTCAAATCACAGGGCATGGTCGAGCAGGCGCATTACGGAAAGGTTCGCCTAACCGAGGAGGGAAGGTCCATTGGAGCCGCCGTGTGGCGTCGCCACCGTATGCTGCGCGCTTTCCTGACTGATGAGCTGGGTGTTGAATTCGATCGCGCAGATGAGGAGGCTTGCAAGATGGAGCACGCCCTGTCCGAGGACACCATGGATCGCTGGATCGCCCACATGGAGCGCGACGGAATCAAACTCGTTGACTGATGCTTAGAGCTCCCCACGCATGAGGATTCCCCTGCAAGTACGCCGGTTGTGGCCATCTTGCAGGGGGTTTTGCGTTTGGTTGATATCATCTCGAGAGGCGCTTGCCGAGTGGGCACCTGTCGTTATGCGCGACCTCAAGTGAGCGGGAGAATCTTACAGTTTGCTTAGAAAGGCGTGATGCTGGTTGGCCCGTCGCGGTTCGGGTATACCGAGCTATGCAGAGACGTCAACCACAGACCACCGCAAGGGGTGCATGCGCGCATGGGCGCGATACTTCATTTTGGCGCTGACGGCTGGCGAGCCCGGCTTGATGGCGATTTTAACGACGACAACGTGATCCGTGTGGCCGATGCCGCGGGTGAGATGTGGGCGCGTCGCGCACCCGGCGCCTTGGTGTATGTCGGATACGACATGCGCCCAGGTGCCGATCATTTCGCGCGGTTGGCGGGTAAGGTCCTTGCCTCGCATGGCTTGCACGTCAAAGTGTCCGATCGGTATGTCCCAACACCCGCATTGTCATGGACTGTCGCGCAGGATGTGCGGGCCGTAGGCGGCCTCATGGTGACGGGGTCGCATAGTCCCAACGATTATCAGGGCATCAAGCTCCGCCAGGCGGACGGCGGTATAGGCTCGGACGAAATATATGAGGAGCTCGAGCGGGCCATTCCCTCCGACCCAACTCCCGAACGCGGCGCAATTGAAACGTGCGATTTTCTGACCAGGTATTTCGATCATCTCTACACGCTGGTCGACACCGAAGCGATTGCGGCGGCCCATCTAAAGGTTGTGTATGACCCGTTGTATGGGTCCGCAAGCCGCTATTTCGCGGATCTATTGCGTGCAATGGGAGTCGACGTCGTTGAAATTCATGGGGTCACCGATGCGGAGACGGACGAAACACATCCTGAGCCGGTGGAGCCCTGGGTCGACGATTGCGAGTGCGAGGTTCTGGCACAGGGAGCACATGCGGGCCTGGTAAACGACGGGGATGGCGATCGGGTAGGCGCCGTAGACGAGCGCGGACACTTTGTGAGCGCGCAAAAGGTGCTTGCTCTGGTGCTGGCCCATCTATGCGTCAATCGAGGGATGACCGGACGAGTGGTGTTGAACCAGTCTTCGTCGGTTGTCACGCGCAAAACTGCGAGGATGCTGGGATGCAAGTTGAATATCAAGCCCGTGGGATTCAAATATATCTATGGCGAGATGCTCAAGGGCGACGTACTGCTAGGTGGGGGAGCGGCCGGGGGCATCGGCTTTGCGAGCCATATGCCCGAGCGCGACGGCCTTCTCACCAACCTGATGCTATGTGAGGCCATGGCCACTATGGGAATGCCTCTGGGTGAGTTGGTCGAAAAGCTTGAGGGGGCGTGCGGTCACTATTACTATGCCCGCCGCGACGTGCGTCTCGACCAGGAGATCATCGAAATGCTCAGGACGATCTTGCCGGGATTGAATCCACCGGTTATCGCGGGGCGCGTGCCCTCGTCGGTGAGTCATATGGATGGCCTGCGCTTCGAATTTGCCGATGAATCATGGTTATTGTTGAGGCCGTCGGGGACAGAACCCGTGGTCCGCGTGTATGCGGAGGCCCAGACGATTGAGATGCGCGATGAATTGTTGGGAGCCGGGTGCGCCATAGCGCGCGGAGACTTTGGATAAAACACCACGTTGACGGGCTGTTTCGCATCAAGGATCAACGCATATATATGGATAAGGAAACGAGCAGTCGAGAGTTAAATATGTGCAAAATATGGAGACGCAAATAACCCTTTGCGCGGCGGCGGGACTCTGGCAATATATCTCTTCGCCGCGCGGGTGGCCGAGAGCGAATGAGCTCGGAAGACCCGCGGCGGGTACCTTGAGAACCGGATACCGCGAAGAGACGGAACAAGTGGAGACACCATTTATAAGGTGTCAGCAGTGATGTACTTTTCAAGAACAGTTGTGTAAGGTCTGACTTAGTCAGGCCCCGTTCAACTTTTCCTTAACCAGTTTACAGAACGCTAATACATCGAATGGAATCCGATCCAGCGAGAAGCTGGTCGGGACGGGCACTCCGCGCCAACCATGATCGCGACCGGACCGCGCGTCCGGCCATCATATTGGACGGAGAGTTCGATCCTGGCTCAGGATGAACGCTGGCGGCGCGCCTAACACATGCAAGTCGAACGG